>Ga0209353_10001048_pt1 | contig 16061 bp, 9 predicted proteins | sample LauGreSpBDMM15SD_2_FD_187561 | JGI IMG/M metagenome (GOLD analysis project Ga0209353, IMG submission 187561) | Freshwater lake microbial communities from Lake Michigan, USA - Sp13.BD.MM15.SD (SPAdes) (version 2) | ecosystem: Environmental > Aquatic > Freshwater > Lake | place: Lake Michigan, USA...
GGCCCTGTTGAACCCGTTGAGCCCGTGGTGCCGGTTTGCCCGGTGTTGCCAGTTTGACCTGTGTTGCCGGTTTGTCCAGTGTTACCAGTTTGGCCGGTGGATCCAGTTGGACCGGTTGAGCCGGTTTGTCCGGTTGTGCCTGTTGCGCCGGTTGTGCCTGTTTGACCTGTGTCACCAGTTTGACCAGTTGGACCGGTTGCCCCTGTTTGACCCATGGAACCAGTAGCACCGGTTGTGCCAGTTTGTCCGGTTGAGCCAGTTTCACCTTTTTGACCCGTTGTGCCGGTCTGACCTGTGGTGCCAGTGTCTCCGGTTGTGCCAGTGTCTCCAGTTGGGCCGGTTGATCCAGTTGGTCCAGTTGTTCCTGTTTGGCCCGTGGTGCCAGTATTTCCGGTGGCGCCTGTATTACCAGTTTGGCCAGTTGAGCCAGTTTGGCCCGTTGCACCCGTTGTGCCGGTTTGACCCGTTGTGCCGGTTGCACCTGTTGGGCCGGTTTGACCCGTTGTCCCAGTTTGGCCCGTTGTTCCAGTTGCACCTGTTTGTCCGGTTGGACCTGTAGAACCCGTTGGACCGGTTTCGCCAGTTGTTCCAGTTGTGCCGGTGTCGCCAGTTTGGCCGGTTGCACCGATATTACCGGTTATGCCGGTGTTGCCTGTGTTGCCTGTTACACCAGTTGTTCCAGTTTCACCAGTTGGACCGATTTGGCCAGTTGAACCCGTTGTTCCAGTTACACCTGTTGGACCTGTGTTTCCGGTGGAACCGATTTGACCAGTTTGACCCGTTGTTCCCGTAGAACCAGTTATGCCGGTTGTTCCGGTGGGACCAAGTTCACCAGGTGTTCCTGTGGGACCAGTTTGGCCGGTGGGTCCGGTTGCGCCTGTTGGACCGATTTGGCCGGTTTGACCGGTGGGACCTGTTTGACCTGTGGATCCTGTTTGACCGGTGGTACCCGTGGGGCCGGTTTCACCGGGTTGACCAGTGGCACCGGTGGGGCCAGTGAACCCAGTTTGACCTGTTGGACCGACTTGACCGGTTGCGCCAGTTGAGCCTGTTTGACCGGTAGGACCCGTTTGACCCGTAGAACCAGTTTGACCCGTTGCGCCAGTTGTGCCGGTCGCACCTGTTGTACCGGTGTCGCCCGTAGAACCCGTGGTGCCAGTTGCACCCGAAATGCCTTTTTCGCCCATCATGCCGGTAGAACCTGTGTTTCCTGTTTGGCCAGTTTTTCCGGTTTGACCCGTTGACCCATCAATACCTTGTCTTCCAGTTGCGCCGGTTATTCCCGTATTACCGGTTTGGCCGGTGCTTCCAGTTTGGCCCGTTGCGCCAGTTTCACCAGTTGAGCCAGTTGAACCATCAAACCCTTGTTTACCAGTGGGACCCGTTGCGCCGGTTGATCCGGTTTCACCGGTGTTGCCTGTTTGCCCGGTATTGCCTGTTTGCCCGGTGTTGCCGGTTTCACCAGTGTTGCCCTCTTTGCCGGTGGGGCCGGTTGTTCCAGTGGATCCGGTTTGACCGGTTGACCCTGTTAAACCCGTTGGGCCGGTTTGGCCGGTGTTGCCGATTGTTCCTGTTTCACCCGTGAACCCGGTTTGGCCAGTTGAGCCTGTGTCGCCGGTTTGACCGGTTGTGCCGGTTGGACCGGTGGAACCGGTTGTGCCAGTTTGACCGGTTGAGCCAGTTTGACCCGTTGTTCCAGTTTGACCCGTTGTTCCAGTGGATCCCATCCAACCTGTTTCGCCGGTGGGTCCTGTTGAGCCAGTTTGACCGGTTTGACCTGTTGCACCGGTTGAGCCGGTTGATCCGGTTGAGCCGGTTGAGCCGGTTGATCCGGTGTTTCCTGTTAAGCCAGTTGAACCCATGGACCCGGTGTTTCCAGTTGAGCCGGTGTTTCCTGTTGAGCCGGTTGAACCTGTTGCGCCAGTTGGACCAGTGGATCCGGTTGGACCAGTGGATCCGGTTGGACCAGTGGATCCGGTTGGACCAGTTGAGCCAGTTGATCCAGTTGGACCGGTGGAACCAGTTGAGCCTGTTTCACCGGTTGCACCTGTTTCACCAGTTGAGCCGGTTGATCCGGTTGCACCTGTTGAGCCCGTTGAGCCTGTTGAACCCGTTGAGCCTGTTGAGCCCGTTGAGCCTGTTGAACCCGTTGAGCCGGTGTTGCCAGTTGGGCCGGTTGCGCCGGTTGAACCCGTTGAACCTGTATTACCAGTTGATCCTGTATTACCAGTTGAACCTGTTGAACCGGTTGAGCCTGTTGAGCCGGTTGAGCCGGTTGCGCCAGTGGAGCCGGTGTTGCCCGTGTCTCCTGTTTGACCGGTCTGACCGGTTGAGCCGGTGTTGCCTGTGGAGCCCGTTGTGCCGGTGTTGCCGGTCGGACCCGTTGCGCCGGTTGGACCCGTTGCACCCGTTCTGCCCGTATTTCCCGTATTACCGGTTGCGCCAGTTTGACCAGTTGCGCCAGTGGGGCCTGTTTGTCCAGTTGGACCGGTTGACCCAGTTGCGCCGGTTGTTCCAGTATGACCCATTTGACCAGTGTCTCCCGTATTTCCTCGAATGCCTGTGCTTCCTGTGTTTCCAGTGGCTCCGGTTGGACCATCTTGTCCTTCAGGTCCTTGTAAACCCTCGGGGCCGGTAGCACCCGTTTGACCTTTGATATTGCTGTTCAACAGATTGCGTATATCCGGACTCAGTTTGTCTTCGGTGATGGAATAATTTTGGATGTTATCACCGCGAATGGTTTGCGTGGCGATCTTGTCTGCCGTAATGGTTCCATCCAAGATTAAATCACTGGTAATGAAACCAGTTGCAAAATTGGCGGTGGTTAGCGTATTCAGTGCCAGGTTGTCAGTGGTGAATGAATTGATTGCCAGTTTGTCGCTCGTAATGGTTCCATTGATAATGTGTTCGTTGGAAATTGCATTGTCCGCGATTTTGTCACCCGTTATGGCGCCTGTTGCGATTTTGGAGGACGTGATTGCATTGTCCGCGATTTTGTCCACCGTGATGGCAAAGGGGGCGATTTTCTCATTGGTGACTGCTCCATTTTGGATATTTTGCGTGTTAACAATACCGCTTCGGCTCATACTGAATGCGACCTTAATCCATTTGACGATGTAGCTATCTAAAACGTCGGGTTCGGGGGTGATGGTGGAAATCAAAATGTCGCCGTCACTCACGTAAACCAGGCCGTCCCCACTGATGTCGAGGGCGTCCCATTGTTGTTGGATTTGAAAAGTTCGGAGGCCATTTTGAACCTCGAATGAGGCGTCGATGAGTGGGTCGGTGGTTCCCGTACCGATGGAAACAGTGTATCCGCCACTGGTGTATGTGGCGACGGGGTCGTTGTAAAGAACACCCGTTGATACTGTAGTTGAGGGGACGTTTTCAAAAACGGTGGTTAACAAGTCTTTGAGTAGAGTTGTAGCCGGAACGTAAAGACTGAGAAATCGGAGAGATAAAAAAGGCAAATATTTGGAATCGATTTGGTTGGGATTTCCGGGCGAGGTTTGCACGGATTTGATGGTGTGAACCACGTCCGAAACATCTGTATAGGTGTAATATACTTCACCGGATGTCACGTCGAACCACATTTCCATGTTCTTTTGGGTGAAGGGATCAGTGACAATGATGGTTTGGTTATCTATAAAAAGACGGTGGGTGTAGATGTTGTTGAATTTTTGATCGGTTGAACCAAGGTCATAGGTGTCGTTGGCTATGGGTAGGATTGCATTGTTGGATATTTCTAAAACGCCGAATCTTCCATTTTGGAAATAACCCGCTTGAAACGGATTTTCAAGTGTTCCCACATTTAATCCGTCGGTTCCAGGTAGGATTGTATTGTAGACAGTTCCACCCAGTCCGCCGGTGGGACCCAAAATGCCCTGTTCTCCGAGTGGGCCCGTATTTCCTTGGTTTAATACTCCAATTTGTGCGTCTTGTCCCCGCAATCCAGTAGGACCCGTTGGGCCAATTGTGGACGACACCGCGCCACTGGTGCATTGACCACTCGCATTGGCGTAACTACGGGCTTTTTTCCTATCTAAATAACCATTATATGACATTATATATTATGTATAAATTATAATGAGAGTGTATTTTTTAATACTTTATCTGTAAAGTCATTCTATAGCAAGTATTGTTTCAGTTGTTTCACATGTGTTTTGTCTGGCTCCTGGTTCGTGGTTTCCAACATCTGGATGAGAAGAATGGTCACGGAATATAGGTCCCATCGTTTGTAGGTGGAAAGCAAATAATCCAATAATTGTTGTCTGGGTTTTGTCGATATCTCGGTTTTGAATTTTTCTCTGTACTCAGGGAACTCTTCTTTGAGATACGGCTTGTTTGCAAAATCGTTTAATTCCATCACTTCGTCGAAGATTTCCATTATTTTTTCGGAGGTCACTTGGCTCGGTTTGTGGTGTGCAATGAAACAAATCAATACAATCTCGATGCACCAGGGTTTGTATTTGGTGGTGAATGCGTAGAAGGTATTCTTTAAAGAATTTTTGGAAAAATCCTTATTGGAAAAATCGATGGAAATGCCGAAATCGATGATGATGGGGATCCCCTTTTTTGAAACAATCATATTGTTCTCTCGCAAATCAAAATGCACAATTTCTTTTTCGGCCAGCTTCTTCACATTTTCGCAAAGTGTTTTGTAGAGAAATGAAATGGTCGAGTATTTGCGGTGTTGTTTTACGTAATCCAACAAGGAATCGCCGTTGATGAATCGGATTTTGGTTGAGGTATACGTGATTGGTTTTTTTTTATGAATGTCGGTTTTTATAAAATTGCATTTTTCCACTTCTTCTTTATCTACTTTTGCTAAATTGACCTCGCAACTTTGCAATACGGGAGAGAAATACAATTCGTAGTTGGGAATTGTCTGCACCTTTTTTGAGACGGCAATTTCGTTCTCTGCGGATTTTTCTTCAGATGAATGGATTTTTGTCACATATTCTGCGTCCAATGGTTCGTGGTCGCAGGTCAATCCTGGGTGGTAAATGCATCCAAAACTTCCTTGAGCAAGGAGAACTACGTTCCCCTTAGACCCCTCCTTATTTATGAAATTGTCCTTTGATCCCTCCTTTTTTGTTTCGTTTATTTGATTTGCTTTATCTTTTTTTGATTCTTTTGACATTATTATATATAAAACAGTATTTTAAATATATTTATACTCGGTTTCCTTTATACCAAGGAGAACTACGTTCCCCTTAGACCCCTCCTTATTTATGAAATTGTCATTTGATCCCTCCTTATTTGTTTCGTTTGTAAAACAATGTTTTAAATATATTTATACCAGGTTTCCTTTGTCCCACGGAATCAAATAATTGTCGATTGAGTATTGGAGCGCTTTGCATGCATCTTCGTATTCTCTCTGGTAGCCCGCGTTCTTAAAATTCTGGATGACGGTATGATACACGTATTCAATGTTCTTTGTCGGGTTCAAAAAATTATTCAGCATTTGTCCATAGTCTCCATAGGACCGGTGGATTTCGTCGTAAAACTCGTCTAGAATTTCCAGGTAAAACATCTCTTCACCATGTCCGAAGCCTTGGTTCGTGGTTTCTACGAAAATCTCTTTGAGTCTCGACATAATTTTGGTGCCTGGATCTACAGCAGTTACGAAGAAACCTCCGCATACAACCCAGCGATACCTTTCGTAAAATTCTCTCTTGTGTTGGGGGTCTTTGAATCTCTTTTCGTTGCAGTTCAGGACTTGGATGTGGAACTGGTTTGTATTATTGATTTTGGTCAGGTGGTGCAAGATTCTTGGGACCACCAATTTGTCGTAGTTTTCGCAGATTCGGAGGCCTTTTTTTCCGTCGCCCAAGTAAGCATCAATCCAGCCAAAGTGGGTGGTGTTGAACGGATTGATGGACATGGTTTCTTGGACGAAATCGAATTTGTTGCAACAAATGATGTGCGATTCCGCGCACGTGCGCTCGTCTCTTGTGGGCCAATAGGTTTCGCGATTCTCTTTGACTTTTTCAAGGAATTGGTAGGCCCAAAGGTCTTCCAGTTCGATTTGGATGTATTTGGTGTATTTGTCCAGATTATAGATTTGTCGTTGCATTTGGATGGCGGGAATGGTGGTTTTGGATCCGTAGATCACCAGGTAGACGGGGATTTGGAGGAGGGGGTCAATTAAGGTGAGACACTCCTCCGTGGTCCTGCATTTCTTGCTATACCTGTTTAGGTCGTAGCAGGCAGTAATCAAAGTGCAACTGGGTGGGGGATTCATTGAAGAATTCATTTGTTATTTGGATTTGTTGGAATTATATTTTTATATTTTTTGTTTGAGAGAAATAAAATAACAATAAACAAGTTGCAAAAAGATTCATTTTTTGGTTATATAAAAACTTTATAATTCTGTTTTGTAAAACCCATTTACAAATATTTTATTAGTTGGTTTAATGAAAGTTCTTGTCCTTGTCATTGTATCTTTTGATAAACCAGAGTACCATGATATGTTGGCGGTGTGGAGAGAAAGAGCGCGTGATGATGTGTGGTTCATCCAGTGCAAGTCGGATAAAGAATGGATCGGGGACGTTGTTAACGATATAGGAGAACCGCTACGCTCATCCCTTAAGAACCCTCCTTTATTCTTGGAGGATTCACAGCTTGAAGAGTCGCAGTCGCAAAGCTTGTCGCTTAAGGATCGCTTTGAACTCGACGTTGCAAACAAGACATTGTATGTGCGGGGCGACGAGTGTCTCATTCCCGGGATTTTGCATAAGACTGTGGAAGCCTTGTCTTTCTTTCTAGGTTCAGGGAATGAGTATGATTACGTCTGGCGGACCAACCTTTCGTCCGTCCTCGATTTTGAGGGTCTTGAAAAATATTTGTCTGCAATCTCGTTGACGAAATCCCTTTATGCCGGCTACATCGGGCTCGGGTCTTTGAACAACGGTTCCAGCACCTTCTTTGCCTCTGGGGCGGGGTTCTTGATGTCCCGCGATGTTGCCATGTATCTGGTTGAGAACAAGGAGTTTTTACGTTGGGACATCATTGATGATGTGGCCATTGGGGCGTTATTGGAGCCTCGATTTGGACTCAAGCATTTGGAAAGGTGTTGGGTTCAATCCGAACAAGAAGATTTAGTTGTTGCAAAAGATGTGTTCCATTTTCGTTGTGAATCCTATCAGCATTTGCGGACCGTGGAATTCATGCGCCTAGTGTCTCAGTGGATTGCGGATCTAAACCGTGGCTAATTTTATATATTGAATTATTCTATATGGGCGTAAATAAAAGCAGGAACAAGCGCAAATTGATTCGCAAAAAAACTCGGCGAAAACGTCAAACGGACCAAAAACGTCAAACGGACCAAAAACGTCAAACAGGTGGTGGTGTAATGGATAAAATCGTGGCACTTAAGGCGTTCAATCCGAAGTCCGGATTCAACCGTTTCAAACCGGGGTTCAAATCCGTCTTTGACCCAAACAGTTTAATAACAAAAGATGAAGTCATTCAGTTGTTACAAACGTCGCAAGAAAGAGGAACGTGTCCTCTTTTACAATATTTAAGACAAATTCTAAAAATTTTAGAGTTAGTGAAGAAACCAAGTGTCTTTAGTCAAAAAGAAGAAGACAACTGTGATGATTTATCGAAACTTACAGAAATAAATTGGGCAAGTGAAAATACTGAATTTATGGATAATACGCATATCACATTGTTCAAACATTACAATGAAGTTTTATCATGGTTGAAAGAACCAAAAGTGCGAATATTAATATTCAAGAATTTACAAAAAGTGGAATCCTTTTCTCTCATATCATCCGGATTGAATGCCACGACTTATAAAGTTACTTTTGAAGAAGACATTCATGCGGTTTTGAAAGTTCCTAAATCACGTACAGACGACAATTTATATTACGAGTTTAGGATTGGTCAAAATGTAAATCGATTTGCAACGATTTACCCTTGTTTTATCCAAACATATGCATTGTTTGAATCCAAAAAAACCAACATAGATTTGCAAAATATACAAAATATGACACTCATTCACGAAACGCAACAAATAATTGGTCCTACTTGTAAAAACTCAGATAAACTTGCACTAATGATTGAAAATATTGAGAATCCGATGACAATTGAAAATTTTTATAAAGAAGGTAAAGATCTTTATGATCTTTATGGTATACTTTTCCAAGTTTATTTCCCCCTCTTTCAATTGCAAGACAATTTCACGCATAATGACTTGAACCTTGATAATGTAATGCTTTATAAGCCATTTAGGGATGATAAACGTTATATTGAAATGAAGTATCATATAGGAGAAAAAATGATTTCATTTAAATCTCAGTATATCGTGAAAATAATTGATTATAGCAGATGCTTTATTAAAAATTTTTCCAAAAGATTTTTGAATATTGTTTGTAACGAGTGTGAACCCGAGTGTGGTAAAAACAATGGGTATAATCTGATTACGCCAAAGTATTATTTACAAAAAAAAGCAAACACAATTAAAGAATTCAAAGACGACAAAAAAGTTTTGGAAGATTTGATAGAGAAATCAAAGAAATTAAAATCCGAAAATACAACAACCAAAAATAATGAAATTGAAAAAATAGAAGACCAAATTTCAAAAAAGCAAATTTCTTTTGAAAAAGAAAATGTTTTAGGCCAAATATTTGATTATGATAATGCACATGACCCTACCAAACAAAATGTTTCAATTGATTTATGGTTACTGGATGAAATCAAGAAATATGAAGAATATCGAGTGGCCAAAGAACAACGAGTGGCTGAAGTTATACCAAACCTTTTAACAAAATATTCAAATGAAATTCGTATAAACTATGGAATCGAATACAAAGAATCAACGTATGATGAAACCCGCAACGTAAACAATGTTACTGATGCGTTTAAAATGTTGCAAATAGCCATGGTTCAAGAAGTTTCTAATATTGATAAGATCTATGAGGATTGGACATTGGGAGCTACGATGGATATATATGGTAACGGACGACCCTATGAATATACAGTAGTCTAGAGTTTTGTTGCTACGCTTATCCATTGGTTTGGTCAAGGGTTTGTTCTATTGCATTTGGTCATGGGTTTGTTCTATTACATTTGGTCATGGGTTTGTTCTATTACATTTGGTCATGGGTTTGTTCTATTACATTTGGTCATGGGTTTTGTTCTATGGGTTTTGTTCTATGGGTTTTGGTTCAATGGGTTTTGTTCTATGGGTTTTGTTCATGGGTTTGTTCATGGGGCGCTTATCCGATGTCCTCTTCCTGAAGGGGGCACCCGACATCCAGCAACCCAGTAGACAACGGTTGCCAATACCGGACTTAGATACCGGACCTCCGGTCCTTTGTGGCAACGGTTGTCATAAAGCGTCTAGATATATGTAGGGGTATCGATATCGAGAAATGAGTGGGGTATTGATTTATGGGTGGGGTATTAAGTTGTGGGGTTTTAAGTTAAGCTTCCATTAAGTTAAACGACCATTAAGTTAAACGACCATTAAGTTAATCTTCCATTAAGTTAATCGACCATTAACTTAAACAATTAAAAAAAAGAGTTGAATAATATAAAATTGAACTCTTTTTTTGCATAAATAATAAAAGCATATTATTTTAAATTTGATTTATTTTGAACCAAAAAAACATTTACTACTATTAACGAAAAATGTCGTTCGAGAACGATATTACTTTAAACAATGGTGTCATTGATTGTTGCGACGAGTGTGGATACGAGATTGAAGACGGATGTACCGGGTATTGGAGAGACAATGTGTCTGGGGATTGGATCGATGTTCGCTATTGCTGTATTTGCGTCCGGGACTTTATTAAGCAACCCAAACGAGTTAGCGCCGAACAAATATGGCGACGACAGGACGAAGCCCGCAAGGAACAAGAACGTCTTCGTGTACCCGAATCCGAGCGCAGACGTCTGAGAGAAGAACGCGAAGAACGCGAACGCCAAAGCCAGAGAGAATACGAAGAAGAGATGGAAGAACGCGAAGCCGAACGTGAAGCCGAACGCAAGAAGAAAGCCGCTTTGAACAACATACTCGCCAGGCAAGAGGTTGCTCGACTCCAAAAGAGAGAACAAGAAAGAGAACAAGAATGCATGGAGTACGAAGACTGCGATGAACGATTTTGCATTGAGGAAGAAGACACTCGTTTAACCTGCGAATACACTGTTCCAGATGAACCGGATCCACGATATGATTACGATTCACTCCAATCCGATCAAAACTTTAGCCAACGTGTGTTTGAAGAAGAAGAACGTTACGAGAGAAATCGCAATGATTGGATCCAGGCACATGCAGACAAGTTTTCGACACCACCACCAACCCTTGTGTCTTCTGACGGTGAGCGTTCCAGGTGTTATGACTGGGACCCGAAACCCCCTTCCATCAATTGGGACGATTGTGAGAATTCGGATTGGATCCAGGCACACGCAAATAAGCTTTGGTCTTCACCAACCCTTGTGTCTTCCGACGGCGAGTGTTCCAGGTGTTATGACTGGGACCCGAAACCCCCTATCGAGAAATACGACTGGGAGCCGAAAATCGAGGAATACGATTGGATCCAAGCAAACGAGCGTCGAAGATCCGGGTCTTATAACGAAGAAGAATCCCAAGAAGATTTTGTACAAGAAGGTTTCGCACCTGTGTCGTGTTTGCTCTTCCCTTTGCCAACTACTGTGGAGGAGCTTTACAAATATCTTGACGACGAGGTCGTTTCAATTGTCCCCCAAGATGCACATTTATTGGACGAAGAAATCATTCGATACAATTCATACGAAGAAGCCAAAGATAGTTTTAACCACGGCATTTCCAGCGAGAATGAGGAAACCCAGGAACTACCCAACGCATATATTGTTTCGCAACAAGGTGGCCGGTACTGGTTTGTTCTCACTTCAACTTCCGAGCCAACCAAATACCGACTCTCTTTGTATATAAAAAAGGACGAAATCGCCACAAAATATCTTTTGCGAAAAATGGAAGAATGCATTTACTTTATGGATCATTACGACTATCCGCAGGACTACTATCGAGAGATAAAAGCCACGTGTTTTACGTGTGGGGACTTCAATGACGTCACTGAAGAATCTGACGCGGGTCGTTCGCGCATGTTGTGCCAGGGTTGTTGGACCAAGCATAAACAGTGTTGCAATTGTGAAACCATTACGTTCGACCGGTTGTACAACAATTTGTGTTTCGACTGCTTTTTCGACAAGCCATTGCGCGAACAGATGCCACTCGAGGACCATTTGCAGAAGATCGTTGCGATACAGCGGTTAAGACCCCAATATTTCGAGGTTCTCACGAAATACGCCGAGCTTTGCGGGATTCATTTGATTTGCGCCTACGATTACAAATCGCGATGCCACCTTGACTACTGCAATAAACCTGTTGGTCCATCCAGTTGGGATGCCGAGGTGAAAACCCAGTTTTGTTGTGAAAGGCACAGTGAAGCGTTTGAGGAGTGCGGTCATTGTTATGAAGAAGAACCATATCTCGATTCTACCTGCAAAATCTGTTATTCGTCGCACGATGGTATTATGCTAAGCAGTAAGGGGATTGGACCTGTTGCGTCGGCAGTCTGCATGTTCGATAAGTTGCGTATGTCCAATATCTTGTTTGATTCTTTGGTAGACCTTTGCGAGTTTTATTAATTTTATATTTTATATTTATAATTTTATAATTTTATATTTTATATTTTATATTTTACATTTTACATTTTACATTTTACATTTTATACATTTTAATTAATTAATTATTCTAAGACGGGTTTTCCGTCTTTTTTTTGGTGTTCCATTAAGTTGTGTGTTCCATTAAGTTGTGTGTTCCATTAAGTTGTGTGTTCCATTAAGTTGTGTGTTCCATTAAGTTGTGTGTTCCATTAAGTTGTGTGTTCCATTAAGTTGTGTGTTCCATTAAGTTGTGTGTTCCATTAAGTTGTGTGTTCCATTAAGTTGTGTGTTCCATTAAGTTTACTGACTTAACTTAATCAATACCCCAAAAAAAAGAGCACAAAACCTGCTTTATATATTAACTATTTTTGTATGTTCTTCATCACAACCTAAGCACCGTCTGTCTGGCTTAGTGGTGATACCTTTCAACCACATATGCCGTATGTGGCTGAACCAAGGTTCGAAACCCGGGTTCGAAACCCAGAATCGAAAAAAAAACGGACGCAATAACAATACACAAAATAGTTCCCCATCGCCCCCTGCATAGTTGATACTGGAATATTGTAAAATCGAATAATTATTCTGACAAAATACAATAATTCTGGAGTACCCGTCAATATCTAGGGACCCAAAGCATCCTGTATGGGATGTTCACAGCAAACCAAACCAAAACATTCTATGTTTAATAAAACAAATAAAGATGGTTCTATGATTCGATAAGTGTATAAATAAGGAGATTGCGACGGATGTGTGCGAAGGATGGGGCACACGTCATTAGGACGCACTTGACTGTGAGCGTTTCATTACTTCAAAGACCTACGCAGGCATACAAAGGTAATGTAAATGTACTTCTCACAAGGGTAAGTGAAGATCCGGGTATGGACGCATCATAAGGGTGCGACAGATATATGCGAAGGAGGGGCATAATATCACGGAAAGGGTCGCACTTGGCTTAGTGGGCGTTTCATTACTTAAGTCCCGAAAGACATCAAAGGTAATGAAAATGTACTTCTCACAGGTTCTAGAGGGTGAGTGCGAGAGATATGATTCGCGGAAAGGGGGGTCTATCGGAAATGGACGCAATCGAAGTTTGCGACGGATATGTGCGAAGGAAGGGGCACTTATCAAATATATGTGTGTGCATAACTCACATATATAAGGAAATTGACGGGTGTATAAAAGAAATGGGCGCATAATTACTCAACTAGGCGTATGCGACGGATATGTGCGGAGTGAGGTAGGGGCACATATCAAATGGGTGTGGCAATCTTCCCGACGGTTGCAAACTTGGGAGCAAGAGTTTGAATCCGATACTACAATACCTAATTGGGAGGATAGGTATAATAATTGTTAAGTATGAATGCTTGAGTGCCGAATTGTTGCCAAAATGTCCAAATGGTTGACAAATAATATTACGTTATTGAGTAGTAAATAGTGAACGTGATTATTGAAAAATACATAGAAGTAATTCCAAATGGAGGTATAAAAATTTTTTTGCAAAAAAACATTTTTATAAAAATATAGTAACATATTTATACTCTCGCCGGCTATTTGCATCCTCGGATGGATCAAATATAACAATTCTCATCTTTTTACCGTGGGTATGGGATTCGAACTCATGTTCAACACCCTATGAAGGGGGGATTATTATCCACTAACACAGACGAGTTGTGCTATCCTCCATAACATGTTACCAAAATATACTGGTATATAACTCAGAGAGAAAGGGGCCGGAGGCCCCCGTTTGCGACCCTGTATTCGAGACCCTGTATTCAAGGGTTTTTATAAAGGAGGGGGCCGGAGGCCCCCGTTTGCGACCCCCATTCTCAATATCTTTGTCATTGCATTCACAACAAACGAGTAAGTATCGATATCCAGAAATGAGTGGGGTATTGAGTTATCGGGGTTCCATTAAAATATTTTTCAGATTTTCTTTTTTATTTGGATCATTCTTTTTCTCTCTCTTTTTTTAAAAGACATGCAGAGAAACAGTTTCTTCTCTCAAAACAGGGTTTTTGAAAACCTTTTTTGTACAAAAACATTTGTGCAACCCGTCAACCAAAACATTTGGACAACCCATGATCAAAAAGATTTGTGCAACCCATCCATTAAAATATTTTTCAGATTTTCTTTTTTATTTGGATCATTCTTTTTCTCTCTTTCTTTTTTTAAGACATGCAGAGAAAAGGTTTTTCTCTCAAAACAGGGATTTTGAAAACATCTTTTGTGAACAAAAGGTTTTGATGGGCCGAAGGCCCCAATGCAAATAAATATATGGATCGGTCTTTGGAGAACCAGTCAACCAAAACATTTGTGCAACCCATCCACTAAAATATTTTTCAGATTTTCTTTTTTATTTGGATGATTCTTTTTCTCTCTTTCTTTTTTGAAGAACAAGAGAGAAACAGTTTCTTCTCTCAAAACAGGGGTTTTGAAAACCTTTTTTGGAATCCATGATCCAAAATATTTGTGCAACCCATCCATTAAAATATTTTTCAGATTTTCTTTTTTATTTGGTTCATTCTTTTTATCTCTTTCTTTTTTTAAGACATGCAGAGAAACAGGTTTTTCTCTCAAAACAGGGATTTTGAAAAATGTTTTTGAATAATTATTTGAAAACATTTGTTGAACAAAAGGTTTTGATAAAGGGGGCCTCCGGCCCCCCAATGCAAATGGATCGGTCTCTTAACCATTGAACTCGTGAACCATGAACTCGTGAACCATGAACTCGTGAACCAAAGGTTTTGATAAAGGGTAGGGGGCTATGCTTCGCTTAAGGTCCCCCCAAACAAACCAAACCCAAAATAGAGTATGTATCGATATCCAGAAATGAGTGGGGTATTGAGGGACCGGTCTTTAACCACTAATCCATAAACCCTTAACCATAAACCCTTAACCATAAACCCTTAACCATAAACCCTTAACCTATAAACCCTTAACCATAAATCCACAAACCATAAACCCTTAACCATAAACCCTTAACCATAAACCCTTAACCATAAACCCTTAACCATAAACCCTTAACCATAAATCCACAAACCATAAATCCACAAACCATAAACCCTTAATAATTAAAAGGAGGGGTCTAATGGCGTAAGCTTCGCTGAATACCATGGGTTCTCCTTAAAATTGAACTCTTTTTTTGCATTTTTACAAAAGATATATATTTTATAAATAATTATTTATTACCCATTTAAAAATTCTTTTGAAACTTTTGAAAATGAACACTGCTAACGCTACCGCCACCGTCAAGAAGACCCCCGTCGCCAAGACCATCCCCAAGAAGATTATGGGTTATTTGAAATTCGCACATTTCATCATCAATAATCCACAATCCGATATTATTCACACTTTGTTTTTGGATCAATCCATTGAAGAGATTGTTGCACTTGTTAATGATGTTGTCGTCAACGGCGAACAAGACAAAGTCATTATTGATTTGCGCAAACAATTCATTCACGCTTCCAATCCTCCCAAACCCAAAGCTAAACCCAGATCCAAAAAGACCAATGCGGATGTTATTGTTGACGATTTGGTTACACTTGCCAGGGAGCCTGAACCTAAGAACCCTGAACCTAAGAACCCTGAACCTAAATCCACTAAAAAGAGATCCACTAAGAAAATTCCTGTCGCCGATCCCGTCCCGGTTACCAATCATTTGGAAGAAGACATCTTTGTTAATGATCCAGTCGTTAATGCTCCGGTCGAACAAGTAGATCGGATCGATCAACACGTTAATGATCATGTGGTTAATGATCCTGTCGATCAAGTGGTTAATGATCCAGTCGATCATGTGGTTAATGATCAAGTGGTTAATGATCCAGTCGATCAAGTGGTTAAGGACCCGGTTGTTGCACCGAAAATCAAAAAAGGTAAGAAACCTGTGAATGTTCCAGAGAATGAGATGGATCCAGAAGTTCCGGTTCCAGAAGAGAAAATTGTTCCGGAGACTAAGAAAAAAAATAAGAAACCTGTTGTAGAGAAACCTGTTATATAAAATTTATTGTGTATATTTGTATAAAATTTATTGTGTATATTTGTATAAAATTTATTGTTGTGTTTAATTAAATGAATCATTTGTAAGACCGATTTGGTCTTTTTTTTTCATTCATCCACTATCACATGTCCTTCCCACAAATATTTACAAAATGACCATTCAAATTTATATTTACTATTCTCTACTGGCAATACATATGCCAATTGTTTCTTTGCACTCATTTCAAAACCCACCCCCACACTCTTTTCAAAACCCACCCCCACACTCTTTTCAAAACCCACACTTGAACCCACATCCCACAACAATGGTCCACTACTCTTTTCCGATTTCCATGAAACATCCACACTTAAACCCACATAATATTTATACACCCAACACAGTCCACACACATATTCTGTATTTTCCT
>Ga0209353_10001053_pt1 | contig 16037 bp, 16 predicted proteins | sample LauGreSpBDMM15SD_2_FD_187561 | JGI IMG/M metagenome (GOLD analysis project Ga0209353, IMG submission 187561) | Freshwater lake microbial communities from Lake Michigan, USA - Sp13.BD.MM15.SD (SPAdes) (version 2) | ecosystem: Environmental > Aquatic > Freshwater > Lake | place: Lake Michigan...
TTGGCATAACATCAATGATCAAATGTGTTCTTGTTGTTTCGCCATGATTTACTGCGGTATGTTCAATCTTATTGTTAAGTTCCCATACCTCTCCGGGTTCAATGTGGTCACGAACCCCTCCATTTTCTAAATCGTAACTTACGTGATATAAGTAACACTCAGGATTTGTTTCTAGTGCCATGTTATAGCGTCTGCTGTAACGATGCGAAAATCTTGTATCAATATGCATTTGTGTGTCGCCACCTGGCTGCATACGAGCAATGTCTGCTTGCACTAAAACTGGATCAGTGATACCAGTTAATTTCATAATATAATTAATAGGTTGACGGAATGCACACATTATGTCAATCATGTCTTTTGTAATAGGGCCAGTTAAGTCATAGAAGCCTGCAATACGTTCTGGACTATTTGGCAAATACAACAACTGCGTGTCATCACCTTTACGCTTGTTCTTTCCGTTCCATTTGTATCGATTAAGTAATTCAACCGCTGTATTAAATAATTTGGGATTATATATAGCTACTTTACGTGCAGTCAGTCCTGGTTCGTACATGGCATTACCTTAAACGTGTGTCTTTGCTGGGAAGCAATGTGGCAAGTTATCAAACAACGGTGCCTGAATCAGATTGCCATTTAAATCATAGTCGTACGTGTAATTTTTTCCTTGCGGGTTTGGTACCTTGGCATACGGATTATAGAGCTCGCACATGCGATCATAATACTTTTGCGGCAGCACATCAATTACCAAATGAGTTCGCCAGGTGTCTCCATAGTTTACTGCGGTGTGTACAATTTTATTGTTCAACTCCCACACTTCACCTTCGTTGATATGATCACGTTTACCATCCTTGTTTAAATCATAGCTGTAATGGTACAGCCAGCAATTGGGGTTGGCACTGATTGCAATATTATAACGGCGAGCGTACCGCTGGTTGATACGGGTGTCAGTATGAAACACAGTGTCACCTTCTTTGGGCCGCATTCTTGCAATATCTGCCTGCACAATAACTGGATCTGCAATACCAGTTAAACCGGCAATGTACTCACATTGTGGCTTTAAAATAGTTTCCCACATGTCCCATATTCCAGCCGGGTAACCTTTTGAAATTTCTGCAAAGCCTCGGGTGCGCTCGGCATTAACAGGCAAATATATTAAATGTGTACCATCACCTCGGATATAACGGTTAGGTTGCTCAACTGGATCCCAATCCCATTCAGCTTCCCACTTACGGTATTCATTAAAAATTGCTGAATCAAACTCAGCAATTTTTCTAGCCGTTAACCCTTCTTGATACATTATTCATCATCCTCTTCTTCAGGAACCTGGAAGCTGGTGGCCAGCCCCTGATCAACCATGGCTTGATTAATATTCAATGTTGGCTCACCAGCTTCGTTGGGAATATATGCCCAACCAAGCACACGACCAAGTTTGGCACGTTTAGTAATGATAGGTTCTACAATAAGTCCGTCTTTACATAACTCAGTTAATACGATTCGTACATCTGAATCTTTGCCGCATGATGCAACTCCAAACAGTCTAATCTTTTGACGTGTGTAAACATTAAAGCCAAGATCCAGTTCTACGTCTAGCATGTCAGTGCCGCGTACTTCCAATAATCTTGCAGGGTATAGTCTTCTCATTTGTTCTTTCTTTTTATATTAAGTAATTTGCACTCTATTTATGTAGCACAAGATTACACAAGTAATATTTATTTAAAAAAGATCAAGGCCAATAAGGAGGCTTGAATAATAAAGCCAAATCCAATTGTAACAATGTTCAGAAAGTCTTTCTGGATAGTGGCTTTTATAAACAACAGAGTAAGTCCGGTCCAGACCAACAGCACTAAATCTACCCCGGGTAGTTTGTCTGTGAGTCCTGCCATCACTGCCAACAGGCTGGGTATTGTGGCACTGTGCAAAATAATAACTGCCAACCAGCCAAACGTTTCTGCTGAAATAACAGAAATTTTAGTTTGAACAAATGTTTTTATTTGATTAAGATCGATCATTTTTAGATTCCTTTTGTCTGTAAAAAATATGTTGGCCGATTTGTCCTATCTTGTCCAAGGGCCATCTGGGATTGATATAATCAGCATGATAAAACAATGCGTCTTTAAGAATATTCAATCTGAATCCTTCCAACAAGACTTTTTTGGCCACTTCGTAGCTTTCAGTGTAAGCAGCCTTGTTGATGGGTCTGCTTTTATGTACTTGGTCGCATGCCCAACTGAATTGGCAAATGACCTTGTCCATGACCACATTCTTCTGATACACTACGCCACAAACGTCTGCACCAAACTTGCCTGTAGCTACCCTGTTCATGGTAACCTGCGCCACTGCTACCTTGCCTTCAAATGGCTCGTAACCTGCTTCACGATAGATATTGATAGCCAGGCAGTCCAGCTGTTTTTCTCTAGTGTGAATTGAAACCACATCTTTGGCATATAAACCCTGCTGTTGTTTCAAATCATGAAACTTGTTCTTCGTCAGGTGTGACACCAACGCAAACGCCGCTACCACTGCTAAAATATAGCATAACACTTTAATTGACTTTTCCATAAGTCCTCCTTTCAGTAAGATCACTTTCAGTCACATCTTAGATTCCATTATAGAATCTAAAACTTCACCTGGACTCTGATATCCATAACTAACCTGAGTATGGGCTATGTTATGCTTGTTCAAGAGCACTGCGATCCGTTGATCGATCTCCAAACTCTGTTGAAGATTATGTACACGGCCACGATCGTTAAACCACGGGCCACGCTCTAAAAATGCTACGACATTGTCGTAACGTTTCCAAAGTTCCACTACCACCTGCTCCCACTCTGCAGGATAATCTGCTGGAGCATAAATGGCACTCAATAAAAATGGACTGTCGGTGATTACAAAATCAACCTGTCCCTCCAGTCTATGTATTCGCTGAACTTGACGTCCAAACACATAGGCTTGATTACTCAGCGCACAATGTCTGCCTTCCCAGACCAGGTCCTTAGCAACTTCCGTTACTAACTCTACATTCCACCCTCGGCGTTTGGCTTCATGATACAAGCCTGACGCTAGAGTGCTTTTGCCTGTTCCCGGGCCTGCAATAACATTAATAACCTTCATCTTATTATTGTAGCAAAATACTTATAAGAAGTCAAGCAAATAGGGCAACCAATGTGCCCTATCTAGCGGTACCATATGAAGCGGTTAGGCTTCAGTGGTACGATTTTAATGCATTAAGTATAGTGTTTACCTTAGCATTTGCGGCTCCACTCGTGTATTAAGTTATATTTTAACAGACATGTTTCATCATGCGTGTCAGTGGTTTGTACAAGCTGACTATGCGAAGTTTTTGCAAGAGGTCTCCATATTCTATAGCGTGAAACTTTTTGTGTCGTATCATTTGCACCACTTACCATCAATACATTAATTGGATTTGATATAGCTGATATAGATTTTTCCATATTGCATGGACCTTCCTGATCAATGTATGAAATGTAATGTAATGGTAATGCAGGAATGCTAATCTTCTGTTGTGCGTTAAAGTCAACAAAGTGGTGGATCATATTGCCGCGGCCGGTGTCAATTAAATTCTTTGCAATTTGGAAAGAACCATCAGTAAGACTTTGATATTTTACCAAGTGTATATTATGTGCAGGTGCAAGTAGTACAAGACTTGTAAACATGCCGTTTAATTTTGACACGCAATACAAACTTAAATTTGCGCCAAGTGAGAATCCCACCAAGTGGATTCGTGTTGCACCAAGTGCTTTTAGTTTTTCAACTTCACTTTGTACCTGCGGGACAATGCTATGTGAATAATCTGTGAATACATTTTTATAGCCCCATGGATAAGGCTTGTAACTGACCAGGTGGCCGTTTTGAACAAATTCGTTTACAAGCTGGCCCAACGAACATTGATCATAATCGGGACCGCCTTGCTTGCCATGGAGAAATATAAAAGCATCCATAAAATTTTAAGATTTTTGCCAGATACATCTATAAGCTGTTGGTTCTGATTTGGGTAAGTTTCTAAAATGAGGTTCCCATAAATGCCAATCCTTGCTATCCCGCATCCAGTGCCCTTCCGGTTCAGTTATAATTCTAGTCAACCTTTTATCAACTTCATCCATGTACCCATTTATGTTTAACACAGGGTGTAAAATCAAATACCCGCCAGGTTTTAACGCATTAACTACTTTGTCTAAGTAAACATCTACGGGATAATGCATACCCCACGAGTAGCTACTGATAATTAGATCAGCTGGCTCGCTAAAATCATAGTCTATGTCTTGTATTATAAAATCTGTTGGATTTAATTTTGATAATTCAATTGCATCATGCACCATCTGCCACGAATTATAAGTTTTAAAATCCTTGCTGTGTATTGTTTCTGGATTAAAATCGAGGGCGTTACCATCAACTAATATAAATTTCCCAGATTTTAAATACATTGAAAGTGCAAGGTCAATTAGGCTATTGCCTGCACCAATGTCAATGACAGTAGGATTGTTTGGTAGTGAAATATTATCTGTTATAAAGTTTAATAAACCAGACAATGTCCCAAATAAGGTTTCGTTTAGTTTGTCGGAAACAATCACGCTTCCATCTGTGTCATATTCTACTTGAACCCCTAGCTGTCTAATAAAGTATGATTTAAAGTTATCATCATTTTTGTATTTTATGACAATTGGCTCGTCAAATGGACTGCCCTTGGCCGTTGTTGGCCAGTGGCTGACAGTGATTACCTTATCCGACACTACTCACACCAACTTTGCTTGGCTTCACCGTAGTATTCGCGGGCAAATCCATTCTTGATCAGTAACGCACGTAAACTGACATTATTGTCTAAAATAATATCTCCAAGTACACGGCCACCGAATTTGTCCCAGTCAATGAGCGCAACTCTAGCCGTTTTACTTTCACTGATAACTTTCTTGGTAAAGGCTGAGGCAGCTTCTCCACGTTTAGCCTCTGATTCACACTTGGCTCTAAATCCCTTTTCTGGGGTGTCAACTCCAAATACACGCACTGCAAGTTTTGGTTTAAGTGGCAATGGTAGAAATGGTGCCGCGAATTCAACTGTGTCGCCGTCAATGACGCGAGTAACAGCAAAATCGTATACCTTCATTTCTGGTGTTTTCTTTTGCGCAAATGCACTAACTGATAATACTGCTAGTAGCACGAATATAAACTTTTTCATAAGTTCTCCTTTAAAACAATACTTATCAATAAACAGGTATATTATGCAAGTTTTGAAATCTTAACGCATCCGCCCAGGTGTTGACCAAGGGTTCACCTCGAATGTTCAAGCTGGTGTTCATTAAGATAGGGCAACCTGTTCGAGCGTTCCATTCTCCCAGGATACTGCGGAACACAGGATTGTCTTGCTCTGTTACTGTTTGCACTCTGCTGGTATTGTCCACGTGGCATACACCGGGTAGCAGGTCAGGCGTCCTGCAACGAGCAACAAACTGCATGTAAGGACTGTCCTTAACTGGCATGTCAAAGTAAGTGTCTGCATGTTCTGCTAATACAGCAGGCGCGAATGGCCTAAACTGCTCCCGACGCTTAATAGTATTCATACGTGGCTTGGCATCTGTGCCTCTTGGATCGCATAGCAAACTTCTATTGCCCAGTGCTCTTGGACCAAATTCTGCACGACCATTTGCTAATGCAACAACTTTACCTGCTTCTAAATCATCTACCAGTGATTTGATATCCACATCTTGTTTGATGTCTGTGCCCAAGTAAGGACCTGACCACGTTAAATGACGTTGTGTATGTGCGGCAACTGCACCAATGGCGCTGCCTGAGTCACCGGGGTTGGGCATTATCCAAATGTTCTTAAAAATTCCACTACGAGCAATAATACTGTTTGCTACACAATTAAGAGCAACACCGCCCATGAAAATTAAATTATCACTTGTGGTATTTGTTTTAATTACTAGTACAGTTTCTAACAAGTATTCTTCTGCAAGCTTTTGTACACTTGCGGCAATGTCAAACTTTGAAGCTGAACTATCACATGGCTCCCACCAAGAGCAGCCACGATGCAGGTTGTGTCGCAGTTTAAAATCGGGTGGCGCCCAATTACTAAAGAATGTTTCACGCAATTCATCTACATACCGAGGTGTGCCATGTGCAGCCATGCCCATTAATATATATTCTTCTTCGTTGGGCTTAAGGCCAAGCCACTGTGTCATTGCTGTGTAAAATAGGCCAAAGCTGTTGGGGTAACGCTTGCGCCAGCGGTTGACCATCTTATCTTTACGTGCTTCCCAGATGCTTACTGTATCCCATTCGCCAATTGCGTCAACTACCAAGATGGCAGCATCTTCGTATGGACTTGTATAGTAGCCAGCTGAGGCATGGCTGTGATGATGACCAACATAACTAATGGGTAAATGATCTAAACCTACTGCACGTAACTGATCCTTAGGACTAACATGCCAAGGACGCTGGCCGGAAAATAGTCTGCGTAAATCTTTTTGTAAGGGCTTTTCGAACCATACCAGTTCAGTTGGTTCGCCATATTCGCGCATATCTGCCAGCATGTCTACATTCAATAGGTTATCATTTTTAACTCTACTATAACGTTCAGCATGAGCAGCCCATACAATTCGATCATCGTCAATTAATGCCAAGCTGGCATCATGGTTTTGCGCTGTAATACCAAGTATCATGTTAGTAGATAAACGGATCGCGTTTACGCAATTCAGCAATACGCTTTTTAACTCGCTGCTTTTCTTTATAATTGCGATACGGAGCAAGTAAAAAATTAAGTAATTGCTTAAACATAAGTGACCTCTAAAGCAATATTTACCACCAATTTCCTGTGCCGGTGTATCTGTGTGTGAAAGAGAAGTCCCAGGACTTGCGTTCCTCTAGCAGTGTCATTTCTTCCGAATATTCCTGATTTGTAAATTGGCTTACCCCGCCACTTCCTGGCAATGCCAGCTTACGGGCACGAGTGGCTGCTACACTGTCAGCCCGGCTAAACTCGCTATAGTGCCAAGCATTGTCCCGTTGAACAAAGTCATAATAAAAGTCTGCCATCCAGTGACCATTGGCATCAATATTAAACTTGAAAACACCTGTAAAATTACAGCCCATTCTATCCCCAAACTCCTTGTTGCTAAACTCTGGAGTAAGTGTTAGGTCTAGCGTATATGCCCCACGGCTGAGCCACATTAGACGAAGTAAGGGCCAGATTTCGTTCACAAGACTGTCAGCAAAGCTATTAATTCCAGGTTTAATAATGTTGTAATCAAATTCTTCGTACTCTACTTCACGCACAGCACCTTCAACAAAATCTAATTTGCAGATATCATTGACTCCACTGCGATTGGTAAAGTCAATATCTTGCTCTGTTACAATATTATTAAGGAAAATATTAAATGCGGTCAGACGAATCAGTCTATGCACCTTGCTATTGGTGTAATCCTTGGTAATCCAGTTACCTTCAAAGTAGCTCTTGGCAATGTTATACTTGTCTGTGTTCTGGGCCAGGATTGTATCAGGCGGAATAGTAAATCCATGCCCGGCACTAACGTTGGTTAGGTTGTTGTTGCGATTACGCCAAATAAAAGTCATAGACTCGTAAAAGTCCTGTGGTGTTTCTGTGGGGAAACCAATGATCCAATTTGAAAATGCTTCTACCCCCACTTCTTTTCCGTAGCGTAGATTTTGTTCCATTTCTTCACGAGTAACACCTTTGTCCATGTCATTGAGAACTCGAGTGCTGCCGCTTTCAATGCCGTAACTCAGGCTAATACAACCACTGGCTGCAAGATCTTTATAGTATTCTAAATCCATTCGTCCGTCACATCGAGCATAACCAGTCCAAGCAATCTTCATTTCTCTGGCTATTACGCCTTTGCAGAACGCTCGCAATTCATTTAAATTGCCATTTACCAGGCTGTCTAAAAACCAAACAACATTGACGCCACGATTGAAATAAAGGTCTGCAACTTCTTCTAATATGCTACGTGCCTGGCGGCCGCGATACTTCCAAAAGTGTGTTTCACTACAGAATACACACTTGGCTGTACAGCCGCGACTTAGCTCTGCATTGACGCCATTGGGGAAACCATAATCCAGTGGGTCGAAATAACCATAGTCAGGTGGCGGCAATTGGTCAAGATCCAACCGCTGCCCTTCAAGTTGTTTAAGCCACTTCTGCTGGCCAGTGTGTCGACCTGATTCAATTTCTTCTAGTGCTTCTAATAATAGTTGTTCGCCTTCCCCTGTAATGATGTAGTCATATTCAGGTTCAGGTTGCCAATAACTCTGATGACATTGTGGGCCACCTATCATTACTAAAATGTGAGGATAACGTTTCTTTAATTCCTTAACCATCCACTTAGTGGGTTCTTGATTACAGTAGTAAAGACTAAAGCCTACAACTGTGGGATTCAATTCCCCAATTTTATCTAGGTATGTCTCTAAGAAGGGCTTTACATGGTCGTGCAGGTATTCGTAGTAATGATTATCCATCCAACGCCATTCCCTGCTGCCATCCCAGGGATTGAAGTCTAGGCCGGGCCAGTTTGTATGGTCAACATGCGCTTTAGCATTTAAATCAAATGCGTCGGTACGATATCCTGCATCACTGCTGATGGCAGCAAGACGTGCGATATTATATGGTGGAAAGTTATGTGCCCACTCTGGCAACAACATAAACACGATACTGGTATTACGTGTAGCAGGTTTAATTTCAACGTGTGTTAAATTACCCTGTGGTTTAGCACGAGCATATGGCTGTAATGCATCCAGTACCTTTTGATGTTTTGCATCGTAATCGTCTTCTTTTTTAGCAACAGGTTTACTCTCTTTGAGAGAATAAATCTTCTGCCAGCCGTATACGCTATTTTCTTTGGGCTTAATCATCTTGCCATTCTGCTAAAAAATCAGGCCATAATTCATTGAATGAATATTTCTTGTCACTCAAGTATTTTACTTCTGTGGCGTGTGTCCAGTCAATGAATTCTTGTTTCTTTACCAGCCAGTTATCTCCTGTGCGTCCAATGGTTGGGATAAGCTGTTCTCTGATGTTTGTTAATGCAGTCATATCGTACTTGGTGCCGCTGTACTTGGTCAAACACAGATCTAGCTCAGCCAGGGCTTTACGTTTAAAATTGTCTGGTAATTTGAATACATTTAAACTGCGAATGTTCTGTATAGCACACCAGTATACTTCGTGAAAGTAGCCTTCACCAATGGCAAAGTCATAGTACTCACATAGATTAAATGCTGAGTATGTGCAGTATAAAGGATGTGCGTTTATTGACTGCACACCCTGGGCATGTAGATAACGCAGGTTAGACACAAAGGTATCCCATTCTGCACCGTGACGTACATATTCAAAACGTGGGCCTACTGTGTCAAAACTAATTCCCCATTGGGCATTTGGGTTAGCAATCAACTTAGGCGCAATGGTATTATTGGGCAAGTCAATGCTTAGATTTGTAAGAATATAATAGTTCTTTGTGGGCAGTAAATCAATTAGCTTATGGTTTTGCTTTTGTAGTAACGGTTCGCCGCCTAATAGGTTGATGGTTTCAATGCTATCTACTGAGTTGATATTCTCAGCTATTAGCGTAAACAAACTGTCTTCTGCTTCAGCTTTGTTGGCATTGATCTTAATACCTTTCAGCACTGACCATTTACTGCTGAAATATTCATAGCAGTAATTACATGCCAAGTTGCATAGGTTACTCCAACGCAGGTCTAACTTATAAAGCTCAAATGTTTCTTTGGTTGCTGATTTAAATTCTTCAAACTTTTTCAAGCTGTCAGTATCAACTCGCTCGCTACGTGCGCCCATTGATTCCAGCTTTTGACATTGTTCGCACGTTGGATGCCAGCGTTCTTCTATTATGGTCTGACGAAGTTCCTGTGCTGCTGGTCCTTGTAATATTTCTTGGATACTTTGTTTGTTGATATCGCCAAGTATGGCACCACTACTACAGCAAGGTTTAACACCGCCATCAGCACCCAAGAATATAGTGGTAAATGGGTAAGCGCAAAAGGTTTCTTTATTCATTGTTTAATAACTTATCTATAAATTTTTCAGCGAGTTGCTCGTGAATCTCTTCGTGTGGATGATAAAACCCATGTACATGTTCAGTGCTATCCCAGTCTACTAAATTACCAAGACAAAGGTCATGATCAACAATGCTGGAAAAGCCTCTAAGATCAGTGACCATTGACATAAAGCGTTGATTCAATGTGGTATCTGTTATAAAATTAGAGTAGTCGTTCATAGTATGATGCATGAACTGTACCAGTACTTTACCTGCATACTGTTTACTTAACAATTCAAGGTAGCGTAACGAAATAAAGTAATTGAAGAATGTAAAGTAATCACCTGCCACATACTGTGTAAAATCATTGTAAAATTGCTCACTGGGCCATCGACTTGGCCAACCAAAAATTGGAGTAGCAGGATGCGGCCAACCAAAACGTTCTTCTTTTTCAAAGTACATCCAACGATCCATGCTGGTAGCACCAACTAAAATTAGATCATTATCAGTGATGTGTCCATCAAACCTATCCTTTTCAATGCTGTATATAATTCCTTGCATACTACTGCCCGGAAGTCCTCTATTTAAAATAGGGACGCCGAACTTTTCTGCTACTTTGCCTGCCCAACTCTTTTTATTTTGTACTTCTATTGCTTCATTGAATCCCATGAATGGATACTTTTCATAAAACGCAGTTGGACTTTTAAAAGAGCGTTTTAATTTATCAAGTTCAATCCTGCTGATCGGTTTGTCCCAAAATAAATGATCTGCCAACTCACTGCCTGCTGTATGACTACATCCGTAGGCCACAATGCGATTAAATTCAATAGTCTGCTCATTGCGTGTAAACGATTTAAGTGGTGGGAGATTCCATTCCTTGTGCAATATTTCAATGGCCGCTGGTCGTAAACGATATAAATTTTCTTTAAATGTGTCTCTAAAGAATGCAATTTTCCAATCTCCTACGAATCCTTTAGTACGAAGAAATTCGCCCAGCACATCAGCATTTTCAGGAGTAGTGTGGAATCGATGCATGGTAATCATATTGGCGCCTGCTTGCTCTGCGCTTTCAAATTCGGCCTTCAACTGGGCCGGAGTCATTCTTTCACTTCGATCAAATCCACCATACTGGCCAAACGCAAACTTTTCTTTGGACTCTATCCACTTCTCTCTGCCCTGTGCATATATCCAATACAAGCTTGCTTCACTGCTTTTTAAAACAGGTTGTGCAAGTACATCATAGTTGAGAGAAATCAACTTTGTTAACAGGTCTCTAACCAAATCGTTGCGCCAAATAAAAGGGGTTATTGGAAACATTTCACTGACAGTATTAACATCAAATCCAAGTACCTTACAAGAGTTAATTTGATCCGAGCTGGGCTTTTCGCCAGCAGCCCTGTTGAACAGGCTAACTTTTAAGCTACCATTATCAAAGAAATCTTCAAATTTGGTTTCTTTAATTAGGAAGTTTTTGCTATCTAATACAACACTATAATCACACTTGGACTCGCTTGCCGCCCACAGTTTTAATATCTGTTGTCTGTGCCAGCCATCAGTTGCAACCAACCTTGGTCCAGTGACAATGTTCAGAGTCCAGTCGGGCATTTGCGATGTAATATGATCATTGATCCAATTGATAACTCGCTGATAGATAGCTTGATCCTCAACTACGATGGTCCAACGCTTTTCGCCTACCCAAAACTTTTCAAGGCTGAGTGCATGATAATATAAAGGTGCCAAGTCTCCACTATAGGTAACTGTGATTAATTCTGCTGTGGTAGTTCGCATGTGGGGTCTGATGGTTTATTTTTTGTAGATCTATCATTGATCTCATGTGTAAAGATTCTGTCGATACTGCTGTTTTGTCCGCAGGTGTCTGCACAATAGCTTAGGCGGCCGTTTTCAACTTGATCAATTGACCATGTATCTGCAAACACACGGTCTAAGTGTTGTGCGCTGAGTATTTCAGCCAAAGAGTGTAAGTCTAAGCTAAAGTGTTCCCAGCCATAGTCATTCATGTGCTTGTGCAATTGTAGACTACGAGTATCTGTGTATACGCCATTCAAGTGTGTGCCAATATAACAACAAGGCATTACACGGCCAAAGTTATCAACAAAGATTTCTTTGCCGCCCGTCCAAGTTTTACTCTTACATTTGATTTCGCAACTGTTGTACTTGCTGTTGTCTTCGTTATAAATGCGTTCATTGTAAACATTCTTTACTTCGTCTTGGAACGCCTTAGATATTTGTTTTGTTTCTTTTAGTTTACGATACTCGTCTACACTAAACGGATAAAATGTTACTTCCTTTTCCCCTTTAGGTTCAGCTAAGTTACGATTTTTAGCTTGTGCAGGTGCTTCGATAATATAATCTAGATTGCCATCTTTGTCTAGCACAGGCATCTTAGTAAGGTATTCACCATTGTCAACACCCAATGCTTTCTTAGGCACAAATTCTGTGAACTTCATTTGTTCTGCTAATGCTTGTGCCTCTTCAATTTGATGCTCGTTATGGCGGAAGATCAAGTAATCCCAGTTGGCACTACCACCTGCGTCAATAAAGGCTTTGACGTTTTCCATTAGCACAGTCCAATTGACATTACGACGATACAAGTGATTGGTGTCTTCTAAGCCGTCAATGCTGAAAGTAATTTGCCAGTATGCAGGATTGTGATCGTGGGGGAATTGTGAGAACAGCGCACCCATCTTTGCCCACCAATCTGGCTTACGCATGCCGCCGTTGGTGTTCATGCGTACTGCTGTGGTTTTACTTACTGAAGCAATGTATTCGCAGATTTCATATGTGTCTTTGGCTGTGCCAGGATCTCCGTGTACGCCACAGAATAAAATTAGCTTGCAACGTTGTATAACCTCTGGTGGGAAATACTGCTTGAACTTGTCCAAGGTGATTTGTCCAATTTCTAAATCTGGCCTAGCATGTGGGCTGTTGTTATGGAATCGAACACACATGGGGCAGGCAGCATTGCAACCATTGGTCAGCTCAATGTGCATCTGTGCCAGTTCATTCATGTTCCAGAATGCTTCAGTATTTTCTATAGTCATTTAAGTATTTTTCTAGTATGTGGTAATCAGCTTTGTCGTAATGACGAGCAACAGGCAGATGCTGTAATTCTCTACTGATGTCTGGACCGTCCAGCCTGGCATCATGTTCTCCTAAGTATATATTACCTACAAAGGCAAAGTCAATGATGCTGGGATTATTTTTGAACCAATTCATTTTTAATACTAAAGAATCATTTACACTATCGTAAGGCATATTGTCAGGCGGTGTACACTGATTCCATGCCAGGTATGGAATATTTCTTTGTTTTAAAAATCCGTCAAACATGATCATATCTGTCACAAAGCGATCTAACAACATAGACGGATGTTCGTTTGCCGCAAGTTCTTCTATTAGCGGCCCTAGCTTGTGTGAAGTGTAAAAGCCTGCATGAATGTCAATGTACTCAGCATGTTGCAACGTATGATCAAAGAACACTTCAAATCTGTTTATAAACGTAATGGGCAACAACACATAGTCTGGGTTACCATTTTTAAGTATCCACTCTACTGTGGTACGCATGGCTCGTCTATTACTGCCGCCACACTCAGCAATGTTAACGATATCGTAACCTTCAAACCATTGTATAGGCTTCCAGTTATAAGCGTAAGAGCATCCGTTGATTAGTACAGTCTTAGCCATGTGCTTTTACAACTCTGCCATAAGCTTCAAATGTTTTAAAGAAGTCTTGCTCACGATAATCATCGTGCGTTTTAATTGTAGTTAAAAACTTTGCCCATTCTTGTTCTGAACAAGGAGTACCGTTTTCTAAGAAACCAATGATGCCAGGTAACTGATACCATGCATGTTCATACTGTTTAGGAATGTTGTGCAGACGATCTAGTACTGCTTCTTTAATGTCAGCAGGTAAACTACTCATGTTATAATGTGCAGGACGATGTACTAGGTTTAAGTACAGACCAAAATCTGTAAAGTTGTCATAGTACGCATTTAATGTTTCAGGCAAGTTGTAAATGTTGATGCTACTTAATGTAATGCACCAGCTTAGGCTCAGGTTGCCATGCAGTTTACTAAAGGCAGACGCCTTCTTCATGTTGTCTACAGCCTCTGTCCATACAGCAGGATACCGCATGTACTCAAATTGTTCACCTACACCGTCAATGCTGAAGCTTAGGTTAACGTGCTTGAAGTTTTTCCAAACTTCTGTTTCCTCTGGCCAAGTTGTGCCATTGGTGTTGTAATGCAGTTCGATATCTTTTGCATAGCCATTGTCAACACAAAGCTTTAACACTTCCCACATTTTCTTGCTTAGGAATGGTTCGCCACCATAAAAGTCAAACTGTTTGATTGTGCTTAGATTGTTTGCCAAATCTTCCCAGAAAGGACTGTCCTCATCATAAGTCTGATGATACTTTTTCATTTCAATGGCGTAATCTTTGTAAGTCACTCTGGCAGTATGATTTAGATCATAATCTTCTTTCATCCATAGGCTACTGATAGTAGGGTGGCAGGTACGACACTTAATGTTACATGTATTACCCAAGTTCAATTCAAACTTGGCAAGACCTGTAAACGGTGCTGCAAAGTCATATTCTATCGCATGGAAATACTTGTCGTTATCACGCAATCGTTTGCTCTTGCGGCCACCATCTTCTTCTTGCCAGCACTGATTGCAAGCACGATCGCGAACTCCTGCTTCTAAATTGGCCTTAATGCCTTGTGCAATGGGATTGTTAAAGTTTTCTTCGATTGTTTTACTACCCAAGAACCATACCTTTTCACCGCCCATGTAGTTGTACGACTCGTCGATCATACAACACATTTTGCTAGAGCCGTCGTTGTTGCCGCTCATGCCATGTAGTGCGTTTACGCACCAGCTGTGTTTATTGTCCTGGTTCATCATAGTTTAAGTATACCTGTTTGCATAATGCATAAAAATCTTTGTATTCTGGAAATAGCTCTATCAGGTTGGTACCTAGACGATTATCATTTTCATTAAAGAATGAGAAGAAGTCTCGGCGGCCTGCTCTTAGCTTATCGTCAGCAATTGGATGCTCTTTCATATAGTTAGTCACACGCTTGAACTTCTCATATTCAACACCAGTGAACCATTCTGGATTATCTTTGATAAAATCCATGTTGGCATCCATGAAAGGAATAAAATCCGGAGTTAGAATTTTAATCATCCAATGTGGAGGCTCTTTTAAGTATGGTGTGTCAAATGCAACTGCATCCTTACCAAACTCCTTGCGCCACTCGATTACTTTTACCAACAATGCACGGAATGTTGCAACACACAGCACGTTAAAGGTACACATCAAATTGATTGTTGCACCTGTCTTCATGACTGCTTTCATGTTGCGTTCCCAATGAGCGCAATCCATGCCTGTTCGCATGTATTCGGCTTGTGGTCCCCAACCTTCAATTGATGTAAAGAAGCTGAACTTACGAATCTTCTTCTGTGCCAGTAAACTTTCTACACGTAGAATCAAGTCATCAACCTTGGCAAAGCTTACACCCAAGTTACTGTTAAGTGTAATCTCCAACTGCGGTGCTGGCTCGTTTTCTAGCAGATCAAAGAACTGCATGGCACCTTTGTTCATTAAAGGCTCGCCACCGGTGATACGAAGCGTATGCAGGTCGTTACGTAGGCTTGGCCACCATTTCCAGAATGCTTCAATGTAAGGGTTCTCGTCTTTGGGGCCGTAGTACGTACCAGTCTTTAAGAATTCAATTCCGTATTGGTTGTATGTTAAATCATGATTGCCATACTTCTTGGTTTCTTCCATCCACATGGTGCTGGCTTGTGGGCCGCAATATCCGCATCGATAATTACAATTGTTGCCAAAGCTAACTTCCAAGTAACGTGGATTGATGGGAGCGTCCCACGGTAGCTCTGCTAATTTTTCAATAAGTGGTGCTGCAAAATCACTGCTACTATGAATCATTCTATCACTGATATGGTCACCTGGCAAGTCCTCAATGTTCCAGCAATAGTAACAT
>Ga0209353_10001056_pt1 | contig 15992 bp, 10 predicted proteins | sample LauGreSpBDMM15SD_2_FD_187561 | JGI IMG/M metagenome (GOLD analysis project Ga0209353, IMG submission 187561) | Freshwater lake microbial communities from Lake Michigan, USA - Sp13.BD.MM15.SD (SPAdes) (version 2) | ecosystem: Environmental > Aquatic > Freshwater > Lake | place: Lake Michigan...
GAACCAAACGTTTCCAATCAATCCTATTTAGCTGAGTCTCAGTATTCAAGCGTAATTCCAAACTTTGAAATTGGAAAATACATCACATCCAGTGTTGTATTTTATCCAAAAGAAAGTGAGTTTTACGATGTAAAAACCAATCCTACAAATTCAATCGGAACATATCAAGGTCAGGTTTTTAATACTATTAAACGAATGTATTATAACAATTATAATAATGGATATGATATATTTGGTATTGATGGATATGATACATCCAAGGCTAAATTAAACTTAACAAATGAATTTTCGTTATATAGTTTTGCTTCTTCTCAAGCGGGTGATCGTATCAGACCAGGTTCAGTACGTATAAATAATCAAAGTGGAGATATAATTGGATATATCGTAGATGATAAAAATTATAACCTCTATTTATCTGGAAGTTACTTCATTGATTATTTCGGTTTTAACTCCGATAATAGTGGGTTAATTAAAAAAGGAACTTACGGATTAGCAAGTGTAATATCATGAGTCTTACTAACATATATAACGAGAGATACGGAACTTCTGTTGCAGCGAACGATAATTACATAGCTGTCGGAAACCCTCCAACCTATGATTATAATCCAGCGGAGGGATTTTATAGAATTGGTGAAGTTAAATTGATTAAAAGAGACACATTTAATTCAAATTATTCATCATCATATACGTTTACAAAAAGTTTAAATGCACAAACCATTTATAGCACTAGATTCGGTGAATCCGTAGATTTGTCAGATTACTTTTTAGCTGTAGGTAATAGTGTGTTATCAGCCAGTGTTACGAAGGGATCATTCGTTGATGTTTACGTAGTTGACTCCAATTATAATGTTATAAGTGGTGCTCTTGTATCGGATAATAATTGTGTAGATGAAAGCATCAATACACAAACTTATTCAAACAAACCAATGGTTACACTTACTGGTTCAAATTCATTTGGTACATCCGTTAGTATAACCAATAAATACCTTGCCATCGGTTCTCCATCTGAGAATAGCAAACGTGGACAAGTTTATATTTATCAATTTTCTGCTTCTAAATACAAGTTGGAATCTGTTTTGACTCCAGATCCGACTTTATACCCTAAACAACGAGGTTTTGGATATTCTGTTTCCTTGGATAAAAAGAATCAAGATAGAATTGTTATTGGAAGTAATCAATTGTCTCAATCTAGAGTTTATCTATATCAATCGTCATCTGGCGGTTGGGGTTTAAAACAAACATTTCAACAAGTAACAGGATCTTTATCTGTAGAAAATAGTGCATTTTTTTGGTATCCTGTTTCTTTACAAAATTGCAATTATGGTAAGTCTGTATCAATATATGACAAAATAATTGTTGTTGGCGCACCTACAGATTTGGTTTATTACGAATATTCTGGATCAACTATTCAAAGACAAAGAGGTGCATTTTATGTATATTCTACAAATCCATGTGATGCCAAACCAACCGGTAGTTATAACTTCATTTCAAAACTTTACGGAGATGAAAATACTTTCAAAGATAATTTATTAGGAGAATCCGTTTGTGTATACGATAATAAAATATTAGCAGGTTCCCCAAAGAGATATTTTCCATTTTCATCAATTTTTGTATCTGGATCGTTAGATTTTTATGAAAACGTTTCTGATGGAAATGATTTTGGAGCGTCAACTTTCTTAGGTCAGGCATTATATTATTTGGTCACAGGATCGAACTTGGTTAAGATGACCGATTATCCAATTTCTAAACGTAAACAAAATGATAACAGTCCATTTCAAGCATTTGGAAGCGCCGTTTCAATCTACGGAGACAATTTGGTAATAGGATCTCCTATACCACTATTGAGAGATTATTATTTAAACACACCATATATTACAGAATCTGGAAGTATGGTGGATCCTAATTATAAATTAACATCTTCTTATTATGCTGAGGGTTGTGATGTAACATCAAGTGTAATATTTCTTCAAATAGAACAATCGGTTACTACAGATACAGGAGCTCCTGTATATGTTGCACTATGTGAGGAAGTTCCTGATTCACCATACACATCAATTGAAGGAAGTGCTTTTATTTATAATTCATCCGATCTTCAAAAGAATTTTAATGTTGGAAATGTATTTTATAATAACAATCGAGTCGTTATTAACAATACTGGTAGTAGTTTAAACTTAATATCTAGAAATCCAGCAAATCCTAATGAGTCGTACATATACATGGATTACGAAAGTTTGATACAATTGAATGAAAAACAATACATTTGTACTATTGAACCAGGCGAGTTTAACATTTCAACAAATCCAACATCAGTTACAGGTAGTGTTATTAACTATGGTATTGTTAATAAGACCGACTTTGATTTCAACAATTTAGATCTTATCTTAAGATACATAAATTATAAGTTGACATCACCAAGAAGTGAACATTGGTGGAGTAATATGATATCAGGTGATGTCGAAGTCAGCATTTTATCATTTTATTCTTCGTCCTACGTTGATTATCAATCCAACAAATTAACTGAAGACTTGAAGTGTATATTGGCTACAAAAACTTATGATGTTAATAATGATGGTAAAGTAGATTTTCAAGATGGTAATGCTATTTGGAAATATTTTATTAATAATCTTACATTCCAAAATTATCAGAATTATACAAATCCAAATAGTAAGAGAAATACATACGATGGTATGATTAAGTTTTTGGATAATAATACTGGTAAAGGCAGTAGAGATTATACAAAAAAAGAATTTTTTAATTACCCATATAGCTCATCTATCGATCCAACCGGCTCTTATTTGGCACCATATATTACCCAAGTAGGCTTGTATAGCGGCGCGGATTTGGTGGCAATAGCTAAATTGGCACAACCAATTAAAAATAGTGGTGAGTTGCCTATTAATATTGCTGTTAAATGGGATACTTAATTATATTTATTATTATAAGGATAAAATATGTCAACATCATCTGATAGCAAAGTAATTGATCGTGAGTCTAGCAAAGTCAGTTTAGCTGATAGATACAAGACACAAAAGGCCGGTGGTGCATTTAATGTTCAACAAAACGTTAAAACCAGCGGTGCTAATGAAATATCCTTGGGTGGTACTACATTTGAAACTAATTATACAAACACCAAGGGTTTCAAAATAAAAATGGGTTTACAACAAACCGAGTTCAAAGATGTAGGTGATGGTGCAAATTCTCGTCAGCAATCTGTATATCTAAAAGGATTCAACTCTACAAAATATGGTAGTGCTGTGATCAATCGTTGATATATATTCTAAATGGTTATATTAGGATTAGACTCTTCAACGTCTGTCACTGGGTGGGCGTTTTCTGAAAATAGTAAAGTTCTCGATGCTGGTTTTATAGACACTAAAAAGTTTGAAACCACCAAGGAAAAAACGTATCACGTTGTAAAGATATTAGAAAAAAATAAGCTGATTAAACAGGTTCAAAACATTAACCTAGAAGCAGCTTTAAGTGGATTTGCCGGTGGATTCACATCACAACAAGTTATAATCACACTAGCTAGACACAATGCGGTGTTTGCTTATATCATAGAAGAACACTTCAAAATAAAAGTCAATCTATTATCTGTAAATACGATGCGCAAACAATTGTTTGGTAAATGTAGAATCAAGGGTGTCAAGTCAAAAGAATTTGTTAAGTTGGAGTTGGAAAAATTAATTCCTGAAGTCAAAAATTTCTCCGTATTAAATAAAAAGGGTAATTGGGACGAAAAGAATGGGGATATGTACGACGGAATTGTTTGTTCACTTTATAAAATAACTTGATCTTTAAAATATCCGTTGTATTATTATGATGAAATGTTATGTTAGAAATTTCCGTAATAGATACGCTTACAAAATTGTTCAAGCACAAACCATCCATACAAAAAGGTGGTCATGAAGCTCTATTTTTTTGTCCAAACTGCAAACATTATAAAAGAAAACTAAACATCAATACCAACACTGGTTATTATCATTGTTGGGTTTGTAATTTCAGCGGAAAGAGTTTTTCAACTCTCTTAAAGAAAATTGGTGCTCCTAAAGAATATTTCGAATTGCTTTGTAAACACAAAATTAAATACGACGTTTCAAAAAAAACCGAATTTAAGTTGATGTTGCCTGATGGATTTAAACCTCTGTATAAGGATAGCACTGATATAGAATATAAACACGCACTTTCGTATTGTTTTAAACGTGGTTTAACTACGCATGAGATTGTAAGATATAATATTGGATATTGTGTAGATGGTAATTTTAGAAATAGAGTTGTTGTACCATCATATGATGATAATGGCAATCTAAACTTTTATTGTGGACGAGATTTTTACGAGAGTAAGATGAAGTATCGACTATGTGAGGCTACCAAAGATATTGTTGGGTTTGAATTATATACTGATTTTAATCAACCAGTAACTCTTGTGGAAGGTGTATTTGATGCGTTTGCAGTGAAATACAACGCTGTTCCATTGTTTGGTAAGAACTTGTCCAATAAACTCAAAATCAAGTTAATGACATATAGACCAACACGGGTTAATGTGTTGCTTGACAACGATGCATTGGCATCTAGCTTTAGAATATGTGAGTTTCTTTTACAAAATAATATTGATACGTATTTGATTCGTTTGGAAGGAAAAGATCCAAATGAAATAGGACATAAAAAAACTTGGCAGTTTATAGATAGTTGTGATAGACTTACAGAAAGCGAGTTGTATAGTTTAAAGCTCAAAAACCTTTTATGATATTATTAAAAAACACCAACCAAAAGATCGATAATGTCGTTCACATAGCAGACATTCATATTCGTTTGACCAAGAGACACGATGAATACGTTTCTATTTTTCAGAAATTTTACGATTCATTGGATAAACTAAGAAAAGTAACCGATGCTGTATTGGTAGTTGCTGGTGATGTATTTCACAATAAATCAGATCTTAGTCCTGAATGTGTAAAAATCGCAAGTGATTTTTTAAAGAATTGTGCGGATAGAATTCCTACCATCTTAACCGCCGGAAATCATGATGCAACATTAGCCAACAAGGCCAGATTGGATTGTTTAACTCCCATCGTGGATAGTCTTAATCATCCAAATTTGTATTATTTAAAAGAGTCTGATGTATTTCGATATGAAAATATTCTATTCAATAATTTTAGCGTATTTGATGATCCAGAAAAATATCTGATGTACGATAAGATCGCAACAAAGTACAAAAACGAGACTGACCATCATATTGCATTGTTTCATGGTCCTGTAAATAATGCTATGACCGATGTTGGTTATATGGTTAGCAGCCGATCCATCACAAATGAATTGTTTGATGGTCACCACATTGCAATGTTAGGTGATATTCATAAACATCAAATTCTTCAAGAATATAACGATATTGATAACAAACCCTTAATCGTATATGCTGGTTCTATGATTCAACAAAATCATGGAGAAGAAATAAAGGGTCATGGCTTTCTTCTATGGGATCTAAAACGTAGGATTTTTAAACACTATGAATTGACCAACGATTATGGTTTTTTTACCATTGAGATCAATAAAGGTACGTTGATAACGGATATTACTAATATTCCAAAGAAGGCTCGGGTAAGAACCATGTGTCATGAGTCCATTCCATCACAAGTAAAAGAGGTGATGAATGATTTGAAGACTAAGTGTGATGTTATAGAAAGTACATTCATTCGCGTTGACGAACCAACGAATGATTTGACATTAAAGAATGGTCAGATCTTCGACATCCATAATATTTTTGATGTGGATTATCAAAACAAATTGATTGAAGATAATCTGGTTGTTAAGAACGTAGATAAAAATCTTATTGAGAAGGTTAAAGATCTAAATAAGACTATCAACAATCAGATTCCAAAGGACAAAGCTCCAAAAAACATCAGATGGAAGCCTAAGACCTTTGAATTCGACAATATGTTTAGTTATGGTGAAGGTAATTATATTGACTTTACTAAACTAAAGGGAGCTATTGGTTTATTTGCTCCAAATGCTAGTGGTAAGTCTAGCATTATGGATGCTTTGGCATTTTGTGTATTTGATAAGTTCAGTAAAGGATACAAAGCGTCTCACGTTTTGAATACTCAAAAGATGAGCTTTAAATGCAAATTTAACTTTGAAGTAAACGGAGTTGATTATTTTATTGAACGTGAGGGTGAAGCTGATAAAAAAGAAAATGTTAAAGTAAAGGTTAAGTTTTACAAGATTGAAAATGGAAATGAAGTACCATTGAATGGAGAAGCTCGTCGTAGTACCAATGATATTATCAGAGATTATGTTGGTACATATGAAGACTTTATTCTAACCGTACTTAGCATACAAAATAGTAAGGCTGGATCGTTTATTGATCTAGGTCAGACAGAACGTAAAGATCTCTTGTGTCAATTCATGGGATTAAATGTTTTTGATCAATTATATACCATCGCTAATGAAAACTTTAAGGAAACCAATACTCTATTAAAGAATGTCAGCAAGGATCAATTAATCGGAGATTTACAAATGGTTTCCAGTAGTATTGATCTAAATAACAGAAATATATATCAATATAATTTGGATATCAAAGATCTTGAAGTCAAGAAAGAAGAACAAAATAACAAGTTATTAGAGTTGTCTAATGATATCATCAAGACCGCAACTTTTGATTTTGATATTTCTAAATTAGAATTAGAAAAGACACAATTAGAATCTAAGATCAACACATTTGAACATGATATAAATGAAAAGAAGGCTAAATTCTCTACAATTGAAACTCAACTTTCAGATTTATCTTCTTCATTGAAGAGTTGTGAAAATATAGAAAGTGATCACGATCAGTATAAAATCTGTAAAGAAGAAGAGTCTAAAAAGTCTTCGGAAATAGAAAAACTTAAGGTTCTAGTTAAGAACAAAATTGATAAGTTAAAAAAGTTAGAGGAACACAAGTATGATCCTAACTGCACGTATTGCGTAAATAACGTATTCGTAAAAGATGCTATTAAAACTAAGGAAGAACTTGAACTTGATAAAAACAAGGGCAAAATTTTAGTAGAAGAATTTAATATTATCAAATCTAAGTTGAATTCATTTGGAGATATTGAATCTCGTTATAAGGAATGTCAACGTGTAGATGTTGAAAAAGTTAGATTGGAGAAGACCAAGGAAGTTTTATCAACGGCGATATTACGTGATGAAAACTTCAAGATCCGATTGCAAAACGATTTTAATGGGGTAATTCAAAACATTGATACTTTTTATAAGAACAAAGATATTATTGAAAACAATTCTAAACTACTTGTTAGTGTTAATGAAGTAAAAACTATTGTTAAAAATATTGAATTGGATATTAAATCGGTAAATAATAAATTGTTTAATGCTTCTACTGAAAAAGGTAAGTTAGAATTGCAACATAAGAATACTACTGAACAATTGAATAAGGTTAAAGAGTTGGAATCTTCATATGAAGCGTATAAATTGTATACAGGTATAATTAGTCGAGATGGTATTCCATATGAAATTATTACAAAGACTCTGCCTGAAATTGAAAAGGAAGTGAATAATATTCTTCATCAATTGGTTGAATTTTCAATCACACTTCAGACGGATGGTAAGAATATCATGACTAATATAGTATATGATGATCGACGTTGGCCACTTGAAATGGCAAGTGGTATGGAAAAGTTTATTTCTGGATTGGCTATAAGAGTCGCACTAATTAATATTAGCAATCTACCAAGACCAAATATCATCTGCATTGATGAAGGATTTGGATGTGTTGATAGTGATCATCTTGGTCAAATAGGTGCTTTATTTAATTATTTGAAACATCAGTTCGATTTTATTTGGATAATTAGTCATTTGGATCAGATGCGTGACATGGTTGATAGTCAAGTAGAAATAAAAAAAGAAAATGGATATAGCAGAGTAGTATATAAATAATGGTATGAATATATCAGACACCATCATTGTTAAAAATAAAAAATTAAGTTTCACGATAAATGACCAAGGCGGGTTTGTCCTTTGTAAGGACGTTGGTTTTAGTATCGAATATTTGGTTCTAATAAAAAGTTTAGATACAGGTTTAACATCGAATTTGTTATATATAAATGTGCCCGATGATCATGATAGTTGGACATATAATTGGTGTATAAAACCAGCAACATTAAAAAACAATCATCCAGGAATAAAATTAGAAATTTATGATTATGATCATGATAAAAATATAAATTTAATTTATAAAAAAAACTATAGATTTGATTTAACTCGTTTAGATATTAAACTTAAATCTAATCAATATGATGTTACATACGATCCATTTTTTTATTTTTTATACGATCAAGAATTCAAGTCGTTGTGTAATATTAAAGAAGATGATGTAGTTTATGATTTAGGCGCTAATATAGGGTCATTTTCATTGGTTTGTAAAAACTTTGATGTTAAAAAAGTATATGCTTTTGAACCAAACACATCGACGTTTGATTGTCTCGTATATAATACAGATAGATATGGTGAAAACGTTACGTGTTTTAAAAAAGCAATATCAAATTCATTTAAAAAAGTGTCATTTGGAAATTATTCGAATAATACTTTAGATGATAAAACATGTAGTTGTTCAATCGTAACTGATGATAAAAATTTGGAGACAGTATCTGCTATAAATCTTGAGTTATTTGTATATGCAAACGATCTTGAATTACCAACATACCTTAAAGTTGACATAGAAGGTGCTGAATATGAATTTTTTGATTCAATCAACGATGATTTTTTAAAAAATTGTCATACTATATTTTTAGAATTTCATGACAGAGATGATAGATTAAATAAAATTATTGACAGATTAACTATGTTAAATTACAAAATGTTTTTTCATGATGATGAAAAGTATGTATTAAGCCAGACTATGGGAACTATATTTTTTGTTAAACAATTATGAAGAAGTTACTATTTATCACACCACATTTATCAACCGGTGGATTGCCACAATTTTTGTTAAAAAAAATACAAGCCTTGAATGATTATTATGAAATATATTGTGTAGAATATAACGATCATACAGGCGGTGTGTTAGTAGTTCAGAAAGAACAAATTCAAAAATTGTGTAGTAATAGATTTTACGTACTTGGTGAAAATAAACAAGATTTATTAAAAATAATAGAAAGAATAAATCCTGATATAATTGCGTTGGAGGAAATGCCTGAATATTTTATGGATTTTTCTATTTCTTCTAAAATCTATAATGAATCTAGATCATATTTTATAGTAGAAACATCACATGATAGTAGTTTTAATGCTGCTAATAAATTAGTTTATCCCGACCATTTTACATTTGTTAGCAAATTTCAAGAAAATAATGTAAAATCTTTACCCGTTAAATCAAAAGTTATAGAATATCCAGTTGAAGTAAAAATACGTCAAAATAGAGATGTTGGTCTTAAAAAATTAGGACTTGATATTAAAAAAAGACATGTATTACATGTTGGGTTATTTACTCCACGAAAAAATCAAAAAGAATTTATTGATTACGCGAGATCGATGGAAAATGAAAATATACAATTCCATTGTGTTGGCAATATGGCGGATAATTTCAAATTTTATTGGGAACCATTATTAATTGATTTGCCTAAAAATGTTAAGGTGTGGGGTGAGAGAAAAGACGTACATAACTTTTATAGTTGTATGGATTTATTTTTGTTTACCAGTAGGGGTCATGTGAATGATAAAGAAACCGCACCGATTGTAATAAAAGAAGCGATATCATATAATATACCCAGTTTATTTTATAATTTGCCTGTGTATTTAGATAGATACTCTTGTTATGACAATGTAAAATATTTAAATGAAACTAGTTTCGATGAAAATATAAATTTAATACGTGACACGATTTGCGGTTCTAGATCATATGTTAATAAAGATGACAAAGATTTTATAGTGGTCATTTCTACACACCCAAATTATGAAGCTGTAGAAGAAACTACTATAAAATCTATCAGACAAATTAAAAAAGCTGGGTATAAAGTTATTTTAACATCACATTATCCCGTTAGTACTAAATTACAATTATTGGTTGATCATTTTATATATGATAGTAATAATCCATCTTTAGTTCATAACTTTTATAAAACTTGGACTTATATAAATCAATATCATGATATTAAAGTATATCTACCATCGTGTGGATCGGATGCATATCATGGATTGGGTGTAGCTCTAAATTATTATAATGGAATTAGTTTGGCTAATAAGTTAGGATATAAAAATGTGATTGCGTTTAACTATGATGTAGTTATTTTAGAAAAAGACTTTAATAAGTTAGACATTGTAAAAAATATAATGCAAACAAAAAAGGGATTTTTCTTTTATGATAAAGCTTTAGAGGGAGACACACTAAAGACCGTATTTCATGCTATTAATACGGACTTTTATCTTAACCTATTTGAATACTTCACACCAAACACATATGAGAAATTTGTTAAGGAAATGAATATATCAAATGGTCTTGAACAATTTTACTACAATCGTGTTATAAATAAAAAGAAGGATTTATATATTGATTACAAAAATAATGAGGAGAGTTTTTTCAACAATAGCGAACTTAATATGTTTTCTATGTGTGAATATCTAGCGGTTTTACCAATTTCAAATCAAAACAAATTTGTATGTTTGAGCAACTTTAATAATAAAACAGATGATAAAATAAATGAGATATGCGTTTATGAGAATGATGTTTTAATCAAACGAGAATTTAAAAAAATAACAAAATCTGGTTGGTGGCATATAGAGGTTGATTTTATTCCAAAACGTCGGTATAAAGTATTGAATACGATTTTTGATAAAGATAAATCGAATATTATAAAAGAAATTTCAACTGAGTTTTCATCGATTGATGAATTAAAAAATAATGGACATTTTATAGCTAAGTAATTATGAAAATAGTACAAGTACATCTAGGTTTATTGCCAATTCCACCAAATGGTTGGGGAGCCATTGAGAAAATTATTTGGGATTATCATCAACAGTTAAACTCTAAGGGTTTACATTGTGACATAAAATATTTGAATGATGTTAAGTATAATGATAATACAATTATACACACACATGTTGCAAACTTAGCCAATGAATGTTATGAACGTGGTATACCATATATCTTTACATTACACGATCACCATGCGTTTTTATATGGAAAAGATTCTGATGTTTTTAAACAAAATTTAAAGGCTATAAAAAATAGTATTATATCAACTTGTCCAGCAAAATATTTGGTTGATTATTTCGGAAACGAAAAGTTGCGTTATTTTTCTCACGCTGTAAATACAGATTTATTTAAATTCAAAAATTATGATAAATGTGATTACAAACTACTATGCGTTGCTAATAATGGTTATGCTAATAACCAATCTTATGACAGAAAAGGGTTTAAATACGCAATACAATCCGCTAAAGAGTTAAACCTTCCTATTACGATTGCTGGTCCTAGTAATAATAAAAAGTTTTTTGAAACACTCGATTCATCATTGAATGATTATGAAAAGTTAACTAAAGTATTTGATCTGGATGAAGATGGACTCATCGAACTTTATAATAAACACCATATATTTATTCACGCATCTGAGTTGGAGGCCGGACATCCGAATTTAACTTTATTGGAAGCTATGTCTTGTGGGTTACCTGTAATTGGCACGTTTGAAACTAATAAATACGATGGGATGATTGTCGTTGATAGAGATGTAAATCAGATTAAAGATTCTATTGTTAAGGTAATTTCGAATTATGAACAATATCAATCTGAATCTTTAAAAGCTGCTGCAGCTAATTCTTATAATATACGCATTGATCAATTAATAGACTTATATAAAGAATATACAAATAAACTATTTGCCAAAGATTTTATTGATGTTTATTCCGACTTAAGTAAGAACTTGATTGAGATTAATAATAAGGTTAACATTGAATATTCATTTAATGATAATGCATTTGTACAAGTTACTAAGTGTGTTAATAAAAATGAAACATTCAATGTCAAATTTAAGAATCCTACAACAGATGAAGTTCTATATGAAACCAATTTACAAGATGGATGGTGGGGTCGTTGTGATTATACATATTTTATCCCATACAATCTAGTTGTTAAAAGCAATTTAACAAATGATATTATATTAAACTATGATTTAGATCTTGAAGATAAAAATGTTTTAATAGAATATGAAACTAATGCGTTGGGCGACCAATTATGTTGGATGCCAATAGCTGAACAATTTAGAAAAAAACATAAGTGTAATTTGTTTTTAAAAATAAGACTTCGTGAATTATTTCAAAATAAATACAAAGATATAAATTTTATAAATTTTGATGAATCCGTTCCTAACTTATTTGCAACATATAAGCCTGGTTGGTATGTTGATAAAGATTCTGTAAATTCGATGAGATGTAGAAATGATATTAGAAAGCAACCTTTGCAAAAAGTTGCTAGTGATTACTTAGGGTTGAGTTATATTCCTGAGAGGCCAATGTTGGATTTTAAATTAATGACTTCACAATTTAAAAAACCATACGTTACCATCGCAACTCAAAGTACTGCACAAGCAAAGTATTGGAATTATAAAGGTGGGTGGGATATAATAGTAGATTATTTGAAATCAAAAGGATTTGATGTTGTATGCATCGATAAAAATAGTTCATTTGGAAACAAAAATCATATGAATTATATACCAACAAATGTTATTGATTTAACAGGAAATGATTCTTTGGAAGAACGTATCAATCAGATCTATCATAGTTCATTTTTTATAGGACTTCCATCAGGATTATCATGGTTAGCTTGGTCAATAGGAAAGCCTGTAACATTAATTAGCGGATTTTCTCATGATTATACAGAATTTGAAACTCCATATAGAGTTCAAAATAAAAATGTGTGTAATGGATGTTGGAACGATAATTATTTTGACAGAGGTGATTGGTTATGGTGTCCAAAATCCGATAAAAAGGAAATGTTTGAGTGTACAAAATCAATTACACCACAAATGGTTATAGAAAAAATTGATAGTCTTATAAAAGATAATAATTTATGAAAATTGTAGGAAGTTATATCGGCGCACATGATGTAGGTTTTTCTTTAATTGAAAATAATCAAATACTCGCGTGTTATACCGAGGAGAGATTCTCACGTATAAAATCCGCATATGCTGGTGGAGCATTTCCAGCACATAGTTTTGAAGCAATTCAAAAAGATTTTGATTTTGATATAAAAGATCCAAACGTAAAATTTGCAGTTGCAAAACCGTTTATTCACCATAAACATCATGAGATTGTAAATATATTAAAAAATAAAAGTATAAAATTAATAGGACATCATTATGCACATGCATGTGGAGCCTACTATACATCTGGATTTAATGACAATACATTGGTTGTATCATACGATGGTGGTGACATAGGGGATGATAATTGGACCGAATTAAATATTTCTAACTATCAAAAATACAATTGGTTTAATAATTTAAATGATAATCAATCGGTGACATATATAGTTAAAAATGGCAAATTAATTGAAGTGGGTGAAAGACTAAAACATGGAAGTATTGCGAATTTGTGGTATTTAATGTGTTATATATTTGGTTTAACTCCATTAAAGGACGAAGGCAAAATAATGGGTCTCGCCGCACAAGGTAAGTTTGATCATAAAATTCATAGTATATTAAATTTCTTTGTTAAGAATGATATGATAAAAGCAACTTGCACCATTGAAAATAAATTTAAACAACTTCTACATGGTTTAAATCCAAACGATGCTTTGGATTTAAAAAGAAATTTAGCATATAATTTACAATATATTACAGAAAATACTCTTTTAAATCATATTAAGTCATTGTATGACCAATATGGTCCATTTGATAATATTTGTTTAGCAGGTGGTGTATTTGCAAATGTAAAGTTAAATCAAAAAATAAATGAATATCTTTCATTTAAAAATATATGGGTGTATCCGGCGATGGGAGATGAAGGATTGTCTTTGGGTTCAGCAATTGCATATGGTATAGAACTTGGAGAATTTACAAATCGCAGAATAAAAAATGTTTTTTTTGGAAAAAGAAACTCGGATGATGATATACAAAAAGATATAAACAATTTTTCATCCAAATTTGGTAAAAATATAGTAGAGGAAAAGTTAGACTTTGATAATGTTGCAAATTATTTAGTTGATGGGAAAGTTATTGGAATTTTTGATGGTGCAGCTGAGTATGGACCCAGAGCTTTAGGGTCTAGATCTATAGTTGTTGAACCAACTAGGTTAGAAACACACACGTATATTAATAAACGATTAAAGAGAGATGAAATAATGCCATTTGCACCAATCATTATGGAAGAACATATATGCCATGTATATAAATCTAAGAATACAGCCGAATTTATGACATTGTGTTATACCGTACGTGAAGAATGGGTTAATAAAATTCCAGCAGTCATAAATTTTCATGATAATACTGCTAGACCACAGGTGGTGAATAAAGATCATCATTCATTGTTTCATAAAATACTAAGTAAATTCAATGAAAAAACAAATATACCAGTATTGATGAATACAAGTTTTAATGGTCATGGAGAACCTATAATAAATTCACCAAATGAAGCTCTATCTCACTTATCAGAAGGTACGGTTGATTTATTGATCATAAATAATAAAATTTATAAACTCGTATGAAAACAAAAAATAATTTTTTTAGCGTAAAATATACAGATTCATTTATTAAACTAACATTTAATAGTGTACCCGACTATTATTTTAATCATACACTTCATTATGTGATTTCAAGTAAGGAACATGAATTTTATTCAACCGAAACGCCAGAAATTGGGTATTGGTATCTACGTACAAATATAAAATCCTTACAATTTGATTATATCAGACTATATGCGTTTAGTATGGATGATGGTATGAATCTAATAGATGAGTATGACTTTAACATAAAAGATTACAATTTTATGTTTAATTTAAAAACCAATAATCTCAACGATTCCAGAATTTGGGGGTCTTACATAGATTTATATAACCAAACACATGGTACTAATTTTAAATATTATGTAAATATGACTGAGTTTAATGACGATCTGGACAATTTTGAAATTTCCAGAGAAAAGTATAACATCATATACAATTTAGAATCATCGGACTTAAATGATGTTCCATCTGTCGAAATCATTAAAAAGTTTATAGGCAGTTTATAAAACTTCAAAAGATATAATAAATAGTGAGATGTTCACTTTTTCTGACACTATTTATAAATTAAACCTAACTTTTGAAAGGAATAAATTATGCCAATACAAGAAGGTGGAAGATTTTCACCAACACAAAATATAGTAAGTCCTGGTGTATTTACCAGAGAAAATGATCTATCAGGGCTAGCCCAAGGTGTAGCCAATATCGGTGGTGCCATCGTAGCACCATTTTCAGACGGACCAGCATTCTTCCCAGCAAGAATAACCGAAGTAGCAATGCTTGAACAACGTTTCGGCGTAGCTGACGGAGTTTATTATGGTCCATACACAACCAAAGAGTATCTAATTCAACAAGGTGTAGTAACCGTTGTACGTATCGGTGGTTTAACCGGATACTGGCAAAAGAATCCATTGGTCGTATATGCTGAACCAGGCTACTGGAACAAAAATAACGACTTGGGTGCTTTGACCACAGCATCATTTATGTATTTAGATAGTGATGCGTATACATCAAATATAATTCTTGAATATAGTTCATCAACATTCGCATCTAGTATATCAGGAGGAATTGTTGGTCTTGTCGGATCATCGGGTAGAATATCATCATCTGTGTCTGTAACCAGAGCTACGAATACGGAAGTTGAACAATTTCTCGTATCTGCCGGATGGCCAGACGCATCAAATAGTTCAACATTATCCGCGTCATTAGCCGCATCTGGTAGTAAAGGTAAATTGTTCAAGATTGCAACTACAAGAAATAGCTATGTTTTCAGTGCTTCTGTAGTACA
>Ga0209353_10001058_pt1 | contig 15972 bp, 5 predicted proteins | sample LauGreSpBDMM15SD_2_FD_187561 | JGI IMG/M metagenome (GOLD analysis project Ga0209353, IMG submission 187561) | Freshwater lake microbial communities from Lake Michigan, USA - Sp13.BD.MM15.SD (SPAdes) (version 2) | ecosystem: Environmental > Aquatic > Freshwater > Lake | place: Lake Michigan, USA...
AATACCCAATCAAATTATTCGAAATCAACAGATTGCAAATTTCAAAATCCTACATATTAACTTTTTTTGGGCTACTATTTTTATTAATAGCATGGCTGTCGGTGGCTAAGGGAAGTGGCACCAACGCTTTTTTACCTTATACCTTGAATCCTTTGGCTAATGACTCCACGGAAGCGGAAAAGAAACCAAGAAAGAAAACAAAAAGATCGACTTATACAGACAAAGATCGCTATGGCGATGCGTACAGCAACAAACAATCAAAATCGCCTTTACTTTTAAAAGACCCTTCGAATATCAAAAAAGAAGTGGAGATTGGAGATGATTCTGCCGGAACTTACCATGTGACAGAAAAAATTGGTGATACCGATTACCGTTCTCCTTCTGAAATGTCATTTGAAGAATTTGAAAAACACCGAAAAGAAGAGGCAAATCAAAAATACTGGAAAAACAAAAAAGATCCTCGCACGAGCGATACCACTTTAGGCAATTCAAGACTTGTTCCAAAAATTGTGATGAGTCCTACGCTGGACAGGATTTTTGGGGGCAATATCATAGACATCAAACCAAACGGGAATGTCATGCTGGATTTCGGCGGGCAGTTTCAACGCGTTGATAACCCTGCGACTCCTGTGAGGTTGCAACGAATGGGACAGTTTATTTTTAACCAAACCATACAATTGAACGTGCAGGGTAAGGTAGGTGAAAAACTTAAACTGGGTTTAAACTGGGATACCAAAGCGACGTTTGATTTTGAGAACAACCTGAAAATTGATTACAATGGTTTGGATTACGAAATCATCAAAAAAATTGATGCAGGTAATATCAGTATGCCGCTCAACAGCCAGTTGATTCAGGGATCTCAAAACTTGTTTGGGGTAAAAGCAGAAATGCAATTTGGTAAATTATGGGTTACGGCTGTTGCTGCCAACCAAAGAGGAAAATCGGATGAATTGGTCATTCAAAACAATGCGCAAAACAAGGAAATTGAAATACGGGCAGACAATTACGAAGACAACAGGCATTATTTCTTAGCCCAATATTTTAGGGACAATTATGAGAAAGCATTAAATAACCCTGCGGTTGTCGTTTCAGGAACCCAGATTCAAAACATTGACGTGTATGTGACCAACCGTAACAATACCATCACCAACACCAGAAATATTATTGCATTGATGGATTTGGGTGAAAATACTCCTTACGACATCAAAAACAGTTATGTCTACATGCCAGGCAATTCAAACGTATTGCCGGACAATAATTCTAATAATTTGTACAGTACTGTTATTGCTAACGGTGGGGCTTCTAACAATCCGGTTAGAAATGTAGAAATGGCCAATTCAATATTAGAAAGCTATAATTTACAGAAAGTAGCTGGTTATGAAACGGTGAAGTCTGCCAGAATGCTTATCAAAAATGTTGATTATACTTACAATGTACAATTAGGGTATATCTCGCTTAATTCCCCCTTAAGAAATGATGATGTATTGGCGGTTGCTTACAGTTATACCAATGCATCTGTTGCTGATCCAATACATACTGTCGGGGAAATTTCAACGAATTTAAGTAGTTTGGACAGTTCCCAATCGGCCATTATTCTTAAACTGTTACGACCAACCACCATCCGTACTGATTTGCCCATGTGGAACTTACAAATGAAAAATATTTATAATATCAATCAATCTAACATCAGTAAAAAGAATTTTCAATGTAGGATTATTTACAAAGATGATGCCTCAGGGATAGATAACCCAAGTATACATGACGGAAAAAATTTAGCCAATAAACCCTTATTACAAGTTTTTAACCTTGACAATTTAAATCAAACAAATGACCCTCAGCCTGATGGGAATTTTGACTTTATCCCATTTACTACCATTGATACTGCTAAAGGTAGAATTATGTTTCCTGTTTTGGAGCCTTTTGGTGATTATCTGGCCAGTAAATTTGATAGTACTGAAGTAAATTTAATTGAAAAATATGCCTTCAAAGAAATTTATAGAAAAACAAAAAGTGATTTATTAAACCTGGCTGCTAAAAATAAATTCTTCCTTCGAATTGCTTCTTCTTCTGCTTCTATGGGTGAAATTGCTTTGCCAGGGTTAAATATTTCAAGAGGTTCGGTGAGAATCACTGCAGGGTCAACACCACTGACTGAAGGCACTGACTATACTGTTAATTATGAACAGGGAAGAATTAAAATCCTGAATGAAGGGGTAATGGCTTCAGCCAGAGAAATCAGGATCAAATATGAAAAAGCTGATTTATTTAACTTCCGTCAAAAAAATTTAACTGGGGCACGTTTTGATTACAAATACAACAAAGACATTGTATTTGGTGGAACAATCATGCACCTCAATGAGCGACCATTGATTACCCGTGTAAGTGTAGGTGATGAACCAGTTTCCAATACCATTGTTGGAGTAGACCTTAGTTACCAAAAAGAATCGAGAACCATCACCAAACTGATTGACAAACTTCCACTCATTGTGACCAAAGCTCCTTCTAATGTAGCCTTACAAGGAGAATACGCAGCTTTTATTCCTGGAAGTTCCAGTTTAATTGGAAACAGTGGAACAGCTTACCTGGATGACTTTGAAGGTGCAGAAAATCCTTTTGACTTGACGAGAAGTCCTACAAGATGGAAATTGGGATCGACCCCTATCACTATATCTTCTGTTGGAACAAACAATTTAGAATTCAATTACAAACGTGCCAAGCTTTCTTGGTACATGATTGACAATGTTTTTTACACCGATGGAGGAACCAATAAACCTGCTAATGTTACCAGCGAAGACATCAAAAACCATTATATCCGTGCAGTAGAACCTCAAGAAATTTACCCCTTCAGGGACCGTCAGCAAGCACAATTGAATGAACCCATTTTTGACCTTAACTTTTATCCTTCAGAACGAGGACCTTATAACTATAACCCCAACTTAAATCCTGACGGAACCATTATTGGGGATCCAAAACAAAATTATGCTTCTATCACCAGGTCAATCAGTACCGATACTGATTTTGACAATGCCAACATTCAATACATAGAATTTTGGTTGATGGATCCGTTTATCAACAAACAAGCAAAACATGGTGGTATTCCTGTTAAGAACAAAGCGGGTACTGCCGACAGTTTGATTTACAATACCACAGGTGGTAAAATGTTTATTCATTTGGGTAACGTTTCGGAAGATGTATTGAAAGATGGTCAACAATCATTTGAAAATGGCTTACCTGCTCCAGGTATCGTCAATCAGGTGCAAACTACCGCATGGGGAAAAGTAGCCAAAGACAATTACATCAATGATGCTTTTGCCACCACATCAGGGGCAAGAGCAAGTCAGGATGTTGGTCTGGACGGGATTCAAAATGCTGAAGAGGCAAATTTTTTTGGATCCAGTTTTATGAACAAACTTTCTCCTGATGCAGCTGCCGCTGTGGCGAAAGATCCATCTGCAGATGATTTTGTGCATTATTTGGACAATGTTAACAACGATAAAAACTATAAAATCATTGACAGGTACAAACATTATAATGGATTAGAAAACAACTCTCCTGAAAATACAGGCGGACAAAGTTTTACACCTTCTTCTACCAATACGCCTGACAATGAAGATTTGAACCAAAACAACACCATCAATGATTTGGAACAATATTTTGAATACGAAATAGATTTGTCTCCAAGCCAAATGAAGGCTCCCAACAAATACATCATCGCTACTGAAAAAAGTATTCAAAATGACGATGAGGTTTCGTGGTACCAATTCAGAATTCCTATCAGGGATCCCAATGCTAAAAATATCAACAACATTACGGATTTAAAATCTATCCGTTATTTGAGAATGAACCTTACCGGTTGGTCTGAGCCAGTAGTATTGCGTATGGCCCAGTTGCAATTGGTGGCAGGACAATGGAGAACGTTTTCACCTGCGGCAGATTTAGACCAAAAAACCGCTGAAATAAAACCTGAACCTATCAATACCGGTTTTAATATTTCGACAGTAAATATTGAAGAAAACGCTCAGGGCACCTCCATCACTTCAGGTTATGTGGTGCCTCCAGGATTTATCAGGGACAGAGACAATACCTCCAACGTTGCCAGACGATTGAATGAGCAATCTATCAGAATGTGTGTGGATAATTTAGGAGATGGCAGGGCCAGGGCGGTATTCAAAAACACCAATTTTAACTTTATGAATTATGGTAAAATTCAAATGTTTATACATGCTGAAAGTACCACCATTTCTAGCACTTCTCCACCAGATTCCACTTTAACTGCTTTTGTAAGGTTAGGAACTGACTTTACACAAAACTATTATGAAATTGAAGTTCCATTGATATATACCCGTAATCCAACTACCGACGAATACGAAATTTGGCCCGTCGGCAATAACCTCGATATTTCTTTTGATGGCTTGAGTGGGGTGAAAGCTGCGAGAAATAGGATTGCGGCTTATGACCAGCGAATAGCCTTTTCCAGAATTGTAGAAGGACGCAATGTAAATATTGTCGGTAATCCCGATTTAAGTTCGGTGCAGGTAATGATGCTTGGGGTCAAAAACCCGCTCACCAAAGACCAGCAACCTTATTCAGCCTGTATTTGGATGGATGAATTTAGGGTGACAGATTTTGTCAACAGTACCGGGCACGCTGCCGTAGGTAGGGCCAACGCAAAGTTGGCCGACTTTGCAACAGTATCTTTGTCGGGAAGGTATATGGGTATTGGGTTTGGATCTATTGACCAAAAAATATCCCAGCGAAACCTCAATGAACAAATGGATTACGGGGTTCAGTCCAATGTATCGCTCGATAAATTATTGCCCGAAAAAATAGGTTTAAAAATTCCATTGTTTGTCAGTTACGACAGAAGCACTTCTACTCCAAAGTATGACCCGACCAATCCGGATATAAAATTGGATGCATCACTTGGAGCAGTAGAAGACCCGGTGAAGCGCGAATCTTTGAGGCAAATTCTTATAGACCAAAGTACCAAACGCAGTATCAACATTACCAATTTATCAAAAGTCAAGACAGGCAAAAACCCCAAAGCCCATGTGTATGACATTGAAAATGTAAGTTTATCGGCAAGTTATTCTGATGGAATCAGAACCAGTTATTTGATTGCTGAAAATAGCACATTACAATACAAAGCTGGGGTGCGTTACAACTTTTCAGGTAGCCCCAAAAATCTTGAACCGCTTAAAAATATCAAAGTCAAATCACCCTATTTTGCATTGATCAAAGACATTAACCTTACTTTGATGCCTTCCATGTTGTCATTTACAGCTGATGTAAACCGCTCATACAATAAAATGCAAAATAGAAATTCTTTTTTAGGGATTGAAGGGATTGATCCTCAGTACCAAAAGGCATTTACCTTTAACAGGACTTATGGCTTAAACTGGGCACTTACCAAAAGTCTTTCGATAAATTATGGCGCCAACGTATTGGCCATTATTGATGAAGATTTTGGAGAAATAAATACGCCAAGCAATGATAAAAAAATTGAAGGCAACCTCAAAAAAGGTGGAAGGCTACAGCGATTTGACCAAAACATTGGCTTTAACTACAAAATACCATTCAATAAATTACCATTAACAGACTGGGTGAGTGCCGATGCGCGTTATGGTGCCACTTATTTGTGGCAGGGTGCATCGCTTTCTACCGCCGATTCTATGGGGAATACCATTACCAACGCTGCTGAAAAAAGTGTAAATGGCAGGATAGATTTGTTGAAACTTTATAATAAAATCAAGTTTTTAAAAGAAGTCAACAATCCTAAACCTCCCAAAAAACCCGATCCCAAAGATACTACCAAACCTGAACCTGAGCTCAAATTGCTAAAAGGTATTTTGAGTACTTTGATGACCGTTAAAAATATCAACTTTACTTATTCTTTAAAAGAAGGAACAGCAGTTCCTGGTTTCAGGCCAAAGCCAACTTATGTTGGTTTGTCGAATACTCAAAGTAGTGATGGAACGTATGCCCCAGGCATTCCTTTTATATTAGGTTCTCAAGACGTTGGTCCATTTTTAGACCAGGCGGCTAAAAATAATTGGATCAGTACCAACCCCAATTTGAGCTCTCAATTGGGACAAAATTTTACAGAAAACATTACCCTAAAAACCGCCTTGGAACCATTCAAAGATTTTAAAATTCAGTTGGATGCCAAAAGAGACCGTTCGGGTACTTACACTGAAACCTACAGGTACGATAAAAACAGTGGAGAATTTCTTCATTTTTCACCCGTGAGGACCGGTAGTTATTCCATTTCGTTTATCAGTATTCAAACTTCATTTATTGGAGACCGTAGCAATAATTCAAGTCAGGTATATGAAACTTTCAAAAACAACAGGGACATTATTCGTGAAAGGTTAACGGTTTTAAATGAAAACAGAGGAAGTGCCGAGTACAATAACAATTCACAAGATGTACTTATTCCGGCGTTTATTGCGGCTTATTCCGGGACAAATGCCACTGGGGCAAACCTTTCCTCTTTCCCTAAAATCCCTATGCCCAACTGGCAAATTGACTACAGTGGATTGTCAAAATTGGGGATAGTCAAAAAAGTTTTTAGCTCTGTAACGCTTAACCATAGGTATACTTCTGTTTATTCTGTTGGTGCTTATGCCAACTCTAACTTGTATGACAATAGTTTTATTGGCTTGGACCAATCGGAATTGGACCAGCCTCTTGCCAGTAAATTCTCTAATTCTTTAAATTCCAGTTCTGGAATGGGTGTTTTTAATCCAATCTACGTGATTTCTAGCGTTTCCATTAAGGAAGCATTTTCACCTTTGATTGGGGTGAATATGAAAACCAAAAAGAATGTTACCTATAAATTTGAATACCGAAAATCCAGGGATATTGCGTTGAGTTTATCCAACTTTCAAGTAAATGAATTGACTAACAATGAAATTGTAGTTGGTTTTGGATTTACCAAAAACAATTACAAAGTGCCATTTACCAAAGATTTTGTATTAAAAAATGACCTTACCTTCAGGTTCGACTTAAGGTTTAGCGACACCAAAACTACCCAAAGGTCATTTAATGGCATGAATACCGTAAGCGCAGGTAACTTACTCGTTTCTATCAAACCCAATATCAATTATGTGGTCAACCAGAGGTTAAACCTTCAATTCTATTTTGACCATACCATCAATTCACCCAAAGTATCCAATTCATTTTATAGAACCAATACCTTGTTTGGTATTCAGGTGAGGTTTACGTTATCGTAATCTGGAAAACTTAATTATTTTGAATACTATTTGTTAGTATTTGAGACTCTAGATGATTTATTGTGGGTTAATGTAATTTGAGAATATCAAAAGTATCACACTAAAATATAGCGTTTTTTAGGGTTCATTAAAAAATATCATAAGCCCTAAAATTTATTTATAGGATTTCTAGGGCGATTCCCGGGCTTTCGGCACTCGTTTTTTCCTTGTTATCAAATTTAAGTATTTACTGAGTACTGAAGACAACAAGGAAAAAGAACTCAAACAATCCCGATGCATCGGGACTATCCCTATCGCAAAATCACAAATATCTTCACCTGTTTAATACTTACCCATAGCATTTCATTTAGAACCTATGGTTGTGTTCTATCGTATGGTGTTGACATGTTCATTTATTTATGTTTATCTGTACATATTGTAAATTTATACTTATTTTCTGTACACACAATGACTATATATACACTTTTAATTATAAATATGTACATATAGTCGTTATGTGTACAGATTTCTGTCCAAGAGAATACCTTAATGTTGAACAATTAGGAATAAGAAAAATTAATTTAACTTGTTAAAAAAATGAGATCAAATGAATTGTTTTAAATAATTTGAGTATAATTTTTAATTTTAGCCTTAACTTGAGGTCATTATAAATCAACTTATACCTCTATACATCTACATGGCTCCATTGATACAAAACTATATTGCTAAAACAACTTTTGGTTTAGAAGAAATATTAGCGCAAGAACTGCTTGAACTTGGCGCTACTGATATTAAAATACAAAACAGGGCTGTGGCATTTAGTGGAGACAAAGAATTGCTTTATAAAGTTAATTATTGTTCCAGAACTGCTTTAAGGGTGTTTTTGCCTTTGGTTTCAGCACCTATTTTAAATGAAGAAGAATTGTATAAGTTGGTGCAAACCATTGCCTGGGAAGATTACCTGGAAGTTGATGGTACTTTAGCGGTCGACAGTACGGTGCATTCTGAAACATTTAACCATTCGCAATACGTTGCCCTTAAAACCAAAGATGCCATCGTTGACCGTTTCAGAGAAAAATTTGACCGTCGTCCTTCCGTGGATGTGTCTACACCTGATTTGAGAATTCATGTACATATCAATAAGGAACAATGTTCTATTTCATTGGACAGTTCGGGCGAACCACTTTTCAAACGAGGTTATAGGGTTGCGACGAATGAAGCGCCACTGAATGAAGTATTGGCTGCAGGATTAATTTACCTTTCCAATTGGGACAGAAACTGTAATTTTATTGATGGCATGTGTGGCTCTGGTACCATTCTGATTGAAGCAGCGATGTTTGCCCTTAATATTCCACCTCAGGTAAAACGAACTCATTTTGGTTTTTTGACTTGGAATGATTTTGATGTGAGTCTTTGGAAAAAGGTAAAACAAGAGGCACTTAACAACCAACGTCCATTTAATTTTCAGATTTTAGGAAGCGATTTGATTTCTGCCAATGTTCGTTTGGCCCAGGAAAACATTGCCAATGCAGGCTTAGAAGACATTATCAAAGTGCGTCAAAATGATTTTTTAACTTCTGTTCCTCCTGAAGGTGGTGGCATTTTAGTGATGAATCCTCCTTATGGTGAACGTATGAGTGACCAGGTTTTTGTGGAAGAATTGTACAAAAAAATAGGAGATACCCTCAAGCAAAGTTACGCTGGATTCGAAGCCTGGATGATCAGTTCAAACCGTGATGCGCTCAAAAAAGTGGGTCTAAAACCTAGCCGCAAAATCGTAGTATTCAATGGCGCTTTGGAATGCAGGTTTCAAAATTTTAGCCTCTACGCAGGCACCAAAAGAACCAGCTTTAAACCTGAAGTATAAAACAAAACACAGGTCAACACCAAAAATGTCACACCCAAAAGCAGGGCAAACGCATTAAAATGGCAGTTTTGTTTGAAATAATAGAAAATATGCTGATAATTGATGGGCCTTGATCCGCTTAATCTACACAATCTGCGTTCAATTTTTATTTATACTTTATAAGAATAAATAATTGAACGCAGATTGTGCGGATAGGACGGATTTTCACGGATATTGATTTTTGTTTGTGTAAGGGAAACTTGATCAATTGTCAATAAAGTGTTGTCGCGTTTTTTTAATCAAGTTTTCAGCTTTTTTAAAAAAATCATTGACTCACTCTATTATCCTCCAACTTTAAATTTTTCAAACATCAATTCAAAATTGAGCATTCAAAATTGAAAACTTCTTGTTATCAGTTTTTCATTAAACCCTACTTAATATTAATCCTGTTCGGTTGGTGAGGTAAATATGTAAGAAGTTGTCCACATCTGTTTCGTAAATAATTTCTTCCTCTACCCTGCCAAAACCTCCGAAGGTTTGGTTGTCGGTATTTAAAATAATTTTGTATTTCCCTGCCTGAGGTACCCAAAATTTATAACCGAAAACAGAATTGTTGGGGTGAAAATTGAATACAAAAATGTCATTATTCCTTTCGGCGATAATTACTTTGTTATCCACATCCATTTTCAATTCTTTCGCAGGCATCGCTTTGAGGACGTTGTGGTTTCCAATTGTGGATAGCATTGCCTTGTCGAAAGCAATCAAGTACTTGTATTTCAGTTCAGGGTTGTCGGCCAAACTCCATTGACGACGTGCATATTTATAGCTCCAGTCATTTCCAATTCTAGGGAAATCTATCCATTCAGGATGACCGAATTCATTGCCCATAAAATTCAAATAACCTTCGCCACCCAAACTGATGGTGATTAATCGGAACATTTTATGTAATGCAATTCCACGGTCCACAATCAAATTAGGGTCATCGACATGCATGTGGAAATACATCTCTTTGTCCATCAACCAAAAGGCCAATGTTTTGTCGCCCACCAAAGCCTGGTCATGCGATTCGGCGTAAGCAATGGTTTTTTCTTTGAACCTACGGTTGCTCAACATCGACCAGATTTCATGTATGTTCCAGTCTTCGTCTCTTTGTTCTTTGACAATTTTGATCCAATAATCTGGAATGCCCATTCCCAATCGGAAATCAAATCCTATCCCACCTTCTTCCGGAGTTCTGCAAATCCCAGGCATACCGCTCATGTCTTCGGCAATACTCAGGTTGTTTGGGTTAAATTGATGGATAAGCTTATTGGCCAATTGGAGGTAGATAAGCACATCCCAATCCACGTCTTTTACAAAATATTTGTCATAATGGTCAAAAGTAGTATTGCCATGATGGGCATACAACATGGAAGTGATGCCATCAAACCTGAATCCATCAAAATGAAATTCTTTCATCCAGTAAGAAAGGTTTGACAATAAGAATTGTTGTACTTCAGGTTTGCCATAATTGAACAAATAGGAATCCCATTGTCCATGAAATCCTGCCCCGCCACCGTGAAAATACTGGTGATCGGTGCCGTCAAAAAAGGCCAACCCTTCAGCAATATTTTTTACGGCATGTGAATGAACCACATCCAATAAAACCACAATGCCCAATGAATGTGCCTTGTTGATGAGGTATTTTAACTCTTCAGGAGTTCCAAACCTTGATGAAGGTGCAAATAAATTAGATACATGGTAACCAAAAGAACCATAATAAGGATGTTCCATAATGGCCATCATCTGAATGGTATTGTATCCTAAAGCTTTGATTCGAGGCAAAAGGATGTCTGCGAATTCCAGGTAAGTCCCTAAGCCTTCCTTTTCCTGCGCCATGCCTACATGGCATTCATAAATTAATGGCGCCGCTGTAGAAGGGGAGAATTTTTTGTCGGTCCAGTCAAATGGTTTTTCTGGGAACCAAAGTTGTCCACTAAAATCATAGGTTTCCGGATCCTGAATAACCCTTTGCATGTAAGCAGGAATTCTATCCAAAGCACCGTTGTTGCCCTGAACATGGACTTTTATTTTACTTTCATGTTTGAAGGAAGAGGCATAAATTTTTTCCTCTAAAAAGATTTCCCAAACCCCGTGTTCATTTTTACTTAAAGGATGTATATCTCGGTTCCATTGGTTAAAGTCACCAATCAACGATAACTGGTGTGCTCCAGGAGCCCATTCGCGGTACCACCAACCTTTTTTCTTTGCATCATAATTGACACCAAAATAATGGTAAGCATCTGCAAAATGTTCGAGGCTACCATGCTGCAAAACGATGTCTTTTTCTCGATTTTGGAACCGTATCAGCCTATTATTTACTTCTTCCTCGTAAGGATTAAGCCAAGGATCTTCAACCAGAATTGCAGGTGTTGCCATAGTTTTATTATTGAATGCTACAAAGTACACAATATAATGATAAACACAGTTTAACGCAATAGATATTGTTAGGGTTCGTGATCATAGTTTTGCTATAAATAACCCTGAACCATTTGCTTAAGGATGTGACTATTTGCTATTCCGGGTCATCTTTTCTAAAAGAACTGAATGGAGGTAGATTAAAAAATCTGAAAAGGTGGACTATAAAAGTCATTATTATTCAAAAGAAATTAAACCATACCCATGAATAAATTATTGCCTCTTTCATGAGTATTTATTGTTCCAAAATCAAAAGAGCACACTATAAGCCTACATGTTGATGGTCAAAAGAGGACGAAAGTCGGCAGTGAAAAGTTTGAATACCTATAAGACATGACTCTTACTGGCGTCAAGGTTTAAGAATATAAACAACAAAATGGTAAAGGACCAAAGGGAAGAACCACCGTAGCTAAAAAACGGTAAGGGAATACCCACCACAGGAAACAAACCTATGGTCATGCCGATGTTTACCAAAAAGTGGAAGAAGATAATACAGGCTACGCAATAGCCATAAACCCTGGCCATCCGCATTTTTTGTCGGTCGGCCAAATAGAACAGTCGAATCATAAAAACAACAAACAGTGAAATCACCGTAAAAGAACCAATCCAGCCATGCTCTTCCCCAATAGTACAAAAGATAAAGTCGGTGCTTTGTTCGGGTACGTAATCAAATTTGGTTTGAGTTCCTTCCAAAAATCCTTTGCCCAAGAAACCACCGGAGCCAATGGCAATTTTAGATTGTGTTACATTCCAACCATAACCCAAAGGATCACCATCAGGATTTATCAAGGCTTTTACCCTGTTTTGCTGATGCGGTTTCATGACATGGTACACCACGTAATCCACACTGAAAATTACCCCGATAGCAAATACATAAGCTGCCACGACCAGCAAGACGGGCTTTATAAAATGACGTTTTTTATAGATAATCAATCCAATGATGGGTACAGTCAGCACACCAAATCCAATGGTTAAAATTGTTTTATCTACCAGTAAAGCCAGGATAAGTAATACGCCTGATGACAAGCCCAAGATAATAGGAATAGGTGTTAAACCTTCAATAAACAATACCACAATAAATACCGAAAACACCATGGCAGATCCTGTATCTCCTTGGAGCATAATGAGCCCAACTGGCAAACCAATAATTGCTGCCAACACCATAATGGTTTTCTTTTGGTCGAGCTTTAAGGTGATGTCACTGAGGTATTTGGCGATTGCCAAGGCGGTGGCAAATTTGGCAAACTCAGACGGTTGTACACGTATACTTCCTATTTCAAACCATGATTTTGAACCCGCTACTTCTTTACCCGCTACCAAAACCAGCATCAATAAAAGCATGACCAAGCCATAAATGATATAGGCAAAAGCATCATAAAATTTATAATCTATCAGGATCAGAAAAGCAACCAATACCAATGAGCAGGCAATCCAAAGCAATTGTTTTCCGGAACTGTAATTGAAATCAAAAATACTTTGGTTCAATTCAGGATCATACACTGCCGCATAGATATTCAACCAACCTAAAGTGGTGAGCGTGATGTATAACAATACTGTCATCCAATCTATACCCTCGGTAAATCCGTCGTTGTTTCTCATTATTCTATGAAATTACCTTTTACAACATAATCTTCTCTTGCCTGGTCTTCAATAGCCCCGGTAAGGTATTTTTGAATAATTAAACTTGCCATGGGTGCGGCTGCAGTAGCGCCCCAACCTGCGTTTTCAAGTACAATACAAATCGCAATTTTAGGGTCATGCATGGGAGCAAAACCGATGAACAAAGAGTTGTCTTTGCCATGCGGGTTTTGGGCAGTACCTGTCTTTCCACAAATTTGTATGTTTTTACTTCTAGCCATGGTAGCCGTTCCGCGTTGCACAACTGCTTGCATGGCCAGGGTTATAAAATCAAAATATTTAGGATTGATATCCACGTTGTGTTTGATGGTATAATCTTTTAATTTATGGTGCCTGTCGCCAATGCCACGAATTAAATGAGGAGCAATATAATAACCCTTGTTGGCAATGATACAGGCGAGGTTGGCCAGCTGAATGGGTACCAAACCAATTTCTCCTTGTCCTAAACCAAGGGAATAAATGGTTGAAAATGCCCAATGTCCATCACCATAAATTTTGTCATAATATTTATTCGTTGGGAGTTGTCCTTTCTTTTCATTGGGGATATCTATTCCCAAAGTCCTCCCCACGCCAAATTTTGAAACCTGCTCTCTCCAATGGTCAAAACCAATTTCAGTATCTTTAAATCTACTTGGAGAAACGTCTCTGTTCAATAATTTTTTAAACACCCCAACATAATAAGGGTTACATGAAACACGGATGGATTCAAACAAATTACAATGGGTGTGACTACCGTGACAATTCACAATAGAACGGTTACAAGGAATCGTGGTGCTGGTGTCAATTACGCCATCATTCAAGCCAATCAAGGCATTGATTAATTTAAACGTAGATCCGGGAGGATACATGGCCATGAGCGGTCGGTTAAACAATGGCTTCACCGGATCGCGCAAAAGTTTCACATAGTTTTTTCTGAAGTCCTTACCGCGCAACATGTTAGGGTCATAACTTGGACTTGAAACTATGGTTAATATTTCGCCTGTTTTGGGTTCGATGGCAATGATACTTCCTACTTTATTTTGGATAAGGTACTCTGCATATTTCTGTAAATCGAGGTCTACGCTGCTGTACAAATCTTTTCCTGCTACTGAAAGTGTATCGTATTTTCCATTGCTGTAAGGTCCTTTTTCAACGCCTCTTACATTGACCATGACAAATTTTACGCCTCTTTTCCCACGTAAAAACGGTTCGTATTTTGACTCCAATCCACTGATCCCGATGTAATCTCCAGAACGGTAGTTTTGTGCTCCGTATTTTTCAATTTGTGCTTTGTTAATTTCACCAATATATCCCAAAGCATTGGCCATAGATTGGTGAGGGTAAGTTCGCACCGAACGGGCAATGATTTCGAAACCAGGATAATCCACTAGTTTATCCTGAATTCTGGCAAAGTCTTCGTTTGAAAGTTGGGTAATAAAGGAAGAAGGTTTTACCTTGGAATACTTTTTGGCGGCCGCCATTTTTTCTTTGAATTCTTCTAAGGTAATGGTCATTACCCTGCAAAATTCGGCAGTATCTTCAATTTTAACTTTTTTAGGAACCACTGTAATGTCGTATACAGGAGTATTGGTCACCAAAAGTTGTCCATTTCTATCAAAAATAATTCCTCGATAGGGATAAACAATTTTGCGCTCGATGGCATTATTGAAGGCTTCATCTTTGTAATGAGAATCTATTACCTGAATAAAAAATAACTTTAACAGGTAAATCAAAGCAACGACAATAACTGCAAATACGACTATTTTTAACCTGTTCTGTCTCATTCTCTGCTATAGGGAGAAAAGAAAATTAATCGGTACAGTATTACAACAACTAAAGTAAAAATACTACTCAAAAGTGTTTTGCCCAAAGTGGTGAAGAACAAATGGAATCCGCCCACTTCCAGAAAAAACAAACACAAATGATGAATAAAAATTAACAGGAAAGCATAAGAAGCAACCCATTTGATACTCAATTGTCTAAACGATACGATGTTTTCATAGCCTCCAATTGGGGTTACAAATTTGATGATATATGGTCTAACCATACCCAACAACACACAAGAGGCTGCATGAATTCCAATACTGTCATAAAAAGCATCTACTACCAAACCCAGGAAAAAACCTGCGAACATCAGTGGAATGGCTGTCATTTCAAGGGGTAAAAAAATCATTACCGCCACGTACACATAACAAAACGACATATCAAACAATACAAAATTCCTCACCAACACGGTTTGTAAAAATACAAGCCATAGGATAGAGGCAATGGTCGATATGATGTCTCTGTTATTCATTTAAAGGAATTCCTGATTTTACAGTCAAGGTATCAATTTCTGGTTTTAGTTTGTTTTCAACCACATATACATAAGCCAGCTTTCTAAAATCAGTAGAAAGTTTGATTTCTATATAGTAAAATGATTCATCAGGTTTTAGGCTGAATTTATTCACCGTACCAATCATGATTCCTTCAGGATAAATAGCGTTGAAACCTGAAGTAACCACCTTGTCTCCTTTTTTAATTTTGTTGTGACGTGGAATGAAAGATAACAATGCTTTTTCAGGATTAATCCCATCCCATTTCACCGTTCCTACTACATCGGAGCGGCCTATCTTTGCAGAAACCAACATCGTGGAATGCAAGATAGAAGTAACGGTTGAAAAGTGAGGAGAACTGTATTTGATTTTACCAACAATTCCGTCAGGAGCAATAACACCCATTCCCTGATGCAATCCATCTTCAGTACCTTTGTTGATGGTCACGTAATTGTTTTCTTTGTTTACCGAGCAGTTGATTACTTTTGCTACTTTAAAAGCAAACTTTTCAACCACGGCTTTG
>Ga0209353_10001061_pt1 | contig 15921 bp, 15 predicted proteins | sample LauGreSpBDMM15SD_2_FD_187561 | JGI IMG/M metagenome (GOLD analysis project Ga0209353, IMG submission 187561) | Freshwater lake microbial communities from Lake Michigan, USA - Sp13.BD.MM15.SD (SPAdes) (version 2) | ecosystem: Environmental > Aquatic > Freshwater > Lake | place: Lake Michigan...
TATCAGTGTCACAATAAATGTCATAAATCGCTTTTCTGTCAGCTTCTGTTTGTCCAAGCTGCTCCGAATTTTTAAAAGTCAGGTCAACCACATGATGTTCTAGTGGTAAAAGTGCATTCAAAAAGTCAAGCAAAAGTGGTTTGCTGGCTTCTTCTCCAAATATTTTTTTGAACCCAAAATCCGTGAAAGGATTAATGTATTTTGCTTTCATAAGAATAGTCTAAAATGTAAATCAAAAATAAACAAAATATATTGAATTTAAGCAAGTTGTAAAAAAACTATTTGGTCAATGTGGCCTTATCGCAACTTCACATATTGGACCTATATTGTCTGAATTAAAATTTTTAGGATTATTTTCCATATCAGATAATCCTATCATCCGTTTATCCTTGCATACTAATTCAGACAAGTAATTCCTTGGTACACGTCACCAAGCTTCGCTAAAACAAGTCTTGAGCGAAGCGGGACTTGGTCCTACCGTGAGTAAGGCACAAGTCTTCGCAAAAGATCAAGACTTGCGCCAGACAATCTGAAGACTTATTTTATTGGGAAATTTAAGTCTATACATTGAATGGGGATATCCCCATTATTTAATTGCTTAAGGCTGTCTGTACAGACAGCCTTTTTTCATCATGTTTAAATAAAAAAGATTGACTATCTGCTCAAATACAAATTACGTTCGTTGTATAATTTCACAAAGTAATCATCTTGTAAAGAATCAATAAAGTAAATGGCTTCTCCCGTAGATTTCATTTCTGGGCCTAATTCTTTGTTCACCCCAGGGAATTTATTGAAAGAGAATACAGGAATTTTGATGGCCCAACCATTCAGTTTAGGTTCAAATTTGAAATCTTTCACTTTTTTCTCTCCTAACATTACCTTCGTAGCATAATTTACATAAGGTTCGTCGTAGGCTTTACAAATAAATGGTACCGTACGAGAAGCACGAGGATTGGCTTCAATCACATACACGACTTCATTTTTTACGGCATATTGTACATTGATCAAACCAACAGTTCTCAAAGCCAAAGCAATTTTGGTAGTGATGTCAGTGATTTGTTGTTTTACGTTTTCACTTAAGTTAAACGATGGCAATAAAGAATGCGAATCTCCAGAGTGGATCCCCGCAGGCTCAATATGTTCCATGATACCAATGATATACACTTCTTCTCCATCACAAATGGCATCGGCATCCACTTCTACTGCGCCATCAAGGAAATGGTCAAGCAGTACTTTATTGCCCGGAATATCTTTTAAAATATTCACCACGTGCGTTTCTAATTCTTCTTCATTGATTACGATTTTCATTCCTTGTCCACCCAATACATAAGATGGACGTACCAACAATGGGAAACCTAATGTTCTTGAAAGTTGAACTGCTTGTTCAGCATCTTCAATAACCCCAAATTTTGGATAGTGAATATTCAAATCTCTCAAAAGAGAAGAGAAACTTCCTCTGTCTTCTGCTAAATCAAGGGCTTGGAAAGAGGTTCCTAAAATTTTAATACCATAACGGTCAAGTTTTTCGGCCAGTTTCAAGGCGGTTTGTCCACCCAATTGAACGATTACCCCTTCAGGTTTTTCATGCAAAATGATGTCATAAATATGCTCCCAGAAAACTGGTTCGAAGTACAATTTATCAGCGATGTCAAAGTCAGTAGAAACCGTTTCTGGATTACAGTTGATCATGATGGTTTCGTAGCCACATTCTTTGGCCGCTAAAATTCCATGCACACAAGAGTAGTCAAATTCTATTCCTTGTCCGATACGGTTTGGACCCGAACCCAATACGACAATTTTCTTTTTGGTACTTACTTCTGATTCATTTTCACCATCAAAAGTAGAATAGTAATATGGTGTTTTGGCTTCAAATTCAGCCGCACAAGTATCTACCAATTTGTACACACGTTTGATTCCTAAATCATTGCGTTTGGCATATACTTCCGACTCCAAGCATTTTAACAAATGGGCAATTTGTCTATCGGCATAGCCTTTTTCTTTGGCATCAACCAACAATTGTTTTGGCAGAGAGTCTAGGGTAAATCTTTCAATTTCCTTTTCAAGCATCAACATCTCCTCAATTTGGTTTAAAAACCAAGGGTCAATTTTGGTAGCGTTGTAAATCGTTTTGAAAGGAATGCCCATTTTAAAGGCATCATATACATGGAACACACGGTTCCAAGAAGGATTTTTTAAGCTATGAAGAATTTCGGCTTGGTTGGTCAATTCTTTGCCATCGGCACCCAAACCATTGCGTTTGATTTCAAGTGATTGACAAGCTTTTTGGAAAGCTTCCTGGAAAGTACGGCCAATACCCATGGCTTCCCCCACAGATTTCATTTGTAAACCCAAAGAACGATCTGCGCCTTTGAATTTATCGAAATTCCAACGAGGTATTTTTACAATCACATAATCCAATGCTGGTTCAAAATAAGCGCTGGTAGTTTTTGTGATGGCGTTTTTAAGTTCATCAAGGTTGTATCCGATGGCTAATTTAGCCGCAATTTTTGCAATTGGATATCCGGTTGCTTTAGAGGCCAAAGCAGAAGAACGAGACACACGAGGATTGATCTCGATGGCAATAATTTCTTCCTGATCAGGACTTAAAGAGAATTGTACGTTACATCCACCTGCAAACTGACCAATGGCGTTCATCATTTTGATGGCCATGTCACGCATACGTTGGTAAGTAACGTCAGAAAGTGTCATGGCTGGTGCAACCGTAATAGAGTCACCAGTATGAATCCCCATAGGGTCAAAATTTTCAATAGAACAAATGATGATTACGTTTCCGTTACCATCTCTTAAAAGTTCTAGTTCATATTCTTTCCAACCCATGATACTTTTCTCCACCAGTACTTCATGGATTGGAGAAGCATGTAACCCTTTGGTCAATGCTTCATCAAAATGAGCAGCATCTTCCACAAATCCACCACCAGTACCACCAAGGGTATAAGAAGGACGAATTACCAATGGGAAGCCAATTTTTTGAGCGATTTCTTTGCCTTCTAAAAAGGAAGTTGCCGTAGAGCCTTCGCAAACCCCTACGCCAATTTCTAACATTTTCAAACGGAATCTTTCCCTGTCTTCCGTAGTTTCAATGGCTTCGAAATCTACCCCTACTACCTTTACACCATATTTTTCCCAAACACCTGCTTTCTCACATTCAATGGCGAGGTTAAGCGCTGTTTGTCCACCCATGGTTGGCAATACGGCATCAATTTGGTGCTTTTCGAGAATTTCAATGATAGATTTTTTCTCTAATGGGAGTAAATATACATTATCTGCCGTCACTTTATCTGTCATGATAGTAGCAGGATTGGAGTTGATCAAGGTAACTTCAATTCCTTCTTCACGCAAAGATCTAGAAGCTTGAGAACCTGCATAATCGAACTCACATGCTTGACCAATGATAATCGGACCACTTCCAATAATTAAGATAGATTTGATACTGTTGTCTCTAGGCATTTTGTATATAAACTTTTAGTTTTTTTTTCTCGAGCAGATTGAATTTTCAATGGAAATATTAAAAACTCAAATCTTGCAAATGTATAGGATTTTAGCCTGAATGAAAATGAAAATTTGTTTTTATTTGGCTAACTACCCATAAAGCCTTTTTTCTGTTCTCAGATCACCGTTTGCAATTCACCGTTTTCAGTTCACCGTTTTCAGTTTTCTTAAGCTGTAAAAAAGGATTTTCGCAATACAGGTATTTATATTATTGCTGTTTTGAATAATTGAACTTTTGGTTAGTAATCTATTTGATGATAAGTTGATTACAAAAAAAATATGGGAGAATAATACTTTAAGCGCTGGGGGATAGAAGAGCGTTTTAAAAAACTTAAACCAAAAATGAAACTAGAACATTTTGGTTGTAAAAAACCACAAGGCATTTTACAAGAATTGTATGCACATAGCTTTATGATGAATTTAGTAGCTGTAATAGGTAATGAAGCAAAACAAATAATAAACATCAAAACAAAAAAACGGAAACTTGTATACAAACATAATTGGCAAAATGCGTTTCGAGATACAAAAGAAAAAATAGTAGAATTACTCCATAACATAAACATATTTAATAACTTAGTTGTACTAATCAATCAAATACAACAATCGTTGATAACAATTAAACCCAATAGATGTTTTGAAAGAAGAGGTCGAACGTGCAACAAATCTAGCGCATTTCAAGGCTACAAATAAAACTAAATAAAGAAAAAAACATATCGTCCCTAATTTGCAAACTTAGTATTTATAAGTGATTTATGCCTATGTGCTTTTATGAACATAAATTAGAAAATTTAACTGTAAATACTGTATAATTACATTATCTATAGATTTTAGAAATTTAAAAATAACAGTAAAATCACTAATTTGATAACATTGGGGCGATCGGCACTCGTTTTTTTTCCTTTTAATCAAAAATTGAAGTAAATACAACATCAATCAACAAGGGAAAAGTACTCAAACAATCCCGAATCATCGGGACTATCCCTAACGCAAATCCAAAATAACAACTAGCATATTACTTATATAATTAAGAAACAGAAATTTAAAACAATTATATCTTTTAAGCTTATAATCTAACTTAGGTGATAAGCCCAAAATATTTTAGGACTAATGCCTTAATTATTTGAATTAAATTCAGAAACACTACCAACTTCCATTTATTTAAAATTATATTTACAACTTGAATCTAAAAAAAATATAAACTTTATGAAAAATTTATTCCTCGTATTGGGTGCATTTTTAACAATGCTTATGGCGAATGAAGCCTATGCCCAGAAACCAACCAAGCAACTTATTGTCTCTCAATATTATACTGGTGGTCAGGATTCGCTGTATAGTTTTATCAATAAAACGATAAAATATCCGATTTTAGCAAAGAAAAACAGGATTCAGGGAGAAGTAATATTGCATATCAAGTTTGATGAAAATGGAAATGTTACTGCTGCAACCGTGCTCAAAGCAATTGGTGGCACTTGTGCTGATGAAGCCTTGAGGGTAGCAAAACTGATAAAATTCAATTCTCCAGGTTGGGCCATAGATGCAGATTTACCAATCTATTTTGTATTGCCTAAATAGGGTAACATAAATCCGAATGAAAAACATAAAATTCGAAAGTCTTCATATTTGGAAATCTTTAACACTTATTCCAATCATTAAAAAACCCCTTTAAAACATTCAGTTTTAAAGGGGTTTTTTACAATTATAATTTTTACCGACATATTTTAAAAAATTCTCACATGTTACTTTTTAAAAAATAGGAATACATGGTCAGTTCTATAAATTTTACCAATCTCCACCAGCACCGCCGCCACCAAAATCTCCTCCACCGAAGCCACCAAAATCGCCTCCGCCATTAGAAAAATCGTTGTAAGAACCACCATTGCCACGACTAGAAAACAGGTCCATCAATAACAAAGTGGTTAACAATCCTGGACCAACACCGTTACCACCAAGATGGTTGTTTCTTGTGTTTTTCATTTTTTGTAAAAAAGAAATCACCATAAAAATGATGACCATAAATATCACCACAAACACAAATCCGTTGCTTTTTTTCTTTTTCCCAATCTGATCAGCTTTGAATTGACCCGAAGCCAAACCAATCATTGTATCTATGGATTGGTTCAATCCTTCATAAAACTGCCCTTGTTTAAAGTAAGGTTTCATTACCAAAGTAGTAATGCGTTTACAAATACCCGCGGTCAGTATTGGTTCCATGCCATAACCAGTGGCAATAAATGATTTATGTTCTGTTTTGGCCAACAATATCACTACGCCATTGTCATTTTTCGCACCTCCAACGCCCCATTTATGGCCGATTTCTGTCGCCACATCCATTGGTTCTTCTCCATTCAAAGACTCCACGGTAACAATCACTATTTGTGTTCCGGTTGAATCGTTGTACTTACGAAGTTTTTGCTCCAGCATTTGCACTTCCTGGGCAGCTAACATTCCACCAAAATCATTTACCAAACGTGGAGGATCAGGTTGCTCTGGAACCTTTGGCTGACCAGTAACTGACAATGCTGTAAGCAAAGTCAATGTTAGCAAAGTCAGTATATTTTTAATTGTCTTGGAATGAAATATCATCGCTTAATTCGTTCTTGTCATCTGACTGGTATGGAAAATGTTTTTGCAACTGTTCGCCCGCAGTAACAATACCTTCAGCCAATCCTGCTGCAAATAGCTGGTTGGAAAACTGTATTTTTACCTGTAATTTAATTTGTTCCCAAAAATCTGCGGGTACTACTTTGTTGATTCCAACATCTCCTAAAATGGCAAATTTTCTATCTTTAACTGCTAAATAAAACAGCACTCCATTACGAAGTGCTGTTTTATGCATGTTTAATACTGAAAATACTGTGGCAGCCCTATCCATCAAATCACCTTTGCAGTGATTTTCGACATGTACCCTAATTTCACCTGAAGTGTCGGTCTCTGCTTGCTTGATGGCATTCAGTACCAATAATTTATCTGATTCAGTAAAAAAACTTTTAAGCATGGTTATTAAAATTGAATGTCTGGAGCTTTTAGAGACGTTTCTTCGGCTTTGAAGTATCCTTTTTTCTCAAACCCAAACATACCTGCAAACATATTGTTTGGGAATGTTTTGATATGCGTGTTGAAATCTTGTACTGCTTCGTTGAACCTCATTCTTTCCACACCGATTTTGTTTTCTATACTTACAATTTCAGCCTGTAATTCAAGAAAGTTTTGGTTAGATTTTAAATCAGGGTATTTTTCAACCACCACCATCAATCTACCCAAAGCAGAACTTAAGCCTTGTTGTGCTGCCTGAAATTTGGCCAAACTTGCTTCATCTAATTTATCAGGGCTAATGTTGACAGAAGTCGCTTTTGCTCTTGCATTTACAACTGCTTCCAAGGTACTTTTTTCAAAATTTGCGGCACCTTTTACTGTGGCTACCAAACTTTTGACTTTATCAGCCCTTAACTGATATACATTTTGCACCTGCCCCCATTGAGCATCTACTTTTTCTTGTTTTTCTACGCCTGAGTTGTAACCACAAGAACTCAAACTCGCCGCTACTAATAATGCTACTAATAAATTTAAGAATAACCTTTTCATTGATTTTAAGATTTAGTGTTTAGATTGGAAACTGATTAATGTCAAATATTGTACCTATACCAATACTTCTAGCAAAGTTTTAAACATGACATATTGCCCTTTGTAGCCTTTGTCTACTTCAGCCATGAATAGAGGCTCATATTGATTTTCATATTGCTCCACGTCTGTCATGTCATTCATGAAAAACTGGCAGGAATAGGTCGTCCCTCCGTTGTCATGTTCGTTTAACATACGCAATAACTTGTAATCGGCTATTAATCCTGACAATAACATGGGAGGAATTTGAACTGTTTTCATCCAATGCAACCACTGTTCGTGGATGGTATTTTCAACATTGAATGTGATACTGTATAAAATCATTTTGGGGTATTAAAGTTCATTACCTGCAAGATAGTTAAGGCTTATTAGTTAAAAAAATTTATTCGGTATAAGTATGGTTTATATACCGTGAAGTACCATGATTTGTAATTAAATGAACACTACCTGAATTGGTTTTGATGAATATTACTCATGATGATATGGTTCCCCTTTTAAAATAGTGAAAGCCCGGTACAATTGTTCTACAAAAATTAAGCGTACCATTTGATGTGAAAAAGTCATTTCTGAAAGTGATATTTTACCATTGGCTCTATGGTACAGACTTTCTTCAAAACCATACGGACCACCCACTACCAAAACAAGAGCACTGGTACTGTTGATTTGTAGCTTCTCGATAAATTTCGACAAAGCCACCGAAGAATACGTTTTACCATGTTCATCCAACAAAAGCACATAATCTGTATTTTTGATTTGTTTGAGCATCAAATCTGCTTCTGCTTTTTTTTGTTGCGCCTGACTTAGGCTTTTGGTATTTTTTAATTCGGGAATTACTTTGAGTTCAAATGAGGTATAATGCTTGAGCCTGTTGAGGTAATTGTTAATGCCTTCAATCAACCATTTTTCTTCGGTTTTGCCTATTACAAGAAGGGTGATTTTCATGTTGGTAAGTTTTCAGTTAACGGTTTACAGTTTACAAGTTTTTCATTCAACTAATAACACCTTGTACTTGAGATTTATTACCTTGTACCTAATACATTGTACTTAATACCTGATACACCAACCAACTCGACAAATAAGCCAAACCAGTCATGTACACCAATTGTGCGATTGGCCAGGTCCATGATTTGGTTTCACGGTAAACAACTGCTAAAGTGCTCATACACTGCATGGCAAAGACATAAAAAATCAACAATGACATCGCCAATGCAGGTGTGTACATGATGCCTCCAGTTTTAGGATTGATTTCGGCTTTCATTCGTTTGATGATGGTGTTTTCATTTTCAACATCCGCCCCAATACTGTAAATCGTGGCCATGGTTCCAATGAAAACTTCTCTGGCAGCAAACGAAGTAATTAAGGCAATGCCAATTTTCCAATCAAATCCCAACGGTGCTATGGCTGGTTCGATAAACTTTCCGAAAGTGCCGGCATAAGAAGCTTCAAGCTTGTTAGAGGCAATTAATTTATCGGTTTGCTGCGTCGTCAATTGTTGTTGAATCGCTGTGGATTGCGCCAAATTTTCTGCCTTAACCATCGCATCACCTGGCCCATAAGAGGCCAGTACCCAAAGCACAATGGATATGGCAACGATAACTTTACCTGCTTCAAAGACAAAGGTTTTTACTTTTTCAATAATTGTCAAACCTACGTTTTTCCATCTTGGCACTTTGTACCCAGGAAGCTCCATGACAAAATAACTACGGTCTTTGCTTTTTAAAATCAACTGCATTATTTTGGCCGTTACTATGGCTGAAATAAATCCTATCAGGTACAATCCCATCAAAGCCAAACCCTGCATATTGAAAATACCAAGAACATATTGTTCAGGAACAATCAAAGCAATTAAAACGGTATAAACAGGAATCCTGGCGGAACAGCTGATCAAAGGCGTCACAAAAATGGTAATCATGCGCTCCTTCCAGTTGTCAATATTTCTGGTGGCCATAATGGCTGGTACCGCACAAGCCACACTAGATACCAAAGGCACCACACTTTTACCATTCAATCCAAATTGGCGCATCAGCTTGTCCATGATAAACATCACCCTGGCCATATACCCTGATTCTTCTAAAATGGCTATAAATGCAAACAAAATGGCAATTTGTGGAATAAAAATAAGTACACCACCCAAACCTGCAATTAAACCTTCGGTGAGCAAACTTACCAATGGACCAGCCGGAAGTACCTCCATTAAAAAGCCATTCAGCTTCCCAATGCCTAAATCAATCCATTCCATTGGAATACTGGCCCAAGCAAATATGGCTTGAAACATTAAAAATAAGGTAGCAAAAAAGATGACATATCCCCATACTTTATGGGTTAAGATACTGTCAAGTTTTTTGCTCATGGTATCTATATTGAAATCGGGCTGTTGAATAATTACATCTTCAATAAGAGTATTGATGTATTCATACCTCGCGATGGTTTCTTTTGCTTGCAGGTTACGGCTTTCAAAGTCATACTGCTTGGTTATTTTTTTAACTGCATTTTTTTCATCCGTTGATAAATGAGGCATTTTATCATACAAATGTGCCGTCAACAAAGCAACATAAGCATTCGAGATATGCAATTGATCTTTGATTTCGGCAATTACATTTTTGGCAAAAATCGTAGGCTTAAAAAATCCTTCACTCTGTTTCACTTTAGTTGACAAAGTCGCTACTTTCAGCCATTCAATTCCTTCTCCGGTTCTGGCATTGATACTTACCACCGGAACGCCCAACTTTGCTTTTAAGCGTTCAATATTAATTTCAATTCCCTGTCTATTCGCAATATCCAACATGTTTACTGCCAGCACAATAGGAATTCCTAAGTCTTTGATTTCGGTAAAAAGGAGTAGGTTGCGTTTGAGGTTGGAAGCATCTACCACTACCACAATGGTGTCGGGATAGTTTTTGTCTTTAGGGTTGGTGAGGATGTCAAACACCACCTGTTCGTCCTGAGATTTTGGGTACAAACTGTAAGTTCCTGGCAAGTCAATGATCTCTGCATTGACGTGTTCCACCATGATACATGACCCAGTTTTTTTATCTACGGTTACTCCCGGGAAATTTCCTATTTTTTGATTTAAGCCAGTAAGGTGGTTAAATAGCGATGACTTCCCTGAATTCGGGTTGCCGATGAGCGCTATTTTAGGATTTGTATTTACAGGCATTTTTTATAAAAGTTCAGCGTTGTTTTTAAACCGCTCTATGCTTTAATCAATTAATACAGTGGCCGCTTCTTCCATTCTAATGGCTAAGCGGTAACCAGAAACGTTGATACATATCGGGCAACCGAGTGGAGCAATAGAATCAAGTTCAATTTTACTTCCAGGCAAACAACCCATTTCTAGTAATTTCAACGACATCAACTCATCTGTAAAACCGCTTACTACGCCACTTTCTCCTATTTTGAGAGAAGCGATGGTTTTGTGTTTAACGACTTCGTTCATGTTATTTAGACTAATTAAGATTAGTGTGCAAGATAGTACCTATGTCAGTAAGAAAAAAACTTTTTAAGGGTAAACACTTGTTTAAAGACGGATTTAAATTGTCTTCAAATCTAGGCTTAAATCATTTTTTCATATAATTTTTCATACATCGGCATAATGTTGCTGACATCAAATACATGGGCTTGGGCAAGGGCATTGGCCTTGAATGTTGGTAACATTTCATCACTTAACACATAAAGTGCATTTTTAGCCATATCGTCAACATCGCCAATATTGCTCATAAAACCTGTAACTCCCTGAATATTCACTTCCGGAATACCACCCGCATTGGAAGAAATCACCGGTACTTCACAAGCCATGGCTTCCAAAGCAGCCAGTCCAAAGCTTTCTTTTTCGGAAGGCAATAAAAACAAATCAGCCAATGAAAGCACTTCTTCTACCGCTTCCTGTTTTCCCAAAAAGCGTACATCTTCACAAATACCCAATTCTCTGCACATGTGTTCCATGCGTGGTCTTTCAGGACCATCACCCATCAATAACAATTTGCTTGGAAGTGTTTTACGAACACGTTGAAAAACAGCCAATACATCCTCAATCCTTTTAACAGCCCTAAAATTTGACGTATGGATCAATAATTTTTCATTGTTTGGGCAAATGGCTTTTTTGAAGTGGTCTTTTTTCTGTTTTTTAAATCGCTCTAAATCAATAAAATTGGGGATTACCTCGATGTCTCGTGTAATTTTGAAATGCGCATAAGTATCTTTTTTCAAATCTTCAGAAACCGCAGTAACCACATCAGATTGGTTGATACTAAATGTTACCACGGGTTCATAAGTAGCATCTTTACCCACAATGGTAATGTCAGTACCATGCAAAGTGGTCATTACTGGAATATTGATGCCTTCTGTTTTCAGAATTTGTTTGGCCATATAAGCCGCAGAAGCGTGCGGAATCGCATAATGCACATGTAGTACATCCAGTTTTTCGTATTTAACGACATCTACCATTTTACTCGCCAAGGCAAGTTCATAAGGAGGATATTCAAACAAAGGGTAAGAAGAAATATTTACCTCATGGTAAAATAAATTTTGATCAAAAAAATCCAGTCGTGTTGGCTGACTATAAGTAATAAAATGTACCTGGTGACCATTTTTTGCAAGTGCCTTCCCAAGTTCAGTAGCCACCACACCACTACCTCCAAAAGTTGGATAACAGACTATTCCTATTTTCATTTTATTAGTATAAAGTACAGGGTACAGCGTACTGAGTAATAAAAACTTTACTCAAGACCCTGTACCCAGTACTGATTAAACTCCCTCCGCTACAACTTCTTGTACTTCAGGAACCATTCTTTTTAATAAATTTTCAATCCCGGCTTTTAAGGTTACTGTTGAAGACGGACATCCGCTGCAAGAACCTTTTAGGTTCACTTTTACAATACCATCAACAAATGAATGGAAAGTAATGGCGCCACCATCCTGTTCTACTGCCGGGCGAACATATTCGTCCAACAATACTTTGATTTTGGTCACCACATCAGGTTCATTTTCAAGATTTGCCACTTCAATTTCACCAATCAACAATGGTTTTCCTTCTTCTAGAAATCCTTTGATAAATGTTTTTAATATTGGAGAAATTTCGGTCCATTCAGCGGCATCATCTTTGGTGATGGTCACGAAATTGGCGGCAATAAATACCCTTTTTACAAAATTAAATTTGAATAAATCAATGGCTAATGGGCATTTGTCAGCGTCACTTAAAGATGCGAAATCTAAGTTTTCGGCTTCTGGCAAAAGCATAAAATCTACCACAAACTTCAATGATTTGGGGTTAGGATTTGCTTCAGTATATATATTGACGATTCTTTGGTTGGCTGTATCCATATTGTTTTTGTTTGAGCTGGTAAATATAAAACTTTTCTATACAAACTATCTTGTAAAGTGCATTAAGTATTTGAATTATATAAATTCAATTTAAAACAAGAACAAAATTTAAATGCGGAACTTGGCTTAAACTATTCAAGCCGTTGGGTTGAAGTGAAATTAGCGGAATTCAACAACAGGTTTAACAAGTACATTTAGTTAAGTCCAACAGGTACAAAATTGATTGGGTTCAATATTTACAGTTAAATCCAACAAAATATAACAGTAAGAGGTGGTGAAATTGCTGTGGATTTGTTGCCTAAATGATTAAAATAGAAGCCTTGAATGTTGCTTATAGTTTGGTGAAAGGAACCGCCGATGACGGAAAAAATTTGACATGTATTACCAAAGTGAGTTGACTTCAATGAATAGCTTTTAAATTCAATTTAGACAACAAAAAACCCTTAGTAATTGCTTACAAAGGGTTTTGCAGAGAGAGAGGGATTCGAACCCCCGGAGGCTCGCACCTCAACGGTTTTCAAGACCGCCGCATTCGACCGCTCTGCCATCTCTCTAATTGGAATGCAAACGTAAGGGTAAAATTTTATAAAACCAAACTTAGGACTGTAAAATATTGAATTTAATTTTGTGCTATTTTTCGTTTTCTGTTTATTGTTTTAGCTCTGGCTTGGTCTATTGCTGCATTGATCTCAAAACCAACCAATAACACTATTGAAATGATGTATAGCCAAAGCATCAAACCAATCAATGTACCTATAGATCCATAAAGTTTATTGTAAGTAGAAAAATTGGTAATATAAATTGAAAACAAATAAGTAGAAAAGATAATCAATCCGGTTGCAAAAAATGATCCTACGGAGAAGAAATGCCATTTTTTCTGGATAGATGGCGCGATATAATAAATGATGGAAATAGAAAAGAAAAAGGACAGCATCACTGTGCCGTATCTTAAAATATTTACCATTAACAAAGTGTTTCCATCACTAAATATAGAAGTATTGTGGTGTAAATAATCAATCACTACCTGGCCCACAATGAGCAAGATGATAGAGGAAAGCAATACGATGGCCAATAAAAATATCAATACACCTGCAACCATTCTCTTTCTAATAAAACCTCTTTTTTCATGTGTTTTATACATTTTATTGAATGATTCAATAATGGCCAAGGTACCATTGAGTGCAGCGAACCAAGTAAATATAAAACCAAACGAAAGTAGACCTCCTCTCGGTTTAGCGATGATGTCTTGGATAGTTTCTGCGGCAACGATATAAATACTAGCCGGCATAATTTGTTTTAGATAATCCATAATTTGGATTTCTAAACCCGGTACTGGGATGTAAGGAATAAGGGTAAATAAAAAGATGACACTTGGAAATATCGCCATCAAAAAATTAAAGGCTACACCACTTGCTTTGCCTGCTAAATCGTCTTTCTTGATTTCGTTGATACAAATGGAATACACTTCTACCAGTAAAATTTTGTCTTTGCCAAAGGCTAATTTGTCAATAAAGGCAATGAAATTAATAATGATGGGGATATGAAGTATTTTGTTTACCAGTTTATTCATTATTAAAATGTTTTTGTAGCATGTTTTTAAAATTGTCAGGCACTGCGCATGGCCTATTGGTGTTCATATCAATAAAAACCAAAGTGGTTTCAGCCACATTCAGCAGTACACCTGCTTCGTTTTTAATTTCATATTCAAACAAAATCCTTGCAGTGGGCATTGACTTAATGAATATAGTAACGGTTAATAAATCGTCATATTTTGCTGGCCGAATATATTTTGTTTTATATTCCAACACGGGCATCATCATGCCTTCGTCTTCAAGTGCTTTGTAACTTATTCCAAATGCCCGCATGGTTTCTACCCTGGCAACTTCCAAATAGGTAGCATAATTTCCATAGTACACATAACCCATTTGGTCAGTTTCTGCATACCTGACACGAAGTTGAATGGCGTGGGTGAACATTTTCTTTAGTTTTAAGTGTTGAGGATTGAGTGTTGAGGATTGTGCTTTACTAAAAACTCAACACCCAACACTAATCACTATTTTATTTTCAACTTATCAAGTGTATTCCTATAATTGACCCCAATGACCCTGTGCTCTTCAAAAGTTTTTCTGAACAAATGATAGCCCGGTTTGTCGAAGTCGGCGCAAAAGAACATGAAATCGTGTTTCGCAGGGCTCAATACTGCGTCGATAGAAGTATTCATGGGTAAACATATTAAACCTGGAGGCAAACCTTTGTATTTGTAAGTATTATAAGGCGAATCAATACTCAGGTTTGAAACTCTTTTAAGCGTAAAATCTCCAATGGCAAACTTCACTGTTGGGTCAGCCTGAAGGCGCATATCTGCTTTCAGACGGTTTAAATACACGCCTGCAACCAGTGGTTTTTCGTCATTCATTTTGGTTTCTTCCTCGACAATAGAAGCCAAAATAGACACTTGTATTGGACTTAATCCGATTGCCTGCGCTTTGGATTTTCTTTCATCGTTCCAAAATTGGAGATAAGATTGTTGTATTTTCCCCAGCAATTCTTCGGGTGTAATGGTCCAATAAACTTCATAAGTATTGGGAATAAACATACTCATGATGGTATTGGTATCAAATCCATATTTTTGGGTGATGGCGGGGTTGTCAAGTAAAGCTTCTAATTCGTCTTGAGTCATTTCTAACTTATCGCTCAACTTGGTAATCAATTCTGATTTGAGACGAATGTTGTTAAAGGTTAAATTCAATGGTGTTTGACGGCCTTTGATTAACATTTTGAATAAGTCTTTGTTGCTGCTGTTTGTTTTCAATAAATACCTTCCTGGTTTTACCGCGTCTTTGTAGCCAGACAATTTAGCCAAAAACATGAATGAGAGCTTGTCCGTTAGGATTTCATTCATTTCCAAAGAGTCAACAACCTGTTGAAATTTAGCCCCTTTTGGAATATACAGTACCGTATCAGGTTTTCCTACCTGTATGTTTTCAGTGAAAATAATTTGATACGCATAAAAACTAAAGGTGGCAAAAAAGAAGGCAAATACGATAATCAATCCTACTTTTAGTGATATTGACTTAAACATAATAGTTATATTTTTAACTTTAACAGAGGTGTTATTGAGGTTTTACGAGCAGAATAATCGCTGTTATTGAGCCAGTGAAACGGCTTGCTAAAAATGCAAAATATCAGCCAATAAATCACCAAAAAGGTAAAAAAAAACGTCTCAACTTTTAAGATTGAGACGTTTCATATTTTATGCTGTTGGCTTATTTTTGAGCTCCAGCTTCTGCTTGAATCATAGAACAACGGAATCCGATAGTGGCTGTAGAGGAATCTTCTTCTAAGAATCTTCTCGTACCTGGAGACATCCAGTAAGCTACATCTTTCCAAGAACCTCCTTTGTAAACCCTTACGTGGTCATCAATCAAAGTTTGGAATCCCTTTTTATCATATTTAGAAGCATCATCTTGATAC
>Ga0209353_10001063_pt1 | contig 15916 bp, 10 predicted proteins | sample LauGreSpBDMM15SD_2_FD_187561 | JGI IMG/M metagenome (GOLD analysis project Ga0209353, IMG submission 187561) | Freshwater lake microbial communities from Lake Michigan, USA - Sp13.BD.MM15.SD (SPAdes) (version 2) | ecosystem: Environmental > Aquatic > Freshwater > Lake | place: Lake Michigan...
AATAGCAGTAAAAATAGAAAGAAGGCATCAAAAAAGGCAAAAAGACATCAATCGATATTATAAAGAGCAACCTTAAGCTAATGTGTTAAAGTAGAATTAGACTATTTAATATATGTGTTTGGTATAACTCTAATGATTAGTTTGTTCAATAACCAATGTTCTAAAAGTTTAGAGGTATGATATTTACCCATACAAAATCATTTTGAGCCAAAATCATTCCCATTACTCAATCCATCAATTTAATATTTCAAAAATATTGTTTTTAATTTCATTAGCTTTCGTTTTTATGTATAAATAAAATACGTAAATTTGTTTGCTTATAAAAGCTATATTATTCTTACGAATAGCAATAAAAATATATTTTAACACAATCAATTAATTTCATAAAGTTATGAAAAGTGCAATACTATTCCGTAGAATACTGATTTTTTTTGTTTTTGCTTTATTGTCCAATGCATTGCTAGCGGCAAATACCTACCGAAAATCATTGTGGGTATGGAACACGGTTGATATTGTTGGTATTACAAGCGAAGAAAATCGGTTAATCAATGAATGCATTTCAAGTGCAATTACCGATATTTATTTATTTATTCAGTACAATGATGAATTGGTTACCAGCAAATTACCTTATCAGAAATTTATAGAAAAATGTTACTGCAACAACATCAGAATCTGGGGGATGAACGGCTATAGAAGTTATTTTTCAGACCAATGTGGTCCTTCCTATTATTTTTCCATTATCAGTTCAATGGTTACTTACAATTCAAACAGCACTTCCAAACAACGCTTTGTAGGCTTTTCGGGTGACAATGAATTCAATCAGGTAGACACCTGGGATTGTACCATACAAGCCAAAGTAAATGTATTTCATTCAGGATTAACAGATGCTGCACTAAGTACCACTGCCGGAACTGGTTTTTGGAAATCAACCCAAAAACAAGATAGAGATAGTTTATTGACCGACTGGGTAAGACAAACTGATTTGGCAGCCAAAATTTGTCATCAAGCCGGATTGGAATATGGCGTTGCCTCTATGAACTGGATTACGGGTAAAAGCTTTACCAATGCTGCCATGGGAAACCAAACCACACCATTGTACGCCAAATACAAAGGTGTTACCAAAGAATTGTACAAACATATCATTGATTATGTGGATGAATACATCATCATGTCGTACCACTCCAACGTGGTCAGCAAAGTGGTTCCGATGTGTAAAGATGTATTGGATTATACCAACACACTCCATGCTGCCACAAGACCAAGAGTGATGTCAGCCGTAGAAACGCATTGCGGCGTTGGAGCGTATGTATCTTACTGTGACACACAAAACAGCACCTCTAAAAATGATGTTGCTTATGGAATTAGTCAGCATTTCTCCTATTTAGGTACAAACAACGCTTCCTATAGCGGAGTTGCCATTCACGATTGGAAGGGAGGGTACCAAATTTTAGCCCCCGCTTCAGCAAATACCAATGCACCGGGATGTGTTTTAGGAATTGAAAACAACGAAACCTCAACCATTGATTATTTAGCACCCAACCCAACAAACGATAAAATTGTACTCCAACTGAACAATACTTTTGGTGAGGTAATAGTAACTGTTTCAGGAATAGATGGGGAAAAACTTTTGACAATCAATAGTTTTTCAGATGGAAATTTAAACCAGGAAATAGACCTTAAGACATTAAATCCAGGGATTTATATGCTCAAAACAACGAGTAATTTACAAGAAAATACATTCAAGATTATTAAACTATAAGTTATGTCTATTTATACGAAATACAGATTTTACATTGGAATTTGTTGCCTATTAATCCTACTGGCATTAAAATTAAAAGGGCAAACACAAACTGTCCCTGCATTGACTTCATGGAAAGCAACCAAAGGGGAGTTGGTAGTAAAGTCGGACGTCATCATTTCTGTTTCAAAAAATGATTTCAAAACTGCCCAGGTTGAAATAGAAAATTTTGTAAAGGACCTTAAAAACAACACGAAACTTAGTCCTAAAATAATCACTTCTTCCACAACCAATCCGGGGGAAATACATTTTGAAATTATTGATGATCCAAAAATTTTGAATAAGGAAGGCTATATGTTGGAAATCAATAAAAATGTGATGGTCAAAGCCAAAACGGCGACAGGTATTTTTTATGCTACCCAAACATTAGTACAAATATTAAAACAAACCCAAAACACATTTACCACAGGCGCTACTTACGACGGTCCAAAATTTGAATCCAGGGGAATCATGATGGATGTGGGTCGCAAGTATTTTCAAATGGATTACTTAAAAAAAGTCATCAGGCAATTGGGATGGTATAAAATGAATACACTCCATTTGCATTTTACAGAATGGTCCGCTTTTAGGTTGAAAAGTGACAAATATCCTGGACTTGCTGCTAAAGAGGCTTACAGTTATGACGATGTACAAGAGCTGCAAAAATTTGCCAAACAATACCATGTCATGATTGTTCCTGAGATTGACTTTCCAGCACATTCCACGGCAATTAATGACTACAAACCTGACCTGGCATTTAAATGCGAATCCATGAGAAGAGCAAAATGGCAGGGAGATGCTGTAAACAATTCGGGAAGGGCTTGGACGATGGATGTTACCAAACCAGAAGTGAGAGAATTTGTAAAAGGGATGATAGATGAGTTTGTTCCCTGGTTTGATGCACCTTATTTCCACATGGGCGGGGACGAATACCAATATGATCCTGAAAAAATCAAATGCCCAGAGTTAATGGAAGCCATGAAAAAGAAAGGCTATCCTTATCCAGGTGACATGTTTGTGGATTTTATCAATGATATCAATGTGCATATCAAATCAAAAGGCAAAACAACTCAAATTTGGAATTGGTGGAGGTTTAACAAAGACCAAACGAGCATACAACCTTCAACCGATATTGTCGTTAATATTTGGAATAAACCAATGATTAACAATATTTTAAATGATGGTTATAAGGCAATAATTACCCCCGAAGAAGAGTTTTATGTGACGCCTGGATTGGTAGATACTTCAGGATATGGTGTGGTGAAATGTAAAGTGGTTTACGAAACCTGGGAACCAGAAGTAAAACCCAACATTATGGGCTACAAAATTTGTATTTGGGCCGATAAAGCAGAAAAACAAGAAGATGCCTGGTTTGAAGGACATTCGTATCATCCCAAAGTTGTTTTGGCTGAAAAAACCTGGGCCGGAAAAGGCTCCAATACATTAGATGATTTTTTAAAAAGAGTGGCATTGGTTGGGGAAATTCCAGTCATTGAAAACAAATAACTGAATGCATAAAATATAAGGTCATGGAAACTACAAAAAAATTAAACGTATTTATTCTGGAGGACGATTTTATGGAAAGGGATAAAATAACCCAAACACTAGAAGAAGAAAGAGCTGACTATACAGTAAGATTTTTTTCAAAATCTGAATCCATATTTGATTTGCTGAATTTTTATCCGGATATAATCATCGCTGATTTTCAGACGAAAAGTGTTATCAATTGGAAAGATTGGTTTTGAGTTGAATTGGGGTATTTTTTTATTCAACACCAATGCCAAACTTCAAACAAAACAAAACCCCAAATTTCCATTAAATGGACCTTTGGGGTTTTTGTTTGTACCTTGTACCTAATACTTATGATTACACTCCTAAACTGATAGATTTCATAGAAGTCATCGCTTCACGCAATTCAGCACCAACCAATTCAATTGGGTGAAAACGTAAAATTTCATTGATGGTAAACAATGTTTTGTTGTCAACACCATTGTCAATACCGTCATTGTAGTTTTTACCAATAATGTTGGTTTCCACATTTTTGAAGAAATCAGTCAATAATGGTTTACAAGCATGGTCAAATAAATAACAACCGTACTCAGCAGTATCAGAAATTACACGGTTCATTTCGAACAATTTTTTACGTGCAATGGTATTTGCAATCAAAGGCGTTTCGTGTAATGATTCATAGTAAGCAGATTCTTCGATAATTCCAGATTCTGTCATGGTTTCAAAAGCCAATTCAACACCAGCCCTTACCATAGCAACCATCAACAAACCATTGTCATAAAATTCTTGCTCAGAGATTTTAACATCACCGGCAGGCGTTTTTTCAAAATTAGTTTCACCAGTTGCCGCTCTCCAAGTCAACAAGTTTTTGTCGCCAGCAGCCCAGTCTTCCATCATGATACGAGAAAATTCTCCGCTGATGATGTCATCTTGGTGTTTGCGAAACAATGGGCGCATAATTTCTTTCAATTCTTCAGAAATTTGGAATGCTTTAATTTTCGCAGGGTTTGAAAGCCTGTCAAACATACCGCTTACACCACCATGTTTCAATGATTCAGTGATTGCTTCCCAACCGTATTGTATTAATTTTGAAGCATACCCTTTATCGATTCCTTTTTCAACCATTTTGTCGAAACAAAGAATAGAACCCGTTTGTAACAAACCACAAAGAATAGTTTGCTCACCCATTAAATCAGATTTTACTTCCGCAACGAAAGATGATTTTAAAACACCTGCTCTATCACCACCAGTGGCAACAGCATACGCTTTTGCATACGCCCAACCTTTACCTTCTGGATCATTTTCTGGATGTACAGCAATCAAAGTTGGCACACCAAAACCCCTAACATATTCAGCCCTAACTTCAGATCCTGGACATTTTGGAGCGACCATAATCACAGTAATGTCTTTACGGATTTGCATTCCTTCTTCTACGATATTGAAACCATGAGAATAAGAAAGCGTTGCTCCATTTTTCATCAATGGCATAATTGCAGAAACTACCGGAGTATGTTGTTTGTCAGGAGTTAAGTTGATTACCAAATCAGCCGTTGGAATCAATTGCTCATAAGTACCTACTTTAAAACCATTTTCAGTTGCACCAATATAAGAAGCTCTTTTAGCATCAATCGCTTCCTGACGTAAGGTATAAGAAATATCAAGTCCTGAATCTCTCATGTTCAATCCTTGGTTTAGGCCTTGTGCACCACAACCAACGATAACAATTTTTTTACCTTCCAATGCAGCAACACCTTCAGTAAATTCTGAACTGTCCATAAATTCACATTGTCCCAGTTGTTCTAATTTTTCTCTTAAAGAAAGCGTGTTAAAATAATTAGCCATTTATTTAATTAAGTTTAATTGATGAAGCATTAAAACTACTTTGTAATTACCCGTAGGGAATGAAAACAAAATAATACAATACAAAAGTGTTAAAAATTATGCGAACATCGAGGTGATTTTAATGTTTATTTAGGTACTTATAATGGATATATTTATGTGTCGATTACAATAATATAATTAATGTACTGATTTATTGCGTATTTACAAAAAAACTTATCATGTAATATTTTTTCTTTTATTGAATCATTACCCTTCATGCAGCTTTATTGTTGCTGGATATTATTCAATTTCAAAAATGATGTGCTAAGATTTGTCTTGATTATATCCCAAAAAGACTTTAGTTTTGAGAAAAAAATCACCTTAACCTGTTGAGAACTACGCTTAAAATGAAAAAAAAAATCCCATTAATCATACTGTTTTTAATTGGTCTTTCTGAAGTAATGGTAGCACAAGTTGTTCATTTTTCGGACACAAAATTCAAGTCTTTACTGGTTGAAAATGAAGAAATTAACACCAACAAAGACAAAGACATTCAAACATCTGAAGCAATTGCATTTAGAGGAAACATCAAAATTGGATTTGAAGGGTTAACTTCCCTAGATGGCATTGAAGCCTTTGTAAACCTGAAAGGCTTGTGGTGCAATTCCAACAAACTTACTGTTTTAGACATCTCCAAAAATACCAGGCTCACACAACTTTGGTGTTGGGGAAACAGCATTACACATCTTGACCTGACCAAAAATATTACCTTGACCACTTTGGTATGTTATTCCAACAAACTTGCCAGTTTAGACATCTCCAAAAACAAAGTTTTAACCATTGTGCAATGTGGTCAAAACCCTATTAAACACCTCAATACCCATCATAATGAAGAATTAAAAGAGCTGTATTGTGACAACAACCAACTCATTAAATTAGATGTCAGTAAAAATATTTACCTGGTAAAATTGTTTTGTTTTGGAAATAAACTCACCCACCTTGACGTTTCTAAAAACTGGGGATTAACGTCTCTAAATTTTGTTAAAAATGACATCACTTCATTGGACATCAGTAAAAACATCCAACTGTCAGAACTCAATTGTTCGCAAACACAATTGTCGACCTTAAATATTTCAAAAAATACCAACTTGAAAATGTTGACTGCCGAAGGATGTGTAAATTTGAAAAGTATTTGTGTGGCTGATATTGCATTGGCTTCAAATCAAAAAGCATTTAGAAAAGAGCAACAAGTGGCATGGGTCAATAAATGTAAATAGCCATTTATTCCCCACGAACACTTATTTTATAAAGTTTAAAATTTAATTTCTTAGATTCAAGTTGTAAATGCAACTTCTGGGCGTTTAAAGTAATACTGAAATTTCAAAAAAAATATTTAAACAAAATTGAATAATTCAAATTACTTTATTCAAATGGAATGTATATAGGAATCCAACCCCATCTAAAATAGCAAATGCGTATGACAATAAACAAAACACTCCGATTATTACTATTATTTTTTATGCTATATACCGGTTTTGAGAATGTTCAGGCACAACAACAAGGTCAGTTTAGTCAGTACATGCTCAATTATTACATGGTTAATCCTGCTGTGAGTGGTACAGAAGATTTTGTGGATATAAAAGCAGGCTACAGACAACAATGGGCAGGAATTGATGGGGCTCCCAAAAATTATTATGTATCGGCACATACTCCTTTGGGAAAACTACACGGTTCTCACCATGGCAAAAGAGCAAACAAACAAATGCTTGAACACCATTCCATTGGAGGTTTATTTAATGGTCAAACCACAGGGCAACTCAGTCGTACTTCAGGATATGCCTCTTATGCGTACCATTTACCATTGGATTCCAAACATTTTTTAGCACTAGGAATTATGGCTGGGGCAGTGCAATATAGTTTAACACCTACTTTCGGAGCCGCACAAAAAGTAGATGATGATGCAATCAACACAGCAAACTTCAGTAGTATAGTACCTGATGGAAGCATTGGATTATGGTTTTATTCTGATGACTATTTCACGGGCTTATCAACCACACAATTGTTTGATAATAGGATAAATGTGGATGCTTCTGACAATTTAAATGCTACATTAAACCGTCATTACTATTTTGCAGGTGGATATGGAATTAAGGTAAACAGGGAAACAAAAATTATTCCTTCCACTTTGATCAAATATTCCAACAATGTATTGCAAATGGACCTTAATTGCAAAGTAAAATACCTGGGCAAATTATGGGCTGGTGCAAGTTATAGAAATAAAGATGCCATCGTTTTTTTAGCAGGTTGTTTGATTGCCAAACAAGTGGAAGTAGGTGTTTCTTATGATGTTACCACTTCCAATTTAAAAAGTTATTCAGGTGGAACGTATGAATTTGTATTGGGGTACAGGTTAAGCCAAAACGCCGGAATTATTAGCCCTTCAGATTTCTGGTAGATTTTCCCTAGTTAAAACATTTGAATTCTAAAAAACAAAAAGCCCATTATTGGGCTTTTTGTTTATAAATACATTCAGGAAAGCCTATTCATTTTCAATTTTCAATTTTTTACAAGGATCGAAATCTGATAAATTCACAAAAGGATTCATTTCAATTTCAGACTTTGGCAAAACATTTTCTTTGATGTTCAACTTAGGAATTTTCACTTCTGTTCTCCTATTTAATTGGTGTTCCTCTTCGGTACATTCAACCTCATTTTTACAATGGTTGATCAATTGCGTTTCACCATATCCTTTTGCGGTGATTCTTTTAGAAGCAATACCTTTACCCACAATATACGCGACAGCAGCATTGGCTCGTTTTTGAGAAAGTAGTTTGTTGTAACTATCACTTCCTCTTGCATCAGTATGAGAACCCAATTCAACGCTTATGGTTGGATAGTCATTTAAAAAAGTCACCAAATGATCCAATACGATGGCAGCGTCAGGTCTAATAGTTGCCATGTCAAAATCATAATAAAGGTCTTTAACTTCCAATGTCATATTTTTTTCCATTTTATTCAATTCCAATGGATCAATTGAAGCAGTAGCTTTTGCTTTGATAACTTCCAATTGTTGACAGTCGGCAAAATAGATTTGGTGAAGTGCTTTGATTAAATAATTGTTTTTCCTCTTTCCTTTAAATTGGTAATTGCCATCATTATCAGATAGATGCACCTGATATTCTTTCGTTTTGGTATCATACACATAAACCTTTGCATTTGCAATACCAATTTTAGTGTTAGCATCAATGACTTTACTACTAATCAGGATATTTTCTTCTGATTCTTCAAAAATCAAATTCAACGTATCGTTTATAATACTGTTATTACTGATTTCAAAAGCTGTTTTAATAGTATCAAGACCAATATGAGATCCGGTGACATGTAGCTTTTGACCTAAATCCACCTCTAAACTTGTTGGTTTTGCTTCTTTCGAAACAACAGTTGTAACGCCTTCATTTGTAACTGCATTTGTAAGCGCAACATGCACGGAATCAAGCGCAATAATATCCCCGTTCAACTTTTTTAGTTTTGTCACAATAACCAACATTTTTTGTTCTATTCTATAGTCATAAACATAAAATATATCATCATCAATACCGCCATGTTTTCTATTTGAACTTAAGTAAGCGTGTTGTTTCCCGAGCGTAATGTATCCAAAATCATCTTTATTAGAGTTGATAGGATAAGCCAAATTTTTGGGAATAACCTCAGTATTTAATGGTTTTTTGAAGATATCTAAACCTCCAAATCCTCCCCAGCCATCGGAAGAAAAATACAATACATTGTTGGCATCCACATAAGGAAAAACTTCGGTTTCAGAAGTGTTTACCGTAGGGCCTAGATTTTCTGGTTTACTCCATACGCCATTGTTATTTACAACTTTGTATAAATCCATTCCCCCAAATCCACCAGGCATATCAGATGCAAAAATCATCGTATTGCCATCTGTCAAAAGAGCTGGGTGACAAACAGAATAATTGTGGCTATTGAATGGCAACCTTTTGACATCTTTATACTTGCCTTTGGCATTCAAATCAGCCTCAGCAATGATTAATTTAATGACACCTCCAATTTTTTTACTTTGTTTATCATTGGTAGTAAAATACATCTTCTTTTGGTCTGAGGAAAATGAAACAGCACCTTCATGGTATTTAGAATGAAGGTGCTTGTTATATTTAACAGAAACATCCCCATAAGATTTATCTTTGGTCCACATCGAGTCGTCTAAAGGATGGTGGCCATAATACCCCAATGTAGGTCCTTCATTGGCCGTTAGGGGAGTGTGGTCATCGTGTAAATTTTCAATTTTATCTGAATAAGAAATATGTAATCCCTCATTTTCTACACTACCCAAAGGTCTTTTATAAATTTTCTTTTCAATTTTAGTAGTATCCGCTACATACAAATCTAAGAAAGGCGTATGGTTCCATTCAGAAACTTTATGAACTGGACCAGAAGCTCTATTGGAAACAAAAATCAAATTATTGTCTAAAATATAAGGTGAAAATTCAGTCCAGTGTGAATTGATATTGAGGTCATAAACTTTTATATACAAGGAATCGTGTTCAATGCTGGGAAGCTGCTCCAAAAATGAAATATGGTTTGCTGCTACTACATCTTTAGGTTCTAAAACAAGGTATTTTTTCCAATAAGATAAGGCTTCGCTATATTTTGCATTGCCAGTAAGGGCCATTGCTAAATTTTTCAACGCTACTTCATCGTTTTGATCCTGCTCCACCACCTTGCGAAGAATACGCTCAGCATCTTTAGAATCATTTACCTTTAGGTATGCTTCTGCAAGATTTTTTAAATCATTCATTTCGGCTTGGTTTGCCTCCAACAATTTTTCATATTGAATGATAGCCGTAGCATAATTCATTCGTTTAAATTCTTTTTCGGCAGTTTCTTTGGTATAGGTCGCTTGTCCAAAAAGGAAGGTATAAGTAACCAGCATCACTAACGTAAGGATAGATTTTTTCATTGTTATATACTTTAAATATTAAAAATACCTGGGTGTTAAAATACTTGCATTTGAGGTAGCAAATTCGTACCTAATCATAATTTCATGAGACCCTTTGGTGATGCTATTGCTTAAACTTGTAGTCGTATAATCATACGCATAACCAACTTTAAAGCCTTGAAAAGGACTAAACTCAAGTAAGCCAACAACAGCATCTAAAGTTCTGTAAGAAACCCCAAGAGATAACTTATCATAAAACCAAAAGTTTAAGTTTAAATCCAGCAATAGTGGAGCTCCCGAAGCAGCTTTAAACATAAAAGAAGGCTTAACGACTAAAATTGGATGCAAGCGCTTCACAAAACCTGCCATTAAAAAATAATGACGTGCTTGTTCAGCATTGATTTTTAAAGTATTGTTTTTATATAAGTTATTGTTGTATAGTCTTGGCATTGAAGCACCAGCATACCATTTATCGGTAGCATAATATACCCCTAAACCCAAATTGGGTAGCACTTTGTTCACATTAGTACTAAAAGCCGGATCATATTTGTTGTCAATTAAATCAATGGAGGTCAAGTCTGCGGCATAATACGATCCACCGATGGTTCCACCTAAACTTAATGTTCCGGCATTGGTTAAGCGAATTCTTTGAGCATAAGTAAAATAAACGCCTGTATTTTTATCGGCTCCAATGTAATCGGTATAAATCAATCCACCAATACCGACTTTTTCATTTAAAATTGGCATGTCTGCAGCCAGCGTGGCGGTTCTAGGCGCCCCACCAATTCCATTCCACTGATTTCTATACAATAAAGTTAAGTTTAAAACATCCCTACTGCCCGCATAAGCAGGGTTTATAGCCAAAGTATTAAACATGTATTGTGAATATTGAGGATCCTGTTGGGCATATCCGGTAGCACAAGCTAAGCTCCAAAGCAGCACAATTATTCTAAAATTCTTTTTCATAATCTTAATATTATACGTTATAAACAATAGCTGTTATGGTTAATTTCTATCTTCTAAGGGTGATGTATTTAACCACTTTATCCACTTCACCAGACAATAATTTTACCTCTGCCACTAAAAAATAGGTGCCGTCTGGTAGGCCCTCACCAATCACAAGTCCTGAATTGGCATTGCCATCAAAATTGTCATCATAATTTTTCTTTTCGTAAACCAAATTTCCCCAACGGTTGTAAATTAAAACATCAATTGGAATTTTAAGTGGATTAAAAATTTCAAAATTATCGTGGACTAAATCATTATTGGGTGAAAATCCTGAAGGTATTTTATACTCACATACTGCCACTAGTATACTATCAGATTTTTTACATCCATTTAAATCACTGACAGTAACGGTATATGTTTTCGTAATTAATGGGCTAAATGCTACATTGTTGGTAACGCCATTGTTCCAAGCATAAGAATTTCCACCCTGACCAAATAAGGTTACCAAATCGCCAGCACAAACTGAAGTTGCACTTGCATTGGCTTTTACATCACTGGAATTTGAAGGAAACAAGGTCACTTTCACGGTATCAGAGGCTGAACAACCATGGATGTCCATACCAACAACTTTGTATGTTTTGGTGATGGTTGGAACAAAACTTACATTGTTCAATACACCATTGTCCCAAACATAGGTACTCGCTCCAGCACCTATTAGTGTAACCTGATCTCCAGGACAAACAGCAATTGGATTACCGGCATCAACTTCTGGTAAGGAATATACAGTTACAGTTACTTCGTCTGTAGAAGGCAATGCACATTGATTTGCAGTGGGACTTGTAACAGTGTAGGTTTGTGTGCTGGATGGCGCAAATGCAACATTATCAATAACTCCTTTGTCCCAAGTATAAGTAGTTCCTCCAGAGCCAAACAAGGTCACTGAATCACCAGGACAAATGGCTAATTTACTCGCATTGGCTTTTATAGGCACCGAAGTTTTGGTATTTACCATTACCACCACAGTAGCAGTATTTGAACAACCATTGGTAGTACCTGTTACCGTATACGTTTTGGTAGCTAATGGCGTAAAAGTTACATTATTCATTACGCCATTGTCCCAGGTATAAGTGGTGGCACCAGAGCCATTTAAAGTAACCGTATCGCCTTCGCATCTTGTTTGAGGAGCACCGGCAGACACAATTGGTTTCGGAATAACATTCACCGTAATCGTATCAGGTAAAGGGGTGGTACATCCATTTGCCACCGGACTATTCACGGTATAAACTTGAGTACCACTAGGTACAAATGCTTTTTTGTCAATTACACCATTGTCCCAAGTAAATGTGCTTGCTCCTGTTCCAAATAAGGTAACAGAATCACCTTCACAAACATTTTTGCTAGAAGCATGGGCATCAATGATAACATCATTAGTGATTACACTTACCGTCACATTTGAAGTAGAAGTACAACCACTAAGTGTTCCGGTAAGTTTATAGGTTGTAGTCGTTGTTGGAGTAGCAATTGGGTTCGCAATGGTTGCATCATTCAAAGAAGCAGCAGGACTCCATAAAAAGGTTGCACCAGGATTGCCCGTTCCATTTAAAGTTGCAGTGCCACCAGCACAAATTGCAATGGCATTTCCTGCTGAAACGTTCGGACTTATTAAAGTATTAGAAAGCGTTTTTGTGCCTGAACAACCAGTGGCATCAGTAACGGTAAGCGTATAAGATTGGGTAATGGCTATTTGCTTGACAACAATTTCATTGGGGGTTCCTGTACCTGTTGGGGACCAGGTAAAAGTAAATGCAGGATTAGGCTCAGCCTTCAAAACAATATCGTCATTGACACAAATACCTGGATTTTTAATATAAAAATCAGCCACTGGTGAAGTCTTAAGCGTTACCGTAACGGTTGCTAAATTGGAACAATCGTTGGCATCAGTACCTGTAACAGTATATGTTGTTGTGATGAATGGTTTTGCAATTGGATTGTTGCTATTGGGATCTGATAATGTTGCCGCTGGAGTCCAGGTGTATTTTCCTCCAACTCCAGCACCACTGGCTACAAGTTGAACCGAATCTCCCTTACAAACTGCAGCAGGTGTTGGAACTGTTATGGTTGGAGGATTACCAGGTTTGTACGCAATCACAACCGAATCGGTAGCTGTACAGGTTAATGTACTAAATGAAATATCGTCTAATGCAAAATCATTATACCTGGGAGTTACCACGTTATCTTCGATAGAAATTGTAATAGAAGTATTTGATCCAGAGTTCCAGGTGGCATAAAACTGGTTCCATTGTTTCGCAGCAGGATTAGGGTTGGCTAAAACTTTATAAACCCCACCAATATTGCTACCATTGATGTCAAAATTAAGCTCTGGGTTGATATCTCCGGCAGGACTTAAGTTACGAACCCAGGCATAAAAAACATATTCTGTATTTGGAGTCACGGTAATATTTTGTTGCCACACCTTAATCCCTGGTATTCCGTTACCATCAATAAACATGTATTTTCCGGTGCCGGTGGTATGGTCAGTAAATTGTTCGGCCCAACTTTTATTGGCCAATCCATTAGTCACAATATCATAGCGCCCACCGCCACCTGGGAACTCAATATTGGGGGTAAAAATATATCCTGTAGTAAAACCAGTATTTCCTGCACTGAAATCTCCATTGGCAATTAAATTTCCGGAACCATATTCAATGGTTTCTAAAATATAAAGCCCTGTATCTTTTACCGTAATACTTTGTGTCGCTTCTCCAGTATTCCATTGATACACTTTTCCGGCTGGACCAGTCAACATTTTGCTTATGGCTGCTCCTTTGCAAAAATATACGGTGTCAGGGCCCAGGTCAATAGGATCACATCCTTTTACAGATCCTCCCCTCAATACACGGTTATTATCGTTATTGGGCGTATTGTTCTTTTCTGAGTTGAAGGATGTGTTGGCTTTTGTATTCGCCGCAATTGCCATTTGACCTGACGTCATTAAAAATGAAGTAATTAACAACGCAATCATTCCAAAATTTGTCATTCTTCTAAATAATAGTTTCATATTCTTTCGTTTTAATTGACATACATACCGAATAGAGCAAAAAAAGTAACCATAAAATTATCTGAAATAATAAATTAACTATTTTATGTGACAAATATACTATTTTATCTTTCAATATTAATAAATAAGTTTCAATATATTTCAATTAATTACACATTTTGATTAATAATAATTATTTGAAATGTTTTAAATTAATTTTCAGGTAATTAAAAAACATCGAGTAGACAGCAGGATTACTCCTTCGCTCTTTTCATGCCACCGTGTATGCTCCCGCAAATGGGTACTATTGTTTCATTTCTCATAATGCCATGCAAGGCTGTATAAACCTTGTGCTACAAACTATTTGTTATTCATCACTTAATAGACTAGATTTCTTTCAGAAAAACCACTAGCTATAACGCTAGGTTAAAAAACAACTTTTTTAAAAAATCATTGAATTCGCCTGACATTAATTAGCTAAAGATGTTTCAATGCTATTGCAGCAATTGCGAATAAGCCACAAAAGCAAATTCATTCATTCAAAATAAACTTTTTTTATAATTCCACTCTTCCCTTTACTACAACTAGTACATTTCAACTATATTTGAAAATCAATATTTCATGATTCTGAAAACAAAAAAGTCAACATGTTTACCTTTTTACAAGCGGCCAACATCTGTAACGGAAAAGTCATCAATTTCCAAAACGATTTCCCTGTGCGTCACTTGCTGACAGACAGCCGTAAAGCCATTATTTCTGACGCTTCCTTATTTTTTGCCATCAAAGGCGAACACCACAACGGGCACCAGTTTCTTAAAGAATTATACAAAAAAGGCATCAAACAATTTGTGGTAGAGCGTGAGGCGCACATCACCAAAAGTATGTTTCCCGGAGCCAATATCATTGAAGTAAAATCGGCGGTGACAGCCTTGCAACAATTGGCAGCACATTATAGAAATGGCTACCATATTCCAGTAATTGGTATCACTGGAAGCAATGCCAAAACCATTATCAAAGAGTGGCTTTCTCAATTGCTGAGCAAAGATTTTAACATTGTGCGCAGCCCCAAAAGTTACAATTCTCAAATTGGAGTGCCTTTGTCTGTTTGGCAAATTAACCCCAACCATAACCTTGGCATTTTCGAAGCAGGAATTTCTAAGCCTGGGGAAATGGAATGTCTGCAAAAAGTAATCAAACCTACCATTGGTATTTTTACCAATATTGGTACGGCGCACAGCGAAGGCTTTACTGCTGACGAACAAAAAATCAAAGAAAAGCTCAAACTGTTTCGTGAAAGCGAATTGCTTTTTTATTGCAAAGACCATGTGTTGGTAGATGAAATTATCAAAACTACTTTTAAAGGCAATTTACCCCGTTTGTTCAGCTGGTCAAAAGTAGACGATACCGCCGATTTGAAAATCGAAATCATTCGCCGCGACCTGCACGAAACCATTATTGAGTTCAGTTCCTGTCACGAAGTGTATCACCAAAAATATTCGGTTTTTAAAATCCCGTTTACCGATGATGCATCTATAGAAAACATCATTCACTGTATTTGTGTGATGGTATTTTTAAAAGTAGAAGGCGCAGAAATCCAAAACCGTATACGTTTGCTGAAGCCAATTTCCATGCGTTTGGAATTGAAAGAAGGCATCAACGGATGTGCCATTATCGACGACACTTACAACAACGACTTGGCGGGATTAAAACTCGCCCTCGATTTCTTAACGCAACACAAACCCCAAAGTAAAAAAACGGTGGTGCTTTCAGACGTGTTGGAAGCAGGAATTACGGACGAAGATTTGTACCAAAGCATTGCAGATTTGTTGGCTTCCAAAGCAATAGACAAGCTTATTGCGGTGGG
>Ga0209353_10001064_pt1 | contig 15913 bp, 28 predicted proteins | sample LauGreSpBDMM15SD_2_FD_187561 | JGI IMG/M metagenome (GOLD analysis project Ga0209353, IMG submission 187561) | Freshwater lake microbial communities from Lake Michigan, USA - Sp13.BD.MM15.SD (SPAdes) (version 2) | ecosystem: Environmental > Aquatic > Freshwater > Lake | place: Lake Michigan...
CAATGATGTTCTTGATAGAAACCATGTCAGTGATTGTTAGTTGAGTATTTCCCATGCAAATATTTAACGAGAAAATACTTGGTGGTGATTTTTATTTGATCCCAAAATGTTCTTTGATCTGATTCATTGCATCATCGTATCCGTTTAGATACAGGTTATGCATACATTCTCTCACGATCAAATCGGCCAGCTGATCAACACGATCAACTGCAATCCATTTACCGCTTACGTCGGTTCCTATTTGGTTTACTAATTCCTGTAGCTTGGTTTCCATACTTCTTTTCCAAAACTGGTTTAATGTTAATATTGTAAATCTGTTCCATCACACGCCACAATCCTCGACGTTCAAGTGCGGTCATGCCACGTACCCAGGGAGGGTCTGTGGCTAATTTTGGCACTTCATAATCTTCTCTGTACATCACACACATTGAGTGAATGATCTCTTCAGGAGTCTTCACTTGTATTCCTTGATGTCCTTGTGCGTGACCACAACAATATGATGTACCTGACCGTTGTATTTGATAGGCAAATCTAAATGCACAGTAATACGTGGACCTTCAATGTGATTGATCACAGTATCATTGCCCACAGTACCAACAAAAGGAATATCGTTCCAGTGTCCAAACACACGATCACCAATGTACCAAATTGGCTGATAGCCAATACGATTAAAGTAATCTGATTGATTGCCCATTACATTTTCATCTTGTGACCTGACAGGAAGAAATTAACACCAGCAATAGCAAAATTAATTGCGGCGTTAACATAGTTTCCAACTGCTAGCGAACTCAAGCCCGCCATGACGCAGATACCAATAACAAACCAAGTAATAGCAGTTTGGTGTGTGATATACCATGTTCTAAAAGCACTCATGTTAGTTTCCTTTCGTGTACAAGAGTTTCAAACTGTTCAAACAGTTCTTCAAACTTATGATGATAAACAGCAGATAATGCCTCAAAATCGGCACTCCCTGCATTCCTCTTGGCCAACAACTTAACGTCATCAACCATGCCCCAGCAACTCATAATTTGTTGCTCAAAATCAAAACGGTCTGTCATTGCTTCCATTCCTGTCTGGCCTTAAGGGCCTCTGTAAAAATTTTCTTGGCTATTTCCCAAATTGGGTGCCAACAGTATCCTACTGCGGCACCTGCTACAAACCAATTTAATGCACTGAGAAAGTCTTGCATTAGGCCATCCTATCTACATTTTGTCCCGGACGATTCATGTACCGATTCATCTCAATGCGCTTCAACTCGTCCTGCTCTCGCCGTGCCTTGGTCTGTTGTTGTTCAACCACAGCCTCGGTATGGCGTTGGTCTGCTTTCTTTATCTCACTACGTTGGTAGACCTGGTTGTTCCATTCTGAGATTTTATCAGTCATCCAAGTCCTCTCCATAATACGCATACTGCCCAAATGGTGGCTCAATAGTTCTAGTGCCATGCAAGATCCAAACTGTATCTGCATAGGCTGGGTCTCCCCAGCTACCAAACGGGTAGCCATCTGTAAACACTACAAGACGCTTGGGCTCAATCTCTTCCGCCTTTAAGTAGTTAAACACACAGTCAAAGTCTGTACCGCCGCCACCTTTGACCTCGTAGTCGCAAATGTCTTCCAAGTTGTCACTGTCGTATTGTGCAGGGTTATATGCTTCTGTGTCAAAAGTAATAACGTGAATTTTGTATGCAGGGAACGAGTCCATGATACCCTGTATCTCGCCCAAGAAGTCCTTTAGCATGGTCTCGCTAATGGAGCCGGAAGCGTCCAGTGCCACAGCAATATCAATCATGGGCTCTACCTTCATGCCAGGCATGACAGCATCCATGTGCCAGCCCTTGCGGCTTGCTCTCATCCATGTGTAGTCGCTTTTAATTGTAGATTCCAATTGCATGCGGAGCAGTTCTCTCCAGTTCATCTGGGGCTCTGTGAGCTCCTGTATAAGACGCTTGACACCTGCAGGCAAGTTACCTGCGCCATCTACTGTAGCGGCAGCCGCCAACATGGCTTCTTTGATCTCGTCTTTAATTTGCTGACGCTCTTCTGGAGTCAGTACTGGTCGTCCCTTGCCCTTTTTGTCGCCGTCCTCACCATCACTGTCGCCATCACCGTCGGGATCGCCTTCACCGTCCAAGTGCTCGTCAATCATCTGGTCCAGCAATTTACCAATGTCCAGTTTCTCTGCTTTCTCGTACAAGATATCGTAGATCTCTTCCGAGCTCATGCCGTCATACTTGGGATTGTGCAAACACGGCACTGTGGTGATCTTCTCACCCACGCGGTGTTTAATTAAATCTGCGTTGACACAATAGTCATTGGCAATGTTAAACAACTGGTGGTCCCGCTCACCTCGGCGTCCAAAGTGGTCATATACACAATGCAGGACCTCGTGCCCAAACAAGAATTCAATTTCTTTGGGACGCAACATTTTAATAAAGCGGCTATTGTAATAGAAGTTTCTGCCATCTGTTGCGGCAGTTGAGCACCACTCGTCTGCGTTTACTAGTTTCAACCGAGTTGCCAAGTTACCAAAGAAACTGGCCTTGAGCAACAGGCCTACGCGAGCAGTGATCAGCATCTCTCGTACTTCTCGGTCAAGTTTGGGATCTGTTTTGCCTAGAAGGTCGGCAAACTTTTTCTTGTCGTCTTTTGTTGCAGTAGTAGATGTCATATATGCCTTTCTAATTTGTATAACGTATTATAGCAAAATACGAATTATTGGTCAACTGGCTTGTGTTATAAAGCATCATAGTATGAGCTTGCTCCATTCAGGATGCGTAGTTTTAAAATCAGTATTTCTTATGTTGTCTAGGGATAATATTTCACGCCAGAACTGATTATGCGGTTGGTCACTGACTGGTATTGATTTTAATAACGCTATCAAGTTGTCTCGCAATTGAAATTTAGATAACAGTGCCTGATGCGTTGCAGTTGATAAATGATTGAGGCTGTACATTCCTTTTGCTTTTTGAAAAATCAAGTTTGTTGGATCACCATATCTATTAGAAGAGAAGCTGTCTTGCCACCAATCATAAACTTCGTCAAGATAATAAAAGTTAAGATAGCTCCAAGTACAATTTATATTGAACATATGATTATGTGGCATATTTTTATAAAACCACTTTAAATTTGAATCTACGTCCAGCCACATAGCGTTGGTGCGTTGATAGTCAAACTGTTGGTTGACACTGTCGACACTAAAGTAAAGTTCTACTAACTTGCATTTTTCCCAGAGTTTTAAAATTTTATCAGACACCGTCTGAGTGCCATTGACATTGTAAAATACCCTAACGTCAGCTAGCCCTTTGACTTCTTGAATTTTTGATAGCAATCTAACATGGTTATCTGATAGCAATGGTTCTCCGCCACCGTGAAAATGTACAGATGTTAAATTTTTTAACAGAGCATGATCGGTTATCTCAATTTGATTATATTTGTTATATTGAAATTCTGACACATCTCGCATGGGGTGTAGTTTTTGATAGTCAGGAACCCAGCTGGTGCTACTAGCTGGTCCACAAATTACGCATTTTAGATTACATAAATTACCAACACTATAATCAAGTCCTTGAGGGCCATCAAGCTCAATATTGGTGTCTTTGTGAAAATCCTCGTATAATTTTTTTGAACCTTGTCGTCGACTTTCAAGGCCGTGTTCCTCATCAGAGTAACATGGTTGACATCCAGGTATTGGTATATCGTTTTCGACATATTCCTTTAGTTTAACATGTTCCGGGCTATTCCATACATCTTGCAAGTTAAACTCGGATGACGTTTTAATATAGCCGTTAAAAAACGAGCAAGGATTATACCCTAATTTGCCATCGGCAGACCATACTGCAAGATTTTTGTAAATCTCATAACAAAAATATTTTTTATTTTTCATAGTAGAATAGAGAGGAGGGCAGTGCGACACAGCCCTGTGTTTTTAAACACCACCCTCCTAAACTATTTAGGCGGATGCCTGCAAAATGTACTTACCAAAACGCTGGTGGAACTCGTCAAAGTTCTTGAGCTTGGTGGGCAAGAAGGGCAAGTCGTATGTGGTAAGAGCAATACGAGCACCCATAACTGTTAACTCTGTCTCAAAGTTCTTCATCATGTAGCCCAGGAAGTTGTCTGCCATGTCGTGGAACTCTTTGTCTGCTGTCTTGTTCTCAACAGCGGCCTTGAGCTCATAGCACATGGAGATCACCAAGCTGTACATGGCACTGACCTCTTTGACGTTCAAGTCTTTGACCTTGCCTTTAAGGATGTCTAACGGATTAGGCATCTTGCTGGCAACCTTGCGATGAGCCATAAACTTAACAGCAAGGCCTTCGCCCACTGTACCAGCAATTAAGTTGGTCAGGGTGTCGTTGTCGCACTCGTCATCCAAAAGCTCGCTTACAAAACTCCATGAACGTGGAGTAGCAAAGGCACGACTGGCACTCTTGGCATCGAAGTCGTATAAGTCTTGCTTGGCAAAGCTCAAGTAACCTACCACGTCTTTGTGGATCTTGTTTAGAACAGCCCACTCTTGCCAAGACGCAAAGTCCACCTTCATCTCTTGGTGGATGAAACGATTGGCAAGCGGAGTAGGCATACGATAAGTAACGCCTTTGTCGCTTTCTCGGTTGCCTGCGGCTACCATAACAACATTGTCCGGTAACTTGTACTTGCCAATACGACGATTCAAAATAAGTTGATAAGCGGCACTCTGGACACTAGGTGCGGCACTATTAAGTTCGTCTAGGAACAGGACCACAACAGGATACTGGCTGGCCAGTTCGTCATCGGGTAGTTCTACTGGGGGAGCCCAGTCCATCTTGCCCGAGTCCTTGTTATAGAACGGGATACCACGAATGTCTGTGGGCTCCATCTGACCCAAGCGAAGGTCGATCATGTAGCCACCAAGATCCTTAGTGATATTCTCAACAAGCTCGGATTTACCGATGCCTGGAGGACCCCACAAGAACAAGGGACGCTGAACTTTAAATGCTTTGAGCAGGGATTTACGAGCCTGTACGGCTGTGACGGTGCGGGTATCTGACATGGGCTGTGCCTTTCTAGGGTTGAAATTTAACTAACTAAGCTTCTATTGTAGCAAAACACGAATTTCGTGTCAACTGTTAACTGTTGCAAAAGGACTACAGTCATCTTGATCCAAGTTGACAGAATCTTCTAAAGGATCCGCAACTTCATACACCCAATTGATGGGTACATCAAGAAGTCGGGCGATAGTAACGGGCAAGTAGCCCTCAACTAACATGCCGTCGATTTCGACAGCGAGATTGCTCATAGCACTCATAACTAACTCCTTTTTAACTACAATACACGTATTATAGCAAAAAGCGATTTAATGGTCAACCATCGCAGACCCCTTACATTGTGGGACCATTGCCGTTTTTGAAGCCAACTGCACCACCTTCTGCTTGGATGCGTTTAATAACATCTTCAAACAAGATAGGTGCAAAGTCAGTCTGTTCCACACATACACAATGGTATCGTGTGTCAATTACGGGAATGCCATACTTGCCCACGGGTTCCATCTTTACACGGCTGGCATGCAAGTGACCGTGAATGTTAACGCCAAACCGTCCTAACGATTCGGGGTGAATAGGGATGTGACTCAAGATCATTCCGTTCATCACATGGTATGCCCGCAACTCACGAAAGTACTCGCGGTATTCAACATCGGGAAAGATGTCGTGGTTGCCGCGGATCAACACCTTGTCGCCGTTCAAACGATGCAATGTCTTCAAGGCTTTGCGGTTGATAACAACATCACCCAAATGGTAGACCTTGTCGCTAGGACGCACACGGTCGTTCCAGCGACGAATCATTTCTTCGTCCATCTCGTCTGGATCAGTCCAAGGCCGTAATTTAACGTCGGGATCGTCAGGGTGCGTGAAGCGGCAGACACCAGCGTGTCCAAAGTGTGTATCACTGACTAAAAATACTGATGGCATTGTGTGCTCCTTTCCTTAAACAAGTATTATAGCACAAACACCAATATTGGTCAATCAGGGTTATATTACAAGTGGTTGGCGTACAGGTTGTACTGGATAATATTTACTGCAGAGATTTGCCTTGCTAAAATTAAAACTATTTGGATCCCACCAAGATACTATTTCATTTAACTGGTTGATGCCATCGTTATAAATTTTAAAACTTTTTGGTGTAGTAGCACGAGCATGGTCTACAATTTTTTTATCCATTGGGGCATTAACACCAAGGGGATTAGAAAGTTTTTGTGTACCTTGAAATGTATTTGCATTTGTTGGAGGATACCGACCTACACCTAAATTCCAATCAGGATACCAATTTTTATTTCTAAACGTCTTGAAACTCTGAATACCGTGTACTTCCTCTGCGGTAACAAAATTGTTAGATTCAAAAAAACGTATGGCCATGTGTACTTGTTTAACATGAATCTCTGGCAAATCATGACTGCAATAGAATTGTGTAGCACCACATGCGGCAACATTACTCATAGCGGCATCTGGCATAAAAGTTTCCCACATACCATTGTTAATAGACATGCGTGGCTTTTCGAGTCCCATAACTTCAGCGCGATTTAGTCGCTCTTTATCTTTTATGATATCCGGATGAGAATTGGTCCTTATGCCCCAATTTGGTCGAGTGAATCGAATGGTGTCTCCGGGGCTGGTCAACCAATTTTTATTATTTTCAAACCACTTATCAACGTGATCAAAGTCAAGATCGGTTGACCGCATGATCACATTGGGATTTATATGAGTCTTGTACCAATTGGCGTTGGCAAATGCATGAGATATTTCTCCATCATTATAATAGTGCGACCAATCAGCTACTGCAATTTCGTCAATGGGACATTCTGCATCAATGAATGCTTGCATAACTCCTGCGCTGTCCCATCCTCCGCTATACCACAAACATACCCACTCGTGCGTATCACGTATTTGTTTTGCACGGATTATGCATAGTTCTTGCCAGGATAAATCTGGCTCAACTGCAAAATTAACATGATCCCAGGTGTTCTCCATCCAGTGATATTTGAGTTTTGAAAAATCGCCATTGGCCCACATCAGAGCTTCTAGCTTACTGTAGGTCAGTCTATCACCCACAGTCCAATAGTTGTCAAAACTATCAAACAGTTGTAGATTGTGCAATAGAGACATCGGTAGTTTTTATGTTTTGATCAGTAAGTAATCCCACGTGTATAGCAATACGATCTTCGGTAATATTTTCTACACCGTGTAGGTATTGAGTGTTGGTCAAACACCAGTGGCCTTTTGGCATCTGTATACGCTCACGTACATCTAATAGATCAAAGTTATCAATGTTCAACCATTCTCTTCCTGGACGAAAGTATGGTTTTCCTTTTTCTTGATAATATATAGTCTGGCAATCTGCTCCACCTTCTTGCAGTACATATATCAATCTAAATTCATTGGTCCAATCTGTATGCGCACCCATAGTATGTCCAATACTCGCCGGAGTAACACTTACGCTGACTTCAGTCCAGGAATCAACGATGTTCTCTCGAACCCAGTCTTTGAACTCATCACTAAGTTCGTGTCGTATGGTTCTAGTGGATGGAAACTCTTGATCATTGCGGTAAAGTTTTCTATGTTTGTATGCAGGTCTTAGATCGTTTGGCGTAATGTCCTTGTTGTCGGGTGCAGTTAAGGCTGCCATTGCTTCAGCTTCAAACTTTGCTGGAACAGCCGGTAGGTCATACAGAATTTTAGTAGTATACATGGTAATCCTTATAGTAAATTTTTAATTTGTTTGATATTTTGTTGTAAAAAATTATCAAATGCACGATGATCCATTGGATCAATAGTCAATCCACGATCAGTCAATGTTTGTGTAAGTGCCGAATCCTTCATAGCAGTCATGGCTGCCGCAGACATTTTATTTGCAGCCTCGTCAGTGGTAGATTTACTGGCCACTATACCAATCCAGACTGATGCCGCAAGTGGTATTCCTAATTCGTAACTGGTAGGAACTGAGGGATATGCAGGTATACGATTACGGCTATATACCATGACAGGCACTAGTTTTCCTGATTGTATATGTGTGGTAGCTTGTAGCACACTACACGATGCTAATCGTACGGTGCCAGGAATCACGTCAGCAAACATTGGTGCGCCACCTTTGTAACTAACACTGATCCAGTTAGGATTTGTTTTACGCAACAATAAGTTGCTAATTGAGTTTACCCCGGCATTGCCATAACTTAATGAGTTGTCTAAAATTATTGATTTGGCATCTCGTTGTGGGTTGATAGCACCAGTAGAAATCATGATAGGACTATGTGCTAAAAACGCCACAGTTCTAAAATTCTTTGCTGAATGAGCACCATCGGGATCTGTGATACTATTGGTTACAAACTCATCAGCAGTGATTAAAAATGTATGATTGTCTTGTGCAATAGCTGCCTTTGCGGCACCTATACTTGAGCTAGCCCCTGCTACATATTCAATTGATATAGGTTGTTTCAGTAATTCAGATAGTCGTGGTTGAATAGTTCTAACCAAAATATCTGTAGTACCACCAGGACTATAAGGTATTATAAATTTGATAGGTTTATCTGGCCATTCAGCATAACTGAATGTGGACCAAATAGCAATCCATATAAAAGCAATAATTTTTTTCATATTATGTTATAAGTTAGGAGTATGCTAGCAGAGGAACTCTGCACACGGTAGGCGTTCTGTAGTACATTCTACAGTAAAGACATTAATATGTCAAGCGTCAACTTGTTCCGACGTCAGAAGAACCTGGCGTTACATATATATTTATTTTACAAAGGTCAATATATTATTTTATCTCTACATCGGTTAAGTCAGGAATCAGCTCACCTTTTTGCATCTGACGTTGGTCGCTATAGCTATTTGATGAACGTTTTCCAACATGGATTTGAACAAGGTCTCTGCTTTGAAACTCTGGATACTTGTTCCAATAACTGGTAACATGAATTTGATTTGTATCAAACAACACAGCATCACCTGCTTTGTAAGTAAAGATACCCTCTAGCTCAAGCCAATCGCAATAATTTCTAGTAAGATCTCGCCAGTCAGCGCAATGGTCCAAATCTTCAGTTTCAGATATGTTTGAAATTTTTGGACCTTTTAACTTTTCTTCCATGTATGGCTCAATGTCTTGGCACGAATTAAAAAGTTCTTTAAAAATAATTGCTTTAAACTTTGGCCGGTCATCTAATGCAAAAATTATAGTATAAGTCATGTCCGGCCGATCCTTGCCAAACTCGTCCACATGAAGAGAATGAGAAGTAACTTGCCTCTGATAGTTGCCCCAAAAATAGTTTTCATCGGGAAAATACGCCTTAACAATTTTTTCTAAAATAGAGTAGGCCTGCGTATTCTCTTTAATCAACAATCTACGATCGATATGATCATGTACTCCTATACCTGGATGTACTCCCTCAGGCTTGCCATTGACATAGGCATGTTGGTGATTGTCGGCCCAGTATTTCTTAAAGACCTGAATGTCTTCGACGCTCAGTACATTTTCTAATAGTTTCATAGTTGTAGTCCTTTATTTTTCTTGTCTGTATTTGAGAGCCGATGAAGATAGTCGTTGCCAACAAGGCCTTCTTCAATTTCTAAAATAGCAGTAACCATTGGGCCATACTTAGAAAGAATTTTTGGAGCATGTCCACGACGCAGTTCTCTTGCTCGTTGTGCGGCAACAAGTACCAAATCGTATCTATTACCTAGTGCTTCAACAGCATGTTGGCTAGTGAGCCCAGCTGTTCTGCCACGTACATCATGTTCAATTTTCATCTTCGTCTTTCGTTGTTAAACCATTTGAATGCTTGTCTGTGACTCGTTCTAAGTCTTGGAACAAACGCTTTTCTTGAGCTGTGAGTCGGTCCTTGTGAGTCTTGCGTGGGTTACCACACAGGTAACAGCCAGGATTTCCACAATCCATCACATGATGTTTGGCCATACGATGAGGTTGTTTTATCACCTGATCATGAAACCCTAGACCATGTGCCTTGGCAATTTTTACTTGCCTAGCAACTTTGACATCAGTTTTGTGCCGACGTCGTGAATTCATAAATTTGGCTAATTCGTTACTCACATTGTTCCTCTCTTGACTATTATACAACAACGCGACATTGTTGTCAACTTGCTAATGCTCGATTTGTGCGTGTCATGTCTGCACAAGTATAGGTTTGGTAACTGTATTTTAGGTGTTCGGGCATGGGGATCTCCTCAATCGGTACACCAAACTGTTCAGCAACCTCATAGAAGCTTTTGGTTTGACCTGTACCGACATTGAACACACCAGATTGCTTGACGTTTAAGAATGCCAGGTGTGTTTGGACAATTTGTTCCACAGATACAAAGTCTCTGCGATATTCTTGGCTGCCTTCGAACACCCTTATGCGTCCTGTTTCTTTGGCTTGTTTTTCAAATTGATGGTATGGACTGGCCTGCCCACCTTTATGGTCTTCTCCGGAACCGTACACATTGAAATAACGGAAGCCTTGTATGCGGTAATAGTTATGATCACCAAACTCCTGTCTTTTGGCGGCATAGCGTTCAAACATGTATTTAGACCAGGCATATGGTGTGCGTGGGTCCACAGGCGAGTCTTCTTGAAACTCCTGGTTCAACCCATACACGCTGGCACTGCTGGAATACTGAAAGTGAGTACCAGTATTCATGCAACGATCCAACAACCGGCAACTGAAATCATAGTTTTGTCTCATGACCTTGTCAACATCGCGTTCGGTTGTGCTGGATATGCCACCAATGTGAATACACACATCTCGATCATGTGTGGACAGCAACTCAATATCCTCTCCCCAGTCGTATGTTCTAACATCATGACCAGCCAGGGCCTTGAGCATGTTGGAACCAATAAAGCCTTTGTGGCCAGTAAGTAAAATTCTCATTTTTGACTGTCTCCTTTGCCCACACGATAGTTATCTTCTACCGAATCTGGTGTGCTGACTTCGATGATAGTGCCAGCTTCTAAACAGATAACTTGATGAGGCAACAGTGGAGGATTATGCCATGTGTCTCCGGCCGTTAACTCATATTCTGTTTGGCTAGCATTGGCAGTATTGATTACAATGACTTTAAACTTGCCATCCAACACATACCATGTCTCATCTTTTTCAGCATGAAAGTGCATACTGAACTTGGAACCTGTGTTAAACTTTAATAGCTTACCACAGTACTTGTCATTGGTGGCCCAGATCAATTCATGCCCCCATCCTTTTTCTACAAAGCCGTCTAGTCTCATTTGATTTCCTCTAATGTGGGGGCATACACACCTATGTGTTGCACAGTAACGGCGCTGGCTCGAATTGCAAATTCTATAGCAAGATCCATACTCTGAGATTTTAAATATTCATAACACAGGGCCGCAAGGAACGTGTCACCTGCCCCGCACACATCTGTTACTGCTATTTCCACGGCAGGGTATGTTCGGTCTTTGTACACAGCACCATTCCTGCCGTGTGTGACAATCAATTCGTCACACACAGTTTTAGCATCGTTAAATTCTTTGTTGTTGATCTTCACAATGCAACCAGCTAGTCTTGCTAAGTCTGTCTTCTTTGTGTCTACAAAGATTGGACCTGAATATGTCTTGCGTAATTTTTCTATTAGTTCGTAGGTTACGTTGCCCTTGTTATAGTCACTCACAACTATAGCACTGCACACACTAAGATCCATGTCGGTCAATGGATACGGCTCGTTGATATAGTCATTGTCAATGCGAACGATCTGTTGTTTGCTACGTTCGTCAATTAGTCGGGTTTTTGATCCAGGCTGGCCACTTGCAACAAGTACCTCACATCCGAGTGCCACAAGATTGGCTGCTACATTGGCAGCCATGCCGTTACGACTTTCTTCTCGGGTGGGAATAAAAACAGGAACAGGTGCTTCGGGGCTGATGCGATCAACTATGCCATATTGGTAGTTGTCCACGCACACATCACCTACTACCAATATCCTGAATGGCTCGGGTTGTTGAGTATGGTTCAATTCTGTCATAAAACACTATTTCTTTACAATATTGATGACCTATAATATGTCGACCTTTGTAGTCTGATCCTTTGACCATGACAGGATTGTACAATCTACAGATGTCCTCAAGTTCTTGATCACTGTTAAAAATCCAAACTGAATCTACACTACGTAGACTTTCTAGCATGAGCTTGCGATCATCCTCGGAGTTTATAGGTCTTCCAGAGCCCTTGAGTTCCCGAACACGCTGATCGCCATCGATGGCCACAAGCAAAGAATCACCCAGGCTCCGTGCATAATTTAGTAATTGTACATGACCTGGGTGTAAAATGTCAAATGTTCCGTTGACAAATATGGTTTTCATTAACTGTTTAGGACCTTGGCTACACTATTAATTACCGCCGCAATGCGACCTATGTCACGTAATTGCTCTACTGTGTAGCCTTCCTTTTTTAGTGTCTCATAATGTGCTTTGACGCAGAAGTGGCACTTGCCCACAATGCTGGCTGCCAACGAGAATGCTTCAAAGTTTGCCTTGGTAGTTCCACCGTGACTAGCAATAGCGTTCATGCGTAGGCCAGCTGGTAAACCTTTTAGACTAGGATCATCGGCCATTTCAACGTAAGGATACCATACATTGTTCTGTGCCATAATGCTAGCGGCTGTCATTGCCGACTCTGCGTAGACTGGATTGTCTGCCAACAACACCGCAAGTAACTTACCGTTACCAGTTGCGGCTAATGCGGCCACGGCACAACCCATAGCAACATCTGCGTCTAAAGTGCTACGCAAAAGAACAGCATCAAGATTCAACTTGGTGTCCTTTGCGTAATCTGGCAACGCTGATTTAACTGCGTCGATAAATGCCATTATAGTGTCTCGCCGCCTACTGTACGATTGCAAGCACACAGTTCGCCAGTTTGTAGTGCATCCAACACACGAAGTGTTTCTTCTGGGCTACGTCCCACGTTCAAGTTGTTCACAGTAACGTGCTGGATTTCATTGCTTGGATCAACAATGAATGTCGCACGAAGTGCGGCACCTGCTGGAGCATAGAACACACCCAACTGTTCAATCAAACTTAACTCACCGCGCTGTGTGTCAGCAAACTGTGTATGAGTAATCTTCTTTAGATCAGCGTGAGCATTCTGCCAACTAACTTTACAGAACTCATTGTCTGTTGAACCTGTGAGCAATACAGCATCGCGGTCAGCAAAGTCACCTGCTAACTTGTCGTAAGCCACAATCTCTGTTGGGCAAACGAATGTAAAGTCCTTGGGGTAGTACACAATCACTTTCCACTTGCCTTCAAAAGACTGTTCTGTAATATCAAAGAATGCATCTTCTGGTTGTCCTGGCCGAACACCTGTTACCACGAATGGTTGTAATTTATCGCCTACTGTTTTCATATTTTCTCCTAGTAAAAATTAGTACATCAGTGTTTGTACTGAGTGTTTATTGTACTAGTATATAGTCTTGAAGTCAAGCAAAAATGCTAAATCTCACAGAAAATATCTTAATAGCGTCAATAGGAAAAATCAATTGTTAACTGGGAATCATTTTGGGAAGGTACGGCACTGCTCTGGGTCCGTAACGTTGTTGCAGAAGAAATCGAGCCGCTTGTGCTGTATCTGCACCCACACGGTCTTTGAACTCACGACCGTCAGATGTGCGGATAGTTGCTTCGAATAGTTTCATATGACTGGTCCTATCAGGACTGTATTGGTATAACTAACAAATGCTTTTAAACACTAGCTACGTCTAATAGAGTCCATCCAGCATCTGCTGATAACTGGGTTGATATTGATCCATCAAATGTTACAGCGGCGTCATATGCCTCGCGAGATGTGGCTATTTTTCTAGTAGTAAGTATAAAGTCGGTCTGGTCCCACTGATATGTCACTGATTCAAGCAGAACACCGCTGTTGACCATTGCTGTAAAGCATGCCTCATACTCTGCAATATATTCAGCAGTATATAGCGAACATTTGTCTGCATGGGCAGACTGTGCATCAGCAAAGTGAGCACCGTTTTTGAACCATCTTGAAGAAACATCTTGTGACATTTTAAATCCTTTGTAAAATTTTACCTAATGCTTTTCTAGTATTAGGATTAGCAACCCAGTATTTATTCCATTGATCATCTATTGCTATCAGTCTGCTACCAATTTCGTCAAGTCCAGAATAGCTGGCTTCTTCTTTTTTGCTAGCATACCATAGATCATTACGATCAAATTGATAGATATAGTTTTTTGGCGCCCATTTGCTTATAATATCCCGAGTGCTTTTACGCCGTTGATCTTTGGAAATCATACTCCATACTTGCATTTCAGGTTGAGCATAGAATCTATACAATCCTTGATTGTAAAATAACTGTGTTTGAGCGGCGGTCAAGTTTTTAGTATATCCAGGGACTTTTCTTATTAAAACTTCGTCAAACTTAAAGTTAAAATTTGCCCACCATATAAAGTCGTAAACTGTTTCAATGTCAATAGGTGCATGGTGTATAGAATCCTTGATTAACTCTACAGTAAATGCAGTGCTGCCGGGAATTGCTGTGGTCAAGTCTGCCACGGTTCTCCAGGGCTGATCAAGAAAATCAAAATTTTGATAGTAAGAATGTACGTGTATAGATCGCCAGCCCAAGCATTGATTACCAGCTTCGCCATCAACAATTACAATCTTGTCAAAATTTGAAGAGTCAATGTTTAATGTGTTTACATCTTGTGTTTGTAACTTTTGTTCAATGAACCGATGATAAAAATATGGATTTTCATTGATACTGTTTTTGTTGTGTAGCACAACTAATTTTTTTAAAAAGTCTGTGTTGCCTGTCTTGAGCAGACTGACCAAAATGCTAGTGCTATCAATACCGCCGCTATAAGCAATATAAGGTGTTCGCCCCGACTGCAAAATTTGCTGACAAAATTTTTCAGCAATAGAATCAATGACGTTATCAAATTTTTCTTCGCTGTGAATAAGTTTGGGAATAGGACATACTGTAGGTGATGATGCCCAAGGGGTGTTTAGTTGATGTACTCTAGACGTGGTATGGCTTGGCCACTCGAGTCCTTTTGTCAGATTAAACCAATTGTGATATTGATAGTTACTATCGGTAACACCAAAATCATGTGATATAACTGCATTGGTAGAAAAATAAATTAAATTATTCATATAAACTTTTTCTTAATGTAGTCAAGATACACGATGGAAGAATATCAATTATTCCTATGTACGGTTTAGTCAACTGGTACAATTGATCAACAATGTCAGAGATATGTATTTCAATTGAAAAAATTTTGTTCACCTGATCTATAAATTCCACTGAGTTGGTACCGGTAAGACTGGCGATGTCAACTAGTTCTAAGATTCTGTTATACAACAAAAGTTGATCCTGCAATTCTAATTGTCTATTTTGATCCAGTAAACAGGCTGTTGGCTTGTTGATCAAGGTGAGGCAATCAAGTGAATGATACTCGTTTTGCGTCCGACCAAATATAGGGTTTGCTATAGAAGGTGTAATCAACATAGTGTTACTAGTTGCCGGAATTTGCCAAGAAGTGCAGGTGTGACTAGTGATTTGGTCTTGAAGATCTTGAAAATTTTCAAATACATCAAGATCACATACCAGCAACGATAATTTGCCTCTGAACACATTTCTTATAGTATGTGCATGTTCTTGATTATCAAGCACAAGCCAGATATTTCTAAAATGTGTATCTACTAACGCAAATTTGCCTTTTGTCAAGAATTGAAACTGAGCTTGATATCCCATTGATTATTTGTTAATATACGTTCTATTCAACATGGTATGATTGTGATCAGTTGGTCCCCAATCTCCGTCTGGGTGCCAGGCAATAACAGTCATGCTTGAATCGGTAGTTCTAAATCTATGAAGTTCGTTTTCTTCTAAGCAAAAATTTACACCTGTCACAAGAT
>Ga0209353_10001069_pt1 | contig 15881 bp, 13 predicted proteins | sample LauGreSpBDMM15SD_2_FD_187561 | JGI IMG/M metagenome (GOLD analysis project Ga0209353, IMG submission 187561) | Freshwater lake microbial communities from Lake Michigan, USA - Sp13.BD.MM15.SD (SPAdes) (version 2) | ecosystem: Environmental > Aquatic > Freshwater > Lake | place: Lake Michigan...
AAACATATTGCGCGAAGAATATTCGTCTATATATGTTCCCACTAGCGACCAACCAATAAAAATAAAGAAACCAAAAATTAGAAAGCGGACAGTGGAATTCACTGTGCCAAGCATTTTAGGGGGTGCTGTATAACCAATTGACCAATTCTACCATATTGCCTGCTTCATATTTTTCTTTTACTGTGTCGCGACATAGACTAAATTTGGTAAGTATTTGGTCGTTTTTATCTTGTTCTGATACCGAACCGCTGCGTACCCGCCTCATTTTTTCACTCTTGACAATCATCGCCGTAAGTAAATCCATATACGCAGAAACGTTGGGTTCAAATATACATTGGATATTTTCTAAATATATGCTTGCAAAATCCAGTTTATCCACTGCATACAAGTACCGCAATAGAAATTCGTCGCAAATCGCCTTTCGGTCGGCAAATGTATAGGTTTGATTATTCCAATAAAAGAGCACATTTACTACTTTTAAAATACGCGAATACATATTTCGCCATTCGTGACTATTAAAACTTAATAAATCGTCAGACATAGTTAAGATGTTGCTGATGGTATTGGAAGTATTATCTTCTGCGTCATCGCGCATTTCAAAGATCGTTTTTTTGTATACGAAGAGAACCGCATCCGTATTATTTAAACTATGGGTTAAATTGGATAGATGTATCTGTTCAATATATTCCAAGAAATAATAACAAGCCTGTTGCGAGTGGTACTTGGCGTGTTCAATATTCTTTTTTTGCAATAATACATATTCAAATACCCGATGTATCGCATTTACGCCAATAGATTGTATTATTGGCAGTTTGTCGGAGGATTTAATGACCTCTGATTTATCAATATGTACAAACAGTTCTCTAATTGCGTGAAAATATTGTTCGGCAATAGATTGTTTTAGCGATTTTGGCGGATGAAAGGCCATATGTACTAAATGTGTATACATATGGATGGTATACAAATGTACGTTTAATTACGCGTCCTTTCCAACATTTAGAAAAATTATATAATTATTCGTTAGAATGACTTAAAGTATTCTCTCACATATAATTTATATTCGACATAATGGATAAAGCAAATGACAAACAAGCGCTGGTTACGAGTAATGGGTATAGATTACCAGAGAATAATACACTGCAACACGCGACAAAGCTATCAATTGTAGAGGACAAGCCGATTATGATGGACTATTGGACAAGTTCGCTAGATAAGTCAGTGCTGATTGGTGTAAAGGACAATTCCGAGAAACTGTTGGTAAAGAGCGAGGAAGAATACACCAGCCCCGTCTCTAAAATATATAAGGTCGGCAAAGAGTACATCATTATGACGGAGAACTCTATTTACATTGTGGATGTGGAAATTCCCACGAAACGCATTAGCGCGTAGACCAATCAATATTTGATGTGAAATTGTATCCTATCAAATATTGTTATGAATTATAGTACGTTGGATAAACTGGTAATTTGTTCCGCCGTCAATGAGTCGGGAAAAATTACGTCAAGTTCTAATATTAGATTTCCGACTGTTTGTTCTCGCGTCATTCCCATTCCACGGAAGACATTCCGATGCCCTGGTTTAATTACAGATGGGTTGTCGGTGTTATTCAATCGTAGTCGTTTGCCGCTTAAATGTACAAACTCAATGGAAAACCCACATAGAGCTTCTTTTAACTGTATGGTTTGTTTATATATTAAGTCCAATCCATTCCGTTTAAATATAGAATTATTCGTTACCCGTGCAACAAGTTTGATGTCACCACGAATTGCCTGATTGACTATGTGTCCTTTTTCAGCAACAAGTATGATTTCATTGTTGTCGATTCCTTGTGGGATATTTATATACAATGTTTCTGTTTCAATTGTTTTGATGCCATTATTTAAAGACCATCGTTCAATTTCAACGGGCATTACACATCCCGAAAAACTTTGTTCAATGGTTAGCTCAATGTGCTTGACAATTGGTTCAGGTGGACGCATTGCGTGTGGGTCGCCGTGCTGCATATTGACGGGAACGCCTCCGCGAAATATTCGTATATTCGGTCCACCCATGCCGCCCATTCCGCCATTGAACATCATATGAAAGAGTCCATTTATATCAGGAAAATCGCCAGGTCCGCCCATATTATGAAATCCACCCATATTATGAAACTGCATGCCTTCATTCGGACCCATATCATACTCTTGTCGCTTTGCATCGTCGCCTAATACCTCATATGCAGCATTAATTTCTTGAAATTTAGACTTTGCATTTTCATCGGGATTTCTATCTGGATGATACTTCAATGATAATGTGCGATATGCCTTTTTTATATCCGATGTTGACGCATTTTTATCAATACCCAGAGTATCATAATGGGTTTTGGCTGACATTATTCAGTCTATCTATACAGTTATAAACAACTTTTTATATGTTAAACCAAAAGAATATATAAAGTACTGGATAAACAACATTATCACGTATTGCCACAAATGTCTACTGCCGCCCGCCAGAATAATACCTTTATTGCCAAATATAAACCCTATTTTATTGATAATTTTACATTTGCCCCAAACATTATTGAAACTATTAAAGTCTTAATTAAAACCGATAATTTAAACACACTGTTTATTGGCAATCCGAGTTCAGGCAAAACATCGTTGTTGTTTGCAATCGTGCGTGAATATTATCACTTGGATAAGAACGCGCCATTTCCAGAAAATAATATCTTATTTATCAATAATTTGAAGGAGCAGGGGATACAATATTTTCGCACTGAAATGAAGACATTTTGTCAATCACATTCCGCCATTTATGGCAGAAAGAAGCTAGTCATTATTGACGACATTGACAATATCAATGAACAAAGTCAACAAGTGTTCCGAAATTATATGGACAAACATAAGAAAACCGTGCATTTTATATCCGTATGCACAAACATTCAAAAGGTGATTGAGAGTATACAATCCAGAACCCATATTATAAAGTTGTCGGCTACAACGAATGACCAAGTCGGCGAAATTATGACACGTATTATAGCAAATGAGAAAATTCAGATAACAGAGGACGCAAAACAATATATTATATCCATGTCCCAAACATCTATACGAAATATGATTAACTATATTGAAAAAATATTCATTTATGGGAAACCAATAGACTTGGAGACGTGTAAAAATATATGTTCGAGCATTTCATTTCAAAAATTTAAAACGTATATTGAGAACGCAAAGAAAAATAATCTACAAGAAGCCATTAATGTATTGTATGACATTCACGACTATGGTTATTCAGTAATTGACATTTTAGATTTCTTTTTCACCTTTGTCAAACAAACGGACATTCTAGCCGAAAATGTGAAATACCAAATTATACCCTATTTATGCAAATACATAACGGTTTTCCACGACATACACGAGGATGAGATAGAATTAGCACTATTTACGAATAATCTGATAGACATTATGAAGAAAAGTAAATAGCCAGCAACAATATAAACGTTTGAGTGTCTATTGCAATAATGTCAGACAAGAAATCTGAAATTATTGATACTACAAAGTTAGATAGCGTGGTCTCGTCGGTGCTACACAAATTTACTGATAGGGCAGTATTCGGAAAAAAGAAGTATGGAACCGACCTAGACCGAAAAGATTTATCTACACACCAGTGGATAGAACACGCACAAGAGGAACTAATGGATGGCATTTTGTACTTAGAAAAATTAAAACAGCAAACTAGTATGTACAAACAAAACTAACGTAAATTTAGCAAATAATATAATCGGGTATTGTATATACGCATTTTATATTTATCAACATGTCATCGCAAATATTTAAGCAGCCAGTGCCCCTGGAACTATTGTATCAGTTACTGGATCAAATCTGTTTAAAAACGAACAAATATTATGTAATTGACATGAACGCTTTTCGTAAAATGCAATTTACACAATTACATACCAAGTTTTGTTCGGATGTTTTGCCATATTACCATTTGGGGAAACAATTCTATATTAATCGCGAGATGACGTACAATTCATTTACCACAATTCTCCGTCAGATTTGCAAATATCACGCGATAATGTTTTCCTCGCAGATAAAATATAATGAATCCAAGTACAATATAAACTATCATATTTACCACAGCGACTAAAAGAAAAATATACAATCATACTATACAAGGAATATAATTATGTTGTTTAGTCCAAAGAATGCATCTACTTATATTTTAACAATCGGAACCCTTTTGGTTGCGAGTTATTTCGCAAATGCATACAAACAGGCATTTGAAACAAATGATGAATACGATTTAATACGCAAATATCTATTAAATGATTCGCCGCTTTATGGTTATAATCGCCCCAAACTCTGGATACATTCCAAATATGAGATAAACGCTCGCAAATGGAAGGATTTTTATTCGCGCAATACTACTGACCTGAACCAACCATATATACACCTAACTATTAAAACAATACTCGACCATTGTGCGGATGACTTTAACGTATGCCTCATTGATGACCAATCATTTAGTAAGTTAATTCCGTCTTGGGACATTGATATATCCACGGTTGCCGAGCCGATGAAATCTCAGTTGCGTGAACTGGGAATGTTGCAATTAATATATTACTACGGGGGGCTCACTGTTCCCAACTCATTCGTATGCAAACATAGTTTGAAGCCGATGTATGAGAAAGGTATTGCGAATGGAAACCCATTTGTATGTGAAAATATTAACCGTACGGAGAATATTCTATCATCTTCTCATAAAAAGCTATTCGCACCAGATACCTTATTCATTGGTGCAAAGAAAAATGATGAAACCATAAAGTTGTTTGTGGAATATACGAAGAAACAGAGCAGTAACACGCATTTTACAAGCGAAATGAACTTTAACGGCACCAGTGCAAAATGGTGCGGTTTGGCGATTACGAATAATAAAATGAATTTATTGGGCGGCGAATATATTGGGGTTAAATCCGAAGACAATAAACAAATTTTATTAGAAGAATTAATGGAAGAGGCATTTATAAAGTTCCATCCCGACACATTTGGCATTTACATTCCTGCTGACGAAATCATTAGACGTCCAAAGTTTCAATGGTTTGCAGTTATGCCATCTGAACAATTGTTGAAAACCAATCTAATTATTTCTAAGCATCTGTTGGATGCCATCTCTGACAGCGCAGACGAATATAAACAGACTTCCGAAATACGCAGCGTAGTTGCAATATAAACAATATAATAATGCATATAAAGTATATGTATTATTGACAATATACATATACGAATGAGTTCACAAGAAGAATTGCGTGAAAATCAGGATAAATCGCATATAACGATTAATGAATTATATCAAAAGTATGAATCCGACCCCTACATGATCTCCAAAATAACATCATATATATGCACACAACTGCCCAACATTTGCGAGAACATTAAATTGACTCATTATCAACGTGCGCTTCGCATGGAAGAACTGAATACCGAACAAGACTCATTTATTCAGTCATTCTTAACGAACAATCAATATTTTTATGCATCCGCAACTGATAAATACTTCTTTTATGACGGAATTCAATATCAAATTATTAGCGAAGATGACATTTTGCATAAGGTTCTCTCTACCATTAGCAATGGTCGCAATTTGATGTCTTGGAAACAGCGAACAAAAATTAGCATTATGAAACGTATTCGGGAAAATAGCCTCATTCAAACTATACCCGAGTCAGAAACCATACAGACTGTATTAGACGCTCTGTGTCCATCTATATTTGCCACTCGCAACGAAGTAAAGTATTTTCTTACAATTATAGGCGATAATATACGCCGAAAGAACACGAATCTTATTCATTATATACCGCAAACTGCAAAGAACTTTTTGAGAGAACTGAATTCAGCGTCACAGTTTGTGTTGGGCGTAAGTCTATTTCAAACTTTTAAACACAAGTTTCACGAACATACATACAGCGAATGCAGATTGGTGAATATAAATGATATAGTCAAACAAGATAGCAGTTGGACAAATCTGATTAGCCTTCACGCACTTGATATAATATGTGTTGCGTGTCACTATTCTAGTCGTTACGAATCATCCGACGATTATTTGTTAAAACATAGTCACGATATGGAATTAACAATGTCGGTTTGTTATTTAAAAGACAAGTCGCAAGTGGACATTGTAGATCGGTTTATAACATCCTATCTGGACATTCATAAAAACTCGGTCGATGTTGCGAATGTAAATATAATAGACACGCAATCCATTCGTGGTACACAGATTACTTGGAAAAATATGCAGTATTTGTGGAAACATTACTTGGATATGTGTGGACTTCCGTCAGTCATGTTTCTGCTAACTTTCAAAACAATACTTACTGATAAATTGATGATGTACTACAATAAAGACCACGATACATTCATCGGCATATGCAGCAAACATTTGCCCGCCATTCAAACATTCTTGTCTTTTTGGGATGAGACCATTATTACTGACGAGACCGAAACGGAGTTTGAGATTGACGAGGTTGTAACCCTATTTAGAAAATGGTGCGAATTAAACCATCAGACGATTACTACGTTAAACGACAAACAGATATTAGATATTATTGCATATTTCTTTCCTGCAGTTGACATTGAGCGCGATAAGTATTTGGCGGGCATTCGGTGTTCAATGTGGGATAAACAATTGGATATTCATATTGCACTTGATAGTATGAAAGGGGCGCTTCGTGAAACGCACGCGGTTACAGAGCGGTCGCTGTCGCCGTCGGTTAATCGCAATATAGCCATTTACGATGCGTACATTTTCTATTGCAAATATTATACGAACACATCGGATACGGGTCATCTCATTGTAAGCAAAGTGTATTTTGAAAAATTCATATTTGATACACAGATGCAATATGTAATTGATGACAAATTTATGTCGTGCGATTGGTATCTAGTATAATCCTACCATTTTACATTGTGAATAGAATAGCACTTTATTCACAATATTATAGGTCAGCTATTTATTTTTTAGCTTTGCGCGTTCCGTTCTTCTTAACATAGCCGAACTTGCCTTTCTTGGCAAAGTAACCCGCCTTCTCCAACCGTCTCTCCTTCTTGGCGGTGACGTGCTTGTCCGCAGACACAATGCGACCCCACTTGTTCATGAACAAGTCTTTAATAGTGAGTCCACCTGTGGTCTTGTATGCAGTTCCGTTGTGCACCTGTGTGCGAGAACCGCGTAACTCGGGATAAGTCTTTCCTTTAACGTGGTATAATCCATCTGCTTGACGATCTGGGCGTTTCATTTTATACGTTATCATTAGAAAATAATATGGTTACTAAATATTTGGCACTGACACTATTTTCTTTTGTGGTTAGCCTTTTTCTGCTTATTCTTTTTATGTGTCTTGCGGCGTTTATTACGCATTTGTTTTTTGTGCGACTTTGTTCTTTTACGGGATTTACCCCCGCCTTCTTCATCTGAATCGCCAAAAGACAATTTCTTGACAGAACTGGGTGGCATAAAAGCAGTTGGACCACCTTCTTCCTCGGAATCCGAGTCAAAAGATAATTTCTTGACAGAACTGATGAGTGGAATAGTAGAACTAGAATACACATTTGGTCTCTGTTTTTTCTGTGCACGGTTGTCGGCATCCGACCGTGAAAGTTTGCGCAGTTTTTGTTCATTTATAATTGTTCTTTCATCAATTGCATTGCCATTTACAGTGGTTAATTGACTTACAAAATTTACATTATTCTTATCACATATCACGATTTCGCGATGAAACTCGCCACCAAAATCGGTTTCCATAAAATCAGTCGCATAGCCTGGAAAATTTTTACAAATATACTTGGTAAGTTTTTTATCTGCTGCATCGTCTGAGTTACGAACGCCGCCATTATATCCGTAATTTCGTTTCAATATTAAAGGAATAACTTCCTTTACTTGTTCACCATCAATTAACGTCTTGTCTTTCAATGCATTCTCATATATTGTTTTCATCGATTTATCTAATGCAAGTAAACGAAGCTCTGAATTCGCGACAAATTCAAACGGTATTCCATACGTAAGTGCAACGTCTGCGGTTTGACCAAAAAATACTGGACCAGATATGTGTTCTAATGGGCTATTAGAATTAGGGGGAACGTCGCCCCTAAATAAACGTGTACCCGCTGGAATTATATAGTATATTATACCGTCGAGTTGTTCAGTAACGTTAAAAAATGGTGTTGCTGCCATATATCATATATTTATAAAAAATTATCCTAACGTTGTTACTGTTAAAAATTGCGATTGTTGCACTTGTGATGAATTTATCTGTGTGATTGTATTGCCGTGTGGTTTCGAGTTTCTTACATATTGGGCATATCTCATTGCCTTTGTAATTGATGGGTCATTTCCGCCAGTTGCCTGCTTTGCATATTGCACATTTGATTCGCACGTCTGATTGCTTTTAATTCCAGAACACCATTGTAATATATCAAACTGTCGTCGCGGCATCTTATTATTATAATACTGCTACATTTTTAGTTCTAGAAAATTGAAGCGTTCTTGTTGCAATAGTAAATGGCATATAATCAATCGTTATTTATAATGACTTCAGTTACCGTTTCTACCGATCTCGCCAAGCAGTATCAGCGCAAAACCGATAAACAACATATCTTGGATAATCCAGATACGTATATCGGTTCCGTTGAGAACGTGGATGCCCAGTTGTGGGTGTATGATGACGCTACTAACCGAATTGTTCTGCGTGATGTAGAATACGTACCTGGACTCTACAAGTTGTTCGATGAAGGCATCGTAAACTGTCGCGACCATGTTATTCGTATGATCCATTCAAACAATTTGGAGAAAAAGTTTGTCACCTACATTGAAACCCAAGTTAGCGACGATGGCACAATTACTATGACCAATGATGGCAATGGCATTGACATCGCTAAACATCCTGAATATGATGTCTGGATTCCCGAGATGGTTTTCGGTCAATTGCGCACATCTACAAATTATGATAAAACAGAAAAACGCATCGTCGGTGGCAAGAACGGATTTGGATTCAAGTTGGTTCTAATCTGGTCGTTGTATGGTCGCGTAGAAACGATTGACCACGTTCGCGGATTGAAATACGTGCAGGAGTATCACAACAACTTGGATACTATCTCCCCGCCGATTATCACAAAGGTTCCCAAGACAACTAAACCATATACCAAAGTTACGTTCAAGCCAGATTATCGCAGATTGGGCGTACAAGGACTTACTGCGGATATGCTCGCTCTTCTTAAAAAGCGCGTTTACGATATCGGTGCAGTTACTGACCATTCAATCAAGAAGATTAAGGTTATGTACAATGACGTTCAAATCCCAGTCAAAAACTTTCAGCAATACATTGACTTGTACATCGGAGCAAAGGACGACGCAAAACGCGTATATGAAGCTCCCGACGAACGCTGGGAATATGCAGTTGCGCTGTCTCCCACTCACGAGTTTCATCAAGTGTCGTTCGTAAATGGCATTTGCACATTCAAGGGCGGAAAGCACGTGGACTATATCGCTGGACAAATCATAAAGAAATTGTGTGATTACATTGAAAAGAAAAAGAAGATCAAGGTAAATCCGTCCGCTGTCAAGGAACAAATTATGCTGTTCCTGCGTTGCGACATTGAAAACCCTGCATTTGACAGTCAGACGAAGGATTTTATGAACACCCCGCAAGCCAAGTTCGGTTCATCTTGCAATGTATCTGATGGATTTATTGATAGGGTTGCTAAACTTGGTGTGATGGATACTGCGTGTTCGTTGACCGAGGCAAAGGACAATAAGTTGGCCAAGAAGACCGATGGTTCCAAGACACGCACCGTACGTGGCATTGCCAACTTCATAGATGCGAATTTGAGCGGAACCGCACAATCCAAAGACTGTGTGCTCATTCTGTGCGAGGGACTTAGTGCTCTGTCTGGAATTGTATCTGGCTTGTCTAGCGAAGATAGAAATACGATTGGCATCTATCCGTTGAAGGGAAAGCTGTTAAACGTTCGTGGGGAACAAATCAAGAAAATCGCTGAAAACAAGGAAATTGGCGATATTAAAAAGATTCTTGGATTGGAAACGGGCAAGGAGTATGTTGATATGGAGGACGTGAATAAGAATCTCCGTTATGGAAAGATTATGTATATGACGGATCAGGATTTGGATGGTTCGCATATCAAAGGTCTTTGCATCAATCTCTTCCATAGCGAGTGGGCATCACTTGTAAAAATCCCTGGCTTCATTTCGTTTATGAATACTCCCATCTTGCGCGCAAAGAAAGGCACCCAAGTCAAGTTATTCTATAATGACGGCGAATATCTTACCTGGAAAAATTCATTCGAAAATGGTGCGCCGACAGGATGGACGATTAAGTATTTTAAGGGATTGGGCACATCTACGTCCGCCGAATTCAAAGAATACTTTGCAAACAAAAAGGTGGTAGATTTCGTGTATTCTGGGCAAACCAGTGATGACACGATTGATAAGATATTTAATAAGAAACGCGCAGACGATAGAAAGACGTGGTTGGAGCAGTATGATAAAAATGCATATCTTGATACTAGCCGTTCGTCGGTTCAGTATGAGCAGTTCATCAATCAAGAAATGATTCATTTCAGTACGTACGATTGTGCGAGGTCTATCCCCAATATGGTGGATGGTCTTAAAATCTCGCTACGTAAAATTCTATTCTCTGCGTTCAAGCGCAAGCTAACGAGTGAAATAAAAGTCGCTCAATTCTCTGGGTATGTTTCTGAACACAGCGCGTACCATCACGGAGAGGCTAGTTTGAATGGCGCAATCGTGAATATGGCACAGAATTTCGTCGGTTCAAACAATATCAATCTATTGGAACCAAACGGGCAATTTGGTACAAGATTGCACGGCGGCGACGACAGTGCGTCTGAGAGATATATCTTTACAATGCTAAACCCACTCACGCGGTTTATGTTCCCAGAAGTAGATGATATGGTGCTTACGTATTTGGACGACGACGGCACGATTGTTGAACCCGACTTCTATGTTCCGATTATTCCGTTCGCGCTACTAAACGGCATCTCGGGTATCGGCACAGGTTTCTCGTGTAGCATTGCCCCATACAATCCGACCACTATTATTCGTTATTTAAAGGCAAAGCTTACGAATGCCGATTGCAGTGCAATTGACTTTGTGCCATACTACGAAGGGTTTGCGGGAACAGTTAGACGCATCGCAGACCAAAAGTACTTGGTAAAAGGTGTTTATGAAAAGATTGCGGAAGATAAGATTCGCATCACGGAATTGCCAGTGGGCACTTGGACAATGCCGTACACATCATATTTAGAAACTCTGGTAGATGGTGCGCTAAACGCAAAGACTGGAAAGAAATCGCCGCCGCTAATCAAAGACTTTACATCGGTATCTACGGAAGTGGCGGTGGACTTTGTGGTGGTGTTTGGTCGTGGGCAGTTGGCGGAACTAGAAGCCAGCATTGATGACAACCAGTGCAATGGTGTAGAAAAGCTATTGAAGTTGACGACAACCGTAAGTACGACAAATATGCATATGTTTAATTCTGAATGCAAGTTGCATAAGTATGCAGACGTCAATGAAATCATTGACGACTTCTATGGAGTTCGTTTAGGATTGTATAAGAAGCGCAAGGACTGTCTGATTGTTGATATGGAAAAACGTCTGGTCCGTCTATCAAATCGGGCAAAGTACATACAAGAAACATTAAATGGTACGATTGACCTTCGTCGCAAAACATCCCAGGTGGTGAACGATATGCTTGTCGAGAAGGGGTATGCAATGATTGATGGCGATTTCAAGTATCTCGTAAAGATGCCGATGGACTCGGTAACCGAAGAAAACGTCGCGAGCATTATGAAGGAGAAGGAAGCTACCGAAACGGAATTGTCGGCGTTGAGAAAAACCCCGCTAGAGAAGATGTGGTTGTCTGAACTGGATAGTTTGGAGAAGGAATACACCAAGTATAAGGCAAAGCGTGAAAAGATTCAGGCGGGAGATCCGACTAAAAAGGTAAGCGCAGGAGGCGCTAAGGTAGTAGTGAAGCGCAAGACAAAGTAATTCCGACCTATTCAACGGTTACAACTTTCGCGAGATTTTTAGGTTTGTCTGGATTAATGCCACGCAATACAGATATTTTATATGCGATTAGTTGAAATGGAATAATGCTTAATAACGAAGAAAAAGATTCATTGTACGGAATATATATTGTATTTTCTTTTTGCATATTGGTATTATTCGTTATAAATATAATAGGGCTTTTTCTAGACGCAACTTCCTCATAACAATTTAACACTTTTGGCTCGTATTCTACATTATTATTTAATAGAATTAAAGGCATATCTGGTCCCAATAATGCAAACGGACCATGCTTTAATGCACTTGACGAAAACCCTTCGCTATGAATATAGGCGATTTCTTTAATTTTTAATGCACCTTCGTGCGCGATTGCCTCGTCGTTATGTTTACCCAATATAAACAAATTGTTATACTTAGATAATATATTAACTGCACGGTCAACCGACGTATAAGCAACATCCAAGCATTTCGTAAAGTCGGCACTTAGGTTTTGTAAATCTTTTATAATGTGGGTTCTTATGTGTTTGTTTATATTTCTATCCTGACTAAACCACAATGCAGACAAACACAAACAAATAACTTGTGTTGTAAATGCTTTGGTAGACGCCACCCCCATTTCACGTCCAGCATTGCAATATATTCCAAAATCCACTTCTCGCGCAATCAATGAATCAACCACATTAATCACTCCCATCGTTATAACATTCTTGTTCTTTGCAATGTTAATGCACCGATGTAAATCTTTGGTTTCTCCTGATTGAGATACGAAAATAATTAACGTTTCGCCCTTTACGGGAATGTCGTGTTCGTCAAAATCGGCGCCGTCGTACAATTGTATTGTATTGAAATTTCCTAATTTTTTAAAGAAACTTTTCCCGTACATACAAGAGTAATAGGACGTACCGCACCCCAATAGAATAATGTGTTCTATATTTTGTAGTTTATCCTTGTTCCGATCTAATCCGCCCAATTTGACTAGATTATTTGACAAAATACGTCCCCCCAAGTTAATAGAATTTAATATTTTTTGTGGTTGTTCATATATTTCCTTTAATGTCCAGTGCTCATACGGCGATGGCGTTAGTTCCACATTGTCCAGTGTAATTTTTTTAGATTGGGTTTTTATTTTATAATCTATTTTAATCCGATTCTTTGCGTCAATGCTTATTTCGCAAACGTCATCATTGTTCAATGTGATGTATGTATTTACCCTTTTGCAAAATCCACTTTGTTCGGATGTAATAATGCAATAATCGTCATTGTGTCCGATTAATAACGGACTGCCGTTGCGAACACAATATAACTTGGAAGATTCTTGTTTATGTATAATCACCAATCCATATGTTCCGCTTAACATTTCTATTGTGTTTTTTATCGTTTGAATCGTGTCCAATGTTTTTTTATAATTTTCTTCTAATAAGTTGGCAATGACTTCTGTGTCCGTCTGGCTATAAAATGTATATCCCTTTGAAATTAACCCGTCTTTTAATGCTTGATAATTCTCTATAATTCCATTGTGCACAATTACAAACTCTCCGTTGTTTGATTGGTGCGGATGTGCATTAATATCAGTTTTGGCGCCGTGTGTCGCCCAGCGATTATGTCCAATGCCAACTGTGTACTTTTTATTTTCTAAATTCATCTTATTCAATCTATCTAGCGCGTCAAGCGAATCCTCGGATGCATACTTTTCAAATAAATAATCATTGTTTTGGTTTGTACAATAAATCCCAGCGGAATCGTAACCTCTATTTTGTAATTGCACGAGCCCGTCTAATATTAACTGAATAATATTGATCGTGGACTCTTTGCTTAAAATTCCGTATATGCCACACATATATTTATATAAAGTTACATAATAGATTGCCTAATCAAACACACATTCCATATAAACAACGTATGAAAGGCGAAAGATAAAATATGTGTGTAAATAATATACATATTTTATTGTACAATGGACTATGAACTTATTGCAGCAATGAGCGAAAATTACGTTATTGGTTACAATGATCAGATGCCGTGGCATATTCCAGAAGACCTCAAATTTTTCAAACACATTACTATGAATTCTATAATCGTTATGGGTCGCAAAACATTTGATAGTTTCCCAAATGGTCCATTGCCAAATCGGTTTCATATAGTTATTACCAGAACGCCCGACCTTTGCTCCAATAAAGAGAATGTGATATATTGCACATACGAAGATGTGACTCGCGCGATTGACCATTATCGGGCCACTGGTCAGAAAGTATTTATCATTGGAGGTGCCGAAATATATAAATTGTTTTTACATTCTTGTGCAGTGCTACACATAACATTGATTGATGAATCGTTTGTTGGTGATACATATTTTCCTTATACTGTTGATGAACTGTTAGAGTACGGGTTCTCAAAATGTAATGTTAGCAATATGATTACATCTACGTTACATAATATCAATTTCCAGCATTATACTTTTACTCGAATTGTAAACTAATTATGCTGACTCGCGCATGTGCCAATGATAGCTTAGATACACATATGGTACGACACTACAGTCGGTATTAATAGTAATGTTAAATACTTTGACGTCTGTCCATTCTAAATGTCGAATCATTACTTGATCGCCGTGATTTTTCAATATATAATTAAAATATATCTCATATTCAGATGCACCAGATCCGTTAATTTCAGTCGCCAATTTAATAAATACATTATAGAATAAATCGTGGTGCTTGGTTTCAACTAATTCAATTAATTCTTTTACATATTTGGTTTCAAACATCATATGATGACATATGCCCGATTTGAGTCCAGTTACATCTTGAATGTTAGCTAATGCGAGCATGTGTTCATAATATGGTTTATGATAAATTGTACCATAATTGTATAAACATTTGCCATTTTCAATAAATGTCGTAGGTTTTAAAAAAAAGGTGTCGCTATCAATGACCAAGTATTTGTCTAATATATTTGGTATTGCTATTCCTGCATATAATTTCAATAATTGCTGCAAATACCAGCCATTCCGACTCAATTTGCCGTGAAATTTAGCAACGGTATCTACTGTAAACGGAAAAATGTTTTCATTAATTGTAATACATCCTTCCAAAGTTATAGTTGGGTCATAGCATATCAAATAGATATTTCTATATCCGATAATATTTTTTTTAGTAAATTCGATTTGTTTTGTTACTATTTCTCTATCTTCGGGACCTACTGGAATTACTATATCAAACAAATAGTTGCCACGATCATCCGCGACAACTATTTGACTATCAAAATATTTTTTAAATGTATTGAATCTTACTTCGTTACTTCTTCCAGCCAAATGAAATGCAAGAGGTTTTTTTGAGAATCCAGATAATTCATTTTCATAAAAATGCTGTAACACGCCATATTCAAACGAAACTGAATTGTTTTTGATATCTAAAATATTTTGATTAAACATATCTATTAATACGCCTTGATCCCACCATCCTGGATAAGGATTATTGACATATAAATCATTGTCATATGCCCATTTATGTAAAAAATCTATGCTGTATTGGCTCTTTTTAACAATAAAAATGCCTGTATTTATATTATTGTTGCCAATGTCGTTGCTAAAAATAAAATTGTAATCGATATTCTCCTTTATAATATCAATTATATTGGTTGCGTCGTTATATAATAATGCATCTGCATCAATCCAAATTAAATAATCATAATGTTCTATATTCTCTAATATTAATGGCAATCTTGCCCAAGCGGAATGTCTTCTAAAATATTTATTTGTATGGGATACGATGATATCAATGTTGTATTTTTCACAGTATTTT
>Ga0209353_10001071_pt1 | contig 15875 bp, 11 predicted proteins | sample LauGreSpBDMM15SD_2_FD_187561 | JGI IMG/M metagenome (GOLD analysis project Ga0209353, IMG submission 187561) | Freshwater lake microbial communities from Lake Michigan, USA - Sp13.BD.MM15.SD (SPAdes) (version 2) | ecosystem: Environmental > Aquatic > Freshwater > Lake | place: Lake Michigan...
GGTACAATAGGTGCAACGGGTGCAACGGGTGCAACGGGTGCAACGGGCGCAACCGGTGAAGTTGGTCCCACAGGCGCCACAGGTGATGTTGGTCCGATAGGCGCCACTGGCACAACGGGTGAAGTTGGTCCAATAGGCGCCACAGGTGAAGTTGGTCCAACAGGCGCCACAGGTGAAGTTGGTCCTATAGGCGCAACGGGTGCAACGGGTGCAACGGGTGCAATAGGTCAGATAGGCGCCACAGGTGCAACGGGTTCAACGGGCGCAACCGGTGAAGTTGGTCCGATTGACGCCACTAATATCACAACTGGCACGTTGGCCGTAGCGCATGGCGGAACGGGGGTTAGTACATCTACTGGAACAGGGAGCGTTGTGTTGTCAACTACACCAACTCTCACGACCCCCGTTCTTGGCGTGGCCACCGGCACGTCTTTGGCCGTCACAGGTGCAATCACCAGCAGCGGTGGTGGCATCGGGTATAGAACAGGAGCGGGCGGGGTCGTGTCGCAAACGGCAAGCAGACCGCAGACCGTGTCGCTCAACAAGCTCACGGGGCAAATCACTTTATTCCCAGCAATACTGGCCGCGAATAGTGCACAACAGTTCACTTTGACAAACGTACTCATAGCAGCGGGCGACCATGTGATTGTCTCGCAAGTAGGCGGAACCCCCGCGCTTTACATCATCCAAGCAAGCGCATTGAACGGCAGTGCTACCATTACCATACGTAACCCAACAGCAACCGCATCGCCCTCCGAAGCCCCCGTCATTAAGTTCACGGTCATCAAGGCCGTCACAGCTTAGGTTTAATAAATCAGTTTATAGAAAATGGCCCAATGGAAACCCGACCAAGAATCGTATTTACGAGAGTTGTCAAAGACGTGCGAAACTCTATCAATTAGGTACAAACAAGAGTACGACCGGTTTAAAAAATTAGAGGCGAAGTTTCAGCTTCCCGCGGTGGTAATATCAGAGACTCTTGGGGTTGCTGCTTTTGGAAACTCTCAGTTTACGGGGGCGTGTCTGTGTTTAGAATCATTGATGGTGGCAACGTGGGTGTTGGCACCACATTGCCGCAAGAAAAGCTACATGTAGAGGGCACCGCGAGGGCGTCATATTTTAGCGGCGACGGTTCATTACTCACTTCGCCTCCCTCAACTTCGCTGTCAGGCGCTGTTGCAGTTGCAAATGGTGGTACAAACGGTCGGCCCGGCACGCCAGACCAAGCACGAGGTATTGGTGGTAATGGATTAGCAAGAATAACATGGTTTTAAGCACTGTGAGAAATAGTGTCGATAAATAATAACAATAATAATAACAATAATAATAATAATAATAATAATGATATGTTTATCAATGATTGTAAAAGATGAAGAGCACATCATCGAAGATGCATTGACTTGCCTAGCTCCCCATATTTCATACTGGGTTATATGTGACACAGGATCATCTGATAAGACGGTTGAAACGATTGAAATGTTCATGAGTACAGTTAAAATCCCTGGAGTATTGAAAAAGCATGAGTGGAAGGATTTTGGCACGAATCGCTCACTTGCATTGCACGAGGCTTGGTCATTGCGAGATGTTCACAAATGCGAATACATGTTTACTTTTGATGCAGATGATGTGATTCAAGGAGACTTCACTTTACCCGAAGTCATGAATGCGGATGGATACTTTGTACAATTCGGAGCTTCATTTGCATATAATCGCATGTGTATTTTTCGGTGTTCACCTGATCTTCATTGGAAATATAAAGGAGTTCTTCACGAGTATCCGACATGTGATGATAAGATTGTCAAAACAGACACCATTCGTGGGAACTATTACATTGAATCTCGTCGCTTAGGTGCTCGCAGTAATGACAAGCATAAGTACCTCAAAGACGCACAAATCCTTGAGACTGCAATAACATTGGAAACGGATGAGGGCATGCGCATACGCTATACATTTTATGCGGCACAAAGCTACTATGATGCTGGCATGCATGATCATGCCATTTCGCTCTATACCCAACGAATGAAGATGCAAGGATGGTTCGAAGAGGTATTCTGTTCAGCTTTGCGTGTGGCGATGATTATGGAATTAAAACCAAGTGTATATTCCGAATACGACGTTCAACGTGCGTACTTGCGTGCTTTCCAAGAAGACGTGGAACGAGCGGAACCCTTGTATTATCTTTGCAAGTACTTTCGTGTTAAGGACAGGTTCAAAGAAGGATACGCATTTGGCAAGCTCGCGAGCACGATCAACATGCCAAGCTCTGCCAAACTGTTTATGCATCGAGACGTATACAGCTTTAAGATTAAAGATGAACTGTCGATTTGCGCATTTTGGACCAATCGAAAGGAAGAATGTAAGGCTCTTTGCATTGAGCTTCTGCAATTGACCGAACTTTCCACAAGTGACCGGGAGCGCATTTCGAAGAATTTAAGTTTTTGTTGATGTTGCGATCATCACTAAGAATAAAAAGTAAGTCTCATAGTGTATAATCGGAGCATCAGGATCATGCTTCGAAATCGGGATCAATACTTGGCTGAAACTAAGCAACGTCTCATGTCACGATTGGGTCAACTCGCTCAACAATATACACATCCTGTGAGTGAGCAACATACAGCTCCTTCGAGTACACCACGTCGCTCATCAAGGCGCAATGCAAGAGAGAGAGACGATGGTTTATTTAACGGACAATCTACTGAACCACGACCATTGACTTATAATAATGCGTACAATGTTCGCACCATAATTTTAGATTCAAACCTTCGCAACTTGCAATACGACTCGAGCTCAAGCGACTTCATCATACACCTCCCTGAATCATTGCGAAAGGTTGCATTGATACGCATTATACGAACGGAGTTGTATCAATCTGGCAACACCATGGGGTATTTCATTTTGAACGATGTCAAAATACCTTTGCAAACTACTTCGATTGATCATGCGTATCTTGTGTTGAACGATTATGCAAAAATGATCGTGGGCAATGGTGCAACGAATGTAAATGTTCTTGGGCGCATTGGTCCAGGAAGTGAAATATATCCGCCGTCATGCACTGACGTACATCAAGACCCACACACGTATGTGTTTCGCCCGATTGAGCCAAAACTGCAACGCTTCCACGTGCGCTTATTGAATCACGACGGTAGCCCGTATGGCATAAGCAATGGACGCATTATCATTACATTAGCAGCTTATTGCGTAACGTGACGTGCGTAATGTGTGTAAAATTACAAAAATGAAACGTGCACACGCATATATATGACGATTTGCACCTTAGCATCTTTACACCTTCGGCAATCGCATTGACGGGCACGTGGTAAGCGTTTGTGCCAATGCACCGGCTGTGCTATTCCACCGACGTGTCGTTCCCCCCGTCTTGACACGTGGCTTGCCGTTGTTGATAGGCACGTCCTCATTCACGCTGTAATACACCCGGCGTATGCCACGTTCACGTATAAGCGCCTCACAGTTCGCACACGGCTTGCTGAGCCTAAGCGGGTGGGTGGGGCAGCAGTGCCTGCGTCCTATGCGGACGACGTACATCTCACACTCACGCAGGTAGCTCGGCGGCTTCCCGCGCAGCTGCATGATCGCCGCGACCTCCGCATGCACCGACCATGCATGCCTGTAGTGATTCACCGTATACTGATTGAAACCTGCCGCCACCACCTTGTTGTCCTTGACGATCACAGCACCTAGCTTATGTTCGAGGGGCGACTTTTGAGCCTCAACAATGGCGCGCTCGCAAAAGGCGGTGTGGGGAGTGGGCTTCATTTTTCTGCTAAGTGCACATCACTACTCAATCATAAACTTGTGCGGACCTCTTTAAGTCAAGTTTTCAGACCCTCCTTTTTTGGGATAGGCATTACTTACACCTATTTTGCTCACACTACGCCACCCGCTGTGTCCCTTCACATGCTGGTGCTGCGGTCGCTGTCGGAGTCGTCACCAGAGTCATTCGCAACGCCCTGGAGCTTCTTCCACAACTTGGAGATAGACTCCTTCACCGATGCCTTCTCCGCCGGCGAAAGGCCGCCCGGCTTGCGCTTGGCCGGTGACGCCTTGGCCGCCGCCGCCTTGGACGCCTTGGACGGGCGGCCCGGCTTGCGCTTGGCCACCGGCTCCTCGGCGATCGGCTCCTCGGCGGTGACCTCCTCGGCCGTGACCTCCGCGGTGACCTCCTCGACGATGGCGGCGGCCTTGGGCTTGCGGCCCGGCTTGCCCTTGATCTTCGGCGCCGTGACGGCCAGCGCCGCCTTGGCCGCCGCCGCCTTGGACGCATTGGACGGGCGGCCCGGCTTGCGCTTGGCCACCGGCTCCTCGGCGATCGGCTCCTCGGCGATCGGCTCCTCGGCGGTGACCTCCTCGACGATGGCGGCGGCCTTGGGCTTGCGGCCCGGCTTGCCCTTGGCCTTGGGCGCGCCCTTGCTGGCCGCGCCCGCCTTGGCCGCCGCCTTCTTGGTGGCCTTGGCCGCCGCCTTGGGCACCGCCTTGGCCTTCTTGCCGGCGGCGGCCTTCTTGCCGGCGGCGGCCTTCTTGGGCGGCGGGTCGATGATCTGCACATCATCGTCGTCGTCGCTCTCGTCGTCGCTGTCGCTGCCACCGTTGATCAGCTCGTCTGCAGTTTTTGAAGAAGGCAGAGAGGAGGGGCGGTATAGCGGTAAGCGGCAGCACACCGGGGCGGCACACAGTGGCGGTGCTGCGGTGGAGGTGCAGCAGCAGTGGTCCATGAGCAGCAGCACGAGCAGCAGCACGAGCAGCAGCACGCGCACCCAGGTTGTCTGGCTTGGGGCACGCCCAGTTGGCCGCCTTGATGTTGTTCACCTGGCTGATGTTGACCCAGGTCGGGCCCCACTCCACCAGGACCTCGCCGTCGCGGCAGTCCAGGATCTGAGTGTACTCGAACTCGCCATCCTGTTGGTTGTTGGGGCGCGGGCGCAGGTGGCAGGGCGCAACAGGCACGTTGGTGGGCGGCGGAAAAGAGAGAGAGCGCCGCCGGCTGCCGGCGGCAAACGAGATGCGGCGCTGGTGGGGCGCCGGCTTACGGGCGGCGTCACGGAGCAGCGCCGCAGCAGTGCAGCAGCCGCCCGTGCGTTGCGCACAAGGAGGAGTGGCTGTGGGCAGAAAGTGGCTGGGTGCGCGCGAGGCCAGACGGGCACGGTGCGGATTCAACGGCGGCGGTGCAGGCAGCTGTGGAGGCGGCGGTGTTGGCTGCGCGGCGGCGGGCGGGTTGCGCGTGCACAGCGACTGCAGCTGTGTGTGGGAAGCTGCAGGCCCAGCTAGCGGCGGCAACACACCTGCAGCTTGGACTTGGGCTTGGGCTGGGCCTTCTTTTTAGGCGGCATGCTGAAGAGGGGAGGCCGCGGCATGACAGCGACAGCGACGGCAGGAGGCGACGACGCAAGCGACGCAGGAGGCACCTGGGCTAGACTTTGGAGGGGCGGCGCGGCGGAGAAGATGGCAGCAAGGTCAGAGACGGTGAACGGTGTGTAGGAAGCGGGCAAACGGCAGTGCTTGCAGAGAGCCAGAGACCGATCCAGAGACCAGCAGTGCCCGCAGCGCGCTGAGCGACCCGCACGTCCTGCAAGCGCGCTCATGGCGGCCGCTCCAGCCCCAGCGGCGCCGCGGAAAGGCCTATGTTGTGACGGTGTCCGTAACAGCGGCCGCCCCTAGCGCCGTACCTGGCCGATCGAGCAGAGAAGGCGGACGGCGCACAACGAGGACGGCGCACGACGGTGACGGCGGGCACCTGGAGGCCGGTGGCAAGCGGCGGCCGGCAGACAGGGTAGGTGTGAGATAGCAGCGGTGATTGGCTGTAAATCGGCGGGTCGGGGCCGAGCCAAATGAGCGGCCGGTCCGCGGAAAGTTGGCGATCGAGGCAAACAGGGGCCGTTCTCCGCCGCCCAACCGGTCGCTGCCCGCACCTTTAGCACACTGTGCGAGTAAGGGTCCTACAAGCTTAACTCCGGGCGGCGGCAGCTGGGCGGCTGGCCGATCTGGACTTAAAGCGGAGCGGCGGTAACAGAAGTAGCGAGGGTCTCGCCGGTCCCTTAAAACGCCCCGATCAGCCCCGATCAGCCCCGGTCGCCGCGATTCCTAACAAAGTGTGATGTTGTGAAGAAGTGGGCCGGGCGACTTCTCCCAGAGTCTCAAGGTTTCTCACAGGTTCCTCCCACCCTAGATATATATGCCTTCTCTGCCGGAGAAACCTTCGGACACAGGCCGCCGGGGTCTCGGGTTCTCGGGTAATCTGCCGTATAAAGCCGCGACTAAGTAATAGCCCCGAGGTCCGGCAAGTCCGACGGCCAGACGGCGCCGGTGCCATTTTGCGGGGTTCTCGCGGACTCTCGCGACTGCCAGGGAGGCCCGGGCGCCTTCCTCAGGCCACCCCCGGCCGTCGCCCCTAGACAGTTGAGTTCTCCGGTGTCTCAGCATCCTTGTTTTTCGTCGCCGGGCAGTCAGTAGCCCCGTTTCTGTTACCATCCCGGCTACCGCCGGCTACCGCCAGCTACCGGAGTCGTCTTTGCCCCGCCCCAGCTCGCCTAGGCTGCCGCCATGCCGCCGCTCGGCGATTCTCGCATCAGGGTGGTCTTGTGCACCCATTGCCGGCGGCCGCCGCTTCCTGGCGGCCGGCAGCTAGGCATTCTAGCGCCCCGCGGGGCGCACGCAGCACAGCGCCCTGGTCCCCTGGCCTGCCCCTTGCGCCGCCGCCCTCCCTGAGCACCGCCACATCGTTTTTACACATAGGCCGATCATATGGCGGCCCGCAACTTGCCCCAGCGAATGATCACTGGTTGGAGCGGCGCATCGGCTGCTCACGCGTTAAGGCGCAGCGGCGCACGCGGCCCTTTGCCCCCTCTCTGCATCGGCCGGCACCAGACAGTTGCCTAGCTCAGAGGCAGTGCATCTGTAGCAGATCAAAGGCAGCCATCGCCGGCGGCAGCTAGCCGAGGGACAGCCGATGCCCCCAGCTGGGGCGCGAGGGGTGGTAGATCTTTAGATGGGCTTAGGTCCCCTTTTTCGCAGTTTCCCTTTCGCTCGCCGGCCGCTCCGTCGACAGCCGTCACACCCTCCATCCGGCTGGGCATCGGCCTGCCCTCCCCCTCCTCCATCGTTCACCACAAGCGGTCCCCAGCAAGGTGTGTGCTGCAGTCAGGTGTGGGGACCTTCGTTTTGTTGAGGCTCCGGGGACCAGCAGTGGCTGTTCGCACGCCCAGGGGCCGGCCGGGGGCGCCGGGCGCCGGCGATGGAACGCCCAGACGATGCCCGTAAGGGATCCGGGGGCGCCGGAGGCCCGCGGGGCATACCGGGAAGGCTCCGCTGCCGGGGCTGCGCGCACGCGCACGTGTTGGCCGCGCTGGCAACGCGCCGTGGCCTTATAGTGCCCAATCGCCGCCGCAACACCGCCTCTTGCCCCGCCGGCCCAGCCGCCTTTGGTGCCGCCGGCCGCCGGCCGCCTGCCGCCGATCGCTCTTTGCCGCCGGGGCTGTGTCGGCGCGCCTGCGTCCGCCTCCGTGCACATGTGCGACGTGTTGGCCGGGCGCGCACGTCACTTTGGCATCCAGCCCCTTTACTGCCGCCAGGCCCCTTACAGCCGCCATCATTGCCGCCATTCTCAGCCGCCACCAGTGCCGCCGGCAGCCGCTTCAATCGGTCCCGGCTTACAGCTGCATGGGCGCGCGCCTGCTGCCTGGGCGCGCCTGTGACGCTCACTCACCCCCCGCTCTTTTTCCGCCCCTCTCCATGCCAATCACCTCACACCTCACACACCTCACACACAGACATCATGTCCGACAACAGCACACCCCAGCCCGGCGGCTGGATGATCATCGACGCGAACGGCAACGACGCAGGCAACGACGCGGGCAACGACGTGGGCAACGCGCCTGCTGTGGCATGGCGGCCGGACCTGAACTTCAGCCGATCCGGAACCTACCAGCATCTGCACCTGTACCGTGATGCGGTTCGCTGCTCGGCCACCGCCCGGACGGCATCCGTCAACATGTTCCGCATCGTGCGCGCCAACATGGATGCTATCTACGATCTGGTGCCCACCTACCAGTCGCGGCTGCAGTGGATTCACGACGGCTTTGCGGTTGTCCTGGCACTGGAGCTGCCCTTCGCCGAGTGGGCCTTCCTGAGCGATGGCATCGAGCGCCTCATCACGGCCGCTCAGCACGGCGCGGACCTGACGTGCGTGCCGTGCACCGCCCTTCAAAACGCACATGCTCCGCTTTCGCTTCTGGTTTGGGACCTCTAGCGCCGCCGCGGTCCCTTCACCCACACTTACTGACGCACGCCTTCCCTCTGCTCCACCAAAACGAAACCCAACGACCCCCCAGGCTCCACAACGAGATCGCCACGACAACTCGCACCGCCACCGTCACGATGGTCGTCATTCTGCTGGCCGGCGAGGGCCCCAACCAGGCCGGCCTGTCCCCGGGCCAGGCGCTGGAGCTGCTGAGCACGCGCAACTGGGCGGGTGTGTGGCTGTTGCTGCTGCTGCTGTTGCTGCTGCTGCTGCTGCTGCTGTTGCTGCTGCTGCTGCTGCTGTTGCTGCTGCTGTCCTTGCTGGCCTGTGGCTTACCTCTCTCATACACCCCTCCACTCATGCAGAGATCCGGCGCATGGTGCAGGCCGCGCTGCCCTTCAGCAGGCGCAACATTCGCCCTGTGGCCGGCTTCAACACCACTGAGGCTGAGCGGCAGGGCCAGGTGGTTGTGCCGGTGGTGCCGGTGGTGCCGGTGGTGCCGGTCCAGTCGCTGGTCCGGCCGGCGGAGCCCATCTCGTCCCCGCCGCCCGCCCAGCGCCCGTGCACTCGCGCGTCGCCCCCGCACCCGTTCACAGGTGCGCTGCTGTTGCTGTTACCCTTGCTGCTATTGCTGCTGCTTCTGCTGTTGCTGCTGCTGCTTCTGCTGTTGCTGCTGCTGCTTCTGCTGTTGCTGCTGTTGCTGCTGCTGTTGCTGCCTTGCCCCACCCACCCACATACCTACATACCCACACCTCCCACCTTGTGTACGCTACGCTTGGCGCTGCATCGCAGGCGGCGCGGTGATCAGCTCGATCACCATCGGCACCGACACCACGATCGGCGGCACCGACACCGGCACAGAGGTCACCGACACCGACATTACTACTGACTCTGTTCCGCAGGCCATTCTGTGCAGCCCGGTCAACAGCCCCGTGCGCAGCCCCATCGTGATGCGCCCGCGCCTGCAGCCGGGCCTGCTGGGCCGGGGCCTGCTGCAGCCCCGGCAGCTGTTCGAGCGGCCTGTGGAGCGAGCGATTCGCCAGCCCGGCACTCCGGGGCTGGCGGCCCCTCGGGTAAGGGCCAGCCATAGCAGCTAGTTCTGCAGGGGGCAGGGGCGCGCTAAGCGCTCCTACATCTGTACCCCACCACCACACACTCACACTCCCTTCCACACCTCCACACCTCCACACATCCACACCTTCACCCTCACAAACGCACAAACGCAGTGGGTCAGCCTGGCCTCGATCATCGAGCGGGCGCGGCTGCTGCCCATCAACGCGGCGCAGCAGGCGGGCCGGCCCTTCCCGCCGGATCACGGCATCTATGATCAGGTGACCGGCGGCCCGGCGACCGTCAGCTGGCTCTTCGGGGTGATGATCGGCCACGCCATGAGCCCCGAGCTGAGCGCCCGCCTGGCCGCGCTGCCGACGGCGGACGACCCGATCATGCGCGACGCAGGCTTCACCTTCGAGGAGCTGGTCCCCGCCATTCGCAACCTGCTGACCAGCGACCAGGTCCGCTTCGAGGCGGGCGACCTCGCCCATGGTGTCTTCTATGTCACCGCCGCCTTCCAGGACCGCCTGATGCGCGAGATGGACGCGCAGGGGGTGCTGGCGCCGCTGGAGGTGTGGATCCACCAGCTGGTGTGTGCTTTTGCCTTGCCTTGCCTTGCTTACCTCTTTGGTCTGTCAAATATAAGGCTGTCACTAATCCCGCCGCTACCGCTACCTCTCTCTCCCTTGCACCAACAGGCCGAGGCCGAGCGCGTGCGCATGACGGTCACGACCCTGCCGACCCTGGTGCTGCCGACCCTGGTGCTGCCGACCATGGAGGAGCTGGTGGGGCTGTCGGAGCTGCCTACTACCGAAGTGCCTACCACTGCAGTGCCAGAGCTGCTGACTACCGAGGTGCTGACCCCGGAGGCCCCGGTGGGGCAGCCGGTCACCCCGGGCGCGCCCATCGCGCAGCGCTTGGCCGCAGGGCTGCAGCCGGCGACGTCGCTGGCGGGGCTGCTGGCCGGCGGCTTTCGGTTTGCAGCGGGCGGAACCGCCGCCGAGTCTCTGTCCGGCTGGGGCTTCATGGTGAGCGGCGGCACCCCGCGCTCGGACCTGCAGCCGCGGCAGGCGCACGCGCAGCAGCAGGCGCAGCAGCAGGAGCACCTCCAGCCGCTCCAGCCGCTTCTGCTGTCGCTGTTCAGCAGCATCAACACCCTGACCCGCACCAGCCTGGTGGAGGAGGATCAGGCCCGGCTTGAGCAGCTGCTCGCCGGCCTCGCCCACGCCTCCATCTACGTGCAGCGCCAGCTGACGCAGGTCATCGTCGGTGCGACGCTTGCTGCTTCGACATTTGCTGCTTCGACATTTGCTGCTTCGACATTTGCTGCTTCGCTGCTGCATTGCTTCGCTCTTCTATCAGTCCTCTTCTATCAGTCGCCAACCTGTTGCCAACCCTTTTTCCCCGCGCAACTCCATTGACATACGCAGGCCGCGAGACCGCGGCGCAGGCGGCGGCCCTGCGCCGCGAGATGGAGGACATCCGCCGGCTCCTTCAGGCGGTGCCTTCGGTGACTCCGGCGGTGCCCGAGCAGACGGTGCCCGAGCGGCCGATTCCGGCGGTGCCTACCCTGCCGATCACGCCGATCACGCCGCCGCCGCCCGTCGGCTTCGCAGTCGCAGGCGCGGGCGCTGCCCAGGGCTCTCTGGGCACGTGCGGTGTGTGCCTCTCGCCGCTGCACTCGATCCTCCACCGCCACACTGCCAACCTGGCGATGCTGCGGCGCTGCGGCCATGTCTACTGCGGCACCTGCCTGCACCAGACGCGCCAGTACGGCGGCAACCGCTGCGCAATGTGCCGCACGTCCTACTACGCCGCCGACATCGTGACGCTGGAGCCGGACTACACCCTGGACGGCGGCGCCATCATCTGCCATGGCTGCCACGAGCCGCAGCCGGTGCCGCCGTCGGTGGTTTCCGCCATGCCCTGCGGCCACGTCTTCTGCGCCACCTGCACCGCCGCGCGCCTGGGCCCGCGCTCCGTCTGCGGCGCCCGCGTTCGCCGGCCCAACGGCACCGAGATGGTTTGCGGCCGCACGGGCGCCGCTTGCATTTCCCGCCTGGGCTAGAGCCCTTTTGGGCCCAATGCCCATTTTGTGATAGTTGCCGTAATAGGAACTTTATGGTTGTCTTCCCTTCCCTTCCCTTCCCTCCTTGACAAACCTTATCACACGTGTGCCCTGTGCGTCAAACCAAGATGACCGTATTTGTGTGGGTGACTAACCGTGTTCGTGACAACAAACCCAAGTTGTCTTCCCATTTCGTGATTGTCGCCCCTCCCTCCCAGCCCACCTAATCACACCAAAAAGACTCAATCCAGCATGAATACACCTGTCACTGCGTTGCTGTTGTTGCTTTCATGTTTCGAGGCTGATTCTTGGGTCCATCCCGGCTGGCTGGCTCTACACATGTGGTTTGTGTAGAGCGGGTGCAGTCAGGACAGAACCCCTTGCTGGTGTTATAGCAAGTTGCAAGTGTAAAAAACGTACTCCATCATGGTTACACGTTGCAGAGGACAAAACTCAGAATCGCGCAACCCCGCCGTCCATCACCATATTCGGCCGGTAGTGGCAGTCTATGAACTTCTTGTTGCCCAACATCATCTCGACTGGCCCCATGAGGCCCAGCGCGTAGCCGTTTGGATCGATGCGCAGCCACGACGGCGGCGGCTGCTTGTGGTGGGCCATCAGGCGCAGCACCGGATGCTTGACGCTCACCGTCCAGACGTAGATGGTGCCGCGCCGCTTGCCCCGGATGCCAGCGCTCGCGTTCAGGCCCTCGGCCAGCTCCGCCAGGGACGCGTAGACGCCGCGGCGCAGCACCACCGTCTCGCAGCACTCGCGCACCGGCTCCGCGATCTCGCTCTTCTTGTAGAGGTAGGCGGTGATGGTGGCGACCTCGATGTCCCGCGGCACCAGGAAGCAGGGGTACATGAGCAGGCTGTCGGTGAGCATCCGCGGCAGCGTGACGGCGGCGGCGCGTGCGATGACGTCGCGGGACGTCTCGGCCATGCAGCAGGGCTCGATGGTGGCGACGCAGCCCAGCTGCTCCGTCCACAAGCTGACGATGTGCGGGGTGCCGTTGTGCCAGGTGACGACGTCGCCAGTCGCGCCGTGCGCCGGATCGCCCACGTGCATGGCGAGCGGGAACGTGCCGGCCGCGTAGGCGCTGGCGATGTTGTTGATGGCGTCGCCCCAGCAGGCCAGGGCGGCGGCGGGCTCGGAAGGCGGAACATAGATGTAGGCATCGGTGGGACCCCCTCCGGTCTCGAGGCGGGCGTACAGCCGGACGCAGCCGGACGTGGGCAGCGGCACCGCCAGCGACGCAGCGGCCGCGTCGCTCAGGGGCTCGCGCACCATGCCCATCGGGCCGCCGCTCGTCCGCCAGTACAGCCAGTACAGCCCCTCCTCGTCTTTTTCGTAGTGGTTGTAGTGGACGCTGACGGTGTAGGGGGCGGCCGCAGCGTCCGCCATGACGTTGCAATCGACGTTGCTCTCGATCACCAGCATCGTCGACACGGGCATGGATGCCAGCATGGACTCGTCGTACTCCATGGACTGCGCCACGGCGGGCGTTGCGGCGGGCGTTGCTTCCAGCGTCACGTCCAGCGTCACGTCCAGCGTCACGTCCAGCGTCACGTCCAGCGTCACGTCCAGCGTTGCGTCCAGCGTTGCGTCCAGCGTTGCGTCCAGCATCGTGGCGGGCGTTGCGTCCAGCGTTGCGTCCAGCGTTGCGTCCAGCGTTGCGTGCAGCGTTGCGTGTACCTCGAGTTGCAATAGCAGCAATGGAGGAATGGCCGGCCAGGCAGGCGAGCACTCTGTGATGTGCAGCTGGGCTCAACCCTGGCCAGCCCGCCGCCCCCCCAACCCCCTAAGGGCGCGTCCGCCAACGTCCTGCCAGCGCCTGCGCAAGTCCAGCGCGCGCGTTTTCACCACTCCCAAACACATGCACAATAGATGCAATCGAAGCAACATGCGCAAGCAAGCACACAACAAGCGTTTCCACTGAGTTTGGACAGTTTTCAGAGACAGGATGACGATCGGAGGTTTGCGCACTCTCGCCGGTCGAGCCCTAGACCCGCCCTCATAAGCCGGCCCCCGCCGGCCGGACTGGCCATTCCCCCATCCTGCCCCCGCCGATCCGCCAGCCTCTCCCCTGCCCCGCCGCCTGCAGAATCGTGCTCAGGTAAGCAATACGATCCTATTGCACCCCGCTTTGCGGCCATTGCTCGCACAGTGCGCGCGGCCGGGCCGGGGGACCACCAACCACTCGGAATTTGGGGAGGGTGCCCAGCGTGCTCAGCATGCCCAGCGTGTCCAGCATGCCCCCCCGACGACCGCTCACTCATACCCCGCCATCTTTCTCCCCCCCCCTCGCCCAACGACAGAATGGCCAGCTACCTGTTGCAGCACCGCAAGATCTTCGAGCCAAAGCCCAACATCGAGTTCCTGCTTGCCATGGGCCACCGCTTCGATAAGAAATACGCTGCTGGCCCGACCATGTGTGACTGGCAGGAGTTCATCGTCAAAATGAACTATTCCAAGAAGGACCCCACCATGTGGCGCGTGCCCCTGCCCTTCGACCCGACGCGCGTGGTGCTGCTGGAGAGCTCCCTGTATGGGCTCAACGGGCTCATGGAGCACAAGATCTTCGCGACTGCCCCCTTCGTGATCTCCACGTGCGTGTTGTTGCTGCTGCTGCCGGGCGCTGCTGCTGCCGGGCGCTGCTGCGCGTCATGCTTGCTGCTCACTAGTTTCCCCTCCCTTGGCCACACCCCGCAGGGTTGTGGACTACCACAAGCTGCTCGAGGAGCTGTGCGAGGCGGCCGACATCTACATCGCCCGCTACATGAACAACGACACGCACACGGGCAGCGACTACCACATCCTGCGCATCTACGAGGCCTGGTGCTTCAAGAAGCGCACCAGCTTCGCCAAGCTGTTCAACGGCAACTACGGCATGAAGACCAGCTATGTCATCGACAACGAGAATGTCAAGGCCCGGTTCATCAAGGAGATGCTGGAGGAGGCCGAGCGCACCCCCGACCGCAACAAGCACGCGCTGTCCATCATCAACCTGCGCCGCCACGCGCAGCCGGCGCTGGACCACCTGGCGGCCTTCCAGGCGCGTGTTCCCTTGCTGCCTGCCTGCCGCCCGCCGCCGCCGCCGCCTGCCGCCTGCCGCCTGCCACATGCCTCAGCGCTCCACACTCCATGCTCCAACGCGTCTCGATCCCTCGATCCCTCACTCCCAACAGGGCTACAGCACGGTGACCAAGTCCAAGGACATCGAGTCGGTGAAGGTCATCCGGAAGATGCAGCAGAACGGCAACCGCAAGGACATCAAGACCATCAACGCCGACCTCGGCGGGAAGCACCGTGCGTCCAACAAGACGCTGGACGCGGAGCAGCAGACCACCTTCTTCCACGTCATCAACAACTTCCAGGGCCAGATCCGCCGTCAGGTGAACCACAACCTGATCATGCTGTCCGAGTCCAAGGCCGTCTTTGCGCTGATGTACGCCACCGGCATGCGCGCGCACCACGCCGCCAACGCCTTCATCAACAGCGTCCACCTCAAGAAGGTGGAGCCCAAGGACGGCGCCACCCCCATCACGGCGATCGGCATCACCGTCCCGCTGGCCAAGATGAGCAACGACCACAACGTGTTCTTCATCGTGGACCACAAGAAGCCCGAGCGCTGCCCCGTCCTTGCGCTCGGCTTCCACTACATCGTCATGTGCCTGACCAAGGACGTCGTGCCGGGCATCTGGAACATGATCGACTGCCTGCTGGAGGCTCTGACGTCGATGGAGGCGTTCCAGAAGGACGCGGGCGCCACCGCCAAGCTCGCGCCGCTGAAGTACTGGTGCTACCGCCTCTTCACCAACCCCTACACCGCCAACCGGGGCTTCAACGAGTCCACCATCCGCGAGTACCTGGACGCCTTCCTGAAGTCGGCGGGCTTGGAGATGACGGCCAAGATGCACCTGGCGCGCGACACGGTGGCGCTGATGATCTTCGAGCAGTACGAGGCGATGCGCGACCACATCCACGTGCGCGCCTTCTTCCACCAGAACCACGACACCATGTCCCACGTCTACGCCCAGGGCGCCGTCATGCTGGAGTCGCTGACGCTCGGCGGCTGGAAGAACAACGCGGAGTTCCTGCTGCTGGACTGCGCCGAGGCCGCGCAGCTGCCCAAGTTGGACGGCGAGTTCAACGCGCAGCTGCAGTCGATGCCGGAGGAGCTGCTGGACGTCCTGGTCGAGCTGATCTTCCCCAACATCAAGGGCCTGATCAAGCGGGCCGAGGAGGTCAAGAACTTCGCCGTCAAGAAGCAGCGCGAGTACTCGCTGTACCACGTGCTGATCACCATGAACCACTGCATCCGCCGCGCGCTGCAGCGCCTGACCACCATCGGCGGCCCCAACTGCAGCTGGAACATCCCGGCCGTCACCTTCCTCAACACCATCCAGTTCTTCGACCGGCCCGAGTGGCTGGCCTTCAACCGCGAGATGATCAAGGTGACGCGCAACAACACCGAGGTGATGGGCGCCAGCCTGCTCCACA
>Ga0209353_10001073_pt1 | contig 15829 bp, 12 predicted proteins | sample LauGreSpBDMM15SD_2_FD_187561 | JGI IMG/M metagenome (GOLD analysis project Ga0209353, IMG submission 187561) | Freshwater lake microbial communities from Lake Michigan, USA - Sp13.BD.MM15.SD (SPAdes) (version 2) | ecosystem: Environmental > Aquatic > Freshwater > Lake | place: Lake Michigan...
GGCCAAGAAGACCGATCATGCCGATGCCATCGTCGCCGATTTGGTCAATCTCGCTAGAACTGAACCTGTCGTCAAGAAGTCCAGAGCCAAGAAGGTTGTTGAGACCACTGCCGAGTCCAAGCCTGCTACCCAGCCTGCTGTCAAGAAGTCCAGAGCCAAGAAGGTTGTTGCTCAGACCAATGACGTTGTTGCTCAGACCAATGACGTTGTTGCTGAGACCAATGACGTTGCTGAGACCAATGACGTTGCTGAGACCAATGACGTTGTTGCTGAGACCAATGACGTTGCTGAGACCAATGACGTTGCTGAGACCAATGACGCTGCTGAGACCATTGTCGAGCCTGTCAAGAAGCCCAGAGCCAAGAAGGAGAAACAACCTCAAATCACAAATGAGGTCGCTCATCTTTCACAGGATTTATGCGAAGAACCTGTTGTCACCGAACCACAAACTTCTAAAAAGGTTAAGAAGAATACCAAGAACTCCAACATTAATTAAATTTACACATCTACAATAAAACCATCTTACAAATTAATATCTACAAATAAACATTTCAAAAAATCATTAAATTTACAAAAAACATTTACAAAAAAACATTTACAAAAAAACATTTCAAAAAAACATTTCAAAAAAACATTTCAAAAAAACATTTCAAAAAAACATTTCAAAAAAACATTTCAAAAAAACATTTCAAAAAAACATTTCAAAAAACAATTAAATTTACAAAAAAACATTTCAAAAAAACATTTCAAAAAAACATTTACAAAAAAACATTTCAAAAAAACATTTCAAAAAAACATTTCAAAAAACAATTAAATTTACAAAAAAACATTTCAATAAAACATTTCAAAAAAACATTTCAAAAAACAATTAAATTTACAAAAAAACATTTCAAAAAACAATTAAATTTACAAAAAAACATTTCAAAAAACAATTAAATTTACAAAAAAACATTTCAAAAAACAATTAAATTTACAAAAAAACATTTCAATAAAACATTTCAAAAAAAACAATTAAATTTACAAAAAAACATTTCAAAAAACAATTAAATTTACAAAAAAACATTTCAATAAAACATTTCAAAAAAAACAATTAAATTTACAAAAAACAATTACAAAAACTAATAAATAAACATCTACACAAAACTAAAATATAAAAGTTTATAATACTTTTTTTCACTACTTACTCCCATTTCATATGTCCTTCCCACAAATATCGGCAATATACCCATCCCAATACACTTTCTCTTTTTAACTCCCATCCCAATACATATTCCTTTTGTCTTAACACACTCATTCCTATCCCTTTACACCATTCCTTCCTTTCTTCTTTTAACCTCATCCCCTTTATCAATACCGGGTAATCGTAATTGTATTTCCATGTCCAGTCAGGACAATCTCCCGTATAATAATTAAATACCCAATCCAACCCTTCGTAGTAATTTGCACAAACATTTTCAATGCATACATCTGGGTCAAAAAGTGCCTTATAATACCTTTGTTCCCACTTTGGTTCGCTAGGATTTATATAATGTTCCACTTCTCTATAAATCAATGGTGCATTGTTGAAAACGGCCTCTTTATCTCCATTCATACTAAACCGAATTTCACCTCGTTTTTTGTATTCTATGCGCATCCATTCCTCCTCCCTTTTTGCCATCCATTGAACCACTTTGTCAAATTGCGCCCATTGTATCTTTCCATTTGCAATAATAAACGTATTCTGCAAAGAACCCACGGTCTCCTTGTATGCAGTCAACAAATTGTATATTCCATTGGTACGAATATTCAGTGCGGGGAAGTGGGGTAAAAAATCATTCCCCAACATAAAGCAGAGAAACGCATAATCATAAATGCGGTCAAAATGCTGCGATTTGCACCCCATTTCAATCAATATGGAGTCGCACAGCATATTTATGTCCAAAATATAAGAGGCGCCATTTTCCAAATCGGTATTCAGACTTTTTGCAAATTCGGGCGCTTCTCTATAAACAAAAAAATTGGATGCACGGTTATTGAATATTGACAACATAAGCAGGTCGGCATCGAGTCCATAGATCACGGTGTTTTGGTCTTTGTGTTGTTCCGGATTCTCACGAATGTATTGGAACAATTTGTGTTCCCCCTCACCAGGTATGTCCGCAGCCGAAACAATGACTTTGCTATTATTTTCAAAATGCGCATTCACATATTTTGATAAAAACACCATAAATTCTGTTCCAGGCGTGATTAATGACGTACTAAACACGCTTTTGGGAATAATTCCGTGCGCCTCCATAAAAGCGGACCGGTAGCGGCGGTTTCTTTGCTGTTTCATTTTAGCAAGAGGCGCAACACCATCAAACGCTATAAAAACAGTGTTTGATGGACGTATTTCGTCAATGTATTTTTGCAATTTAGTACACACCATCGCCGAAATATTTTTATAATTGTCTGATAGGACAGGCAACATTTTACCCGCCTTATCAATTTCGCGAATGGAGTCGTAGATGATTGAATTCGAATCCAAGTACAGATTTTGAAACTGGTGAGTCTGGATACTGAATTTTTTTAAAATATTTATATGATTTCGGATAATGTAAGAGAAGTAAGACGGAATTCCCATGGTTTAGTTATATTAATCAAAATACGTTTATACTCTTTTGCAAAACCTTTATCCGGTGTATAAATTATCCGGTGTATATAAATTATCCGGTGTATATAAATTATCCGGTGTATATAAATTATCCGGTGTATATAAATTATCCGGTGTATATAAATTATCCGGTGTCTATAAATTATAAAGTGATATTATATAATGGATTTTAAAGAGTTATTTTTTTTAATTTACAGGATGATGCCATTTATAATCGTATCTTACTTAGTCATATCGTCTCTCTTTTCCGGTGAATTTTCGGGATTTTTATTACTAGTGGGAATCATGATGTCGTCTCTCATAACAATCGCGGTTTCCCAAATGGAATTTATTACCGAGGGAATTAAAGAGGCCAAAATAAATATGAGTGAATGCAGTTTGTTGACACTGAATGACCAACCTTTGTCGAATTTGCCGCTAAGTTCGCACACATTTGCATTCATTTTTGGCTATTTCATTTTTGTAATTGTGACAAACAAAGTTGTTGTCAAAAATGCACTGTTGATTTCAATTGTCACAATTCTCGTTTTTATAGACATGGTGTACAATTTTAACAGTTGTGCACAAGAGTTTGTATTAATCCCATTGATAATTGGCGTATTTAGTGGTGTGTTGTGGGCAATTATGATTGGAAAGCGAAACCAGATGATACCGCAGGAAGACAGTGCTTCCAAATGCAGTGTCAGCAAAGGTTTGTACAAATGCAAAATTAAACGAACGGGGCAGGTTGTTAGCGCATAGGAGAACAATGGTTAAGGCTCGAAATACTGTATATTTGTGTTAATCCAACTTTTAAACTGGTTTGAAATTCGCGACCTTGATAAATCATCCGCCATCAGTTTCATTGCCCGCGATTTATCTTCATATGCGCGAATAAAATCCTTGATAATACCAACTGTATTCGCGGTTTCATATTGCGGGATTTGGTCTTTTTGTAAAACAGCGTATCCTTTTCGCTGGTTTACAACATTGTGAAAATTGTAAAACAATTGAATCAGATCTTCTCTACAACGTATGTTATTAACATTGATTGAGCGCATATATTCGGAGGCGTGCGCCGAACAAATCGGGCACGGCAACGTTCCGCAAATCAATCCTATAAAATTAAAATATTCTTTGATAATTAATCCAAAATACTCGGGTTTGATTTTTTGTGCGGTAACGTGAAAAAATGTCCAAATTGGTCTCCCCCATTTCATTTTGGGCAGTGGATCTACTTCCTGTTTCACGACAACTTGCGGTTGTACTGGTTTCGCATGAAATTGTCGGTATGCAAACTGCATTTTCACTGGCGCAGCAACTTGGCGTGGTTGTTCATAATTCGGTCTTGCAGTTTTTTTATGAACATGACTAAACATCATTCTGATATATATTTAAAAAGAAAAAGGTTTGAAACCAATTCCGAATATGTGAAACAAGAAAAACGAAATAAAAATAAAAATATAATAAAACCAAATAGTATAAATGTCGTCGCAAACCGAAGTTGTTAAAATAATAAAAGAATGGATAACAATCGACAATGACATCCGCAACATCAATAAAGAACTCCGAGTCCGCAAAGAGAAGTTGAAAAAAATATCGCAAACCCTGATGAAAACGATGAAGGAAAATAAGATTGACGAGTTTGACATAAAAGATGGAAAAATGGTATTTTCGCAGACCACCGTTAAAAAACCAATAACCAAAAAAAATCTGGTATCCATATTATCAAAGTACTACGAAGGCGACATATCCCAGGCGGTTGAAATGAATAAATTCATAATGGACAATCGCGAAGAAGTTGTTAAAGAAACCATTAAGCGGACTATCAACAAAGATGATTAACCCATTAGTCCTAACTCGGGGATGCACGTTTTTCCATTGATTATTTTAGCTTTAGCGATGATTGCCGGGTCCACTTTCCCTTCTAAAATGTCTTCCGTCTTATAGACGTTGTTGAATTTGTCAATATAGTAAACAATTCCCATAATGTTGGTGGCCACTACGTCAATTTTCTTGGTGCATACTCCACAAACATCGTCAGCCAATCCGTGCGGGGCGCCCTTCGAATGTGTTCCGCAAAATTCGAATCCGTCTTTGCGCTTGCGCGTGCACTGTTTGTTGTCAGCGCGCTTTGCATTGCAGCGGTTTTGAGTGGGGATGGAGTTTTGGATGCGCTTTCTTTTTGATAAATCGTCTTTACTAAATAGCAGGCGTTCGTATTCGTAAACGTATTCGAGCAGTTCATTGATTTTTGCCTTTTCACCAAAATTCAGGTCAATCGCTTTAGTGCGAATGCTGTCCTTGAATCGAGTTATGAATTCTTCCGATTTTGAGTTTAATTTCTTTTCCATTTTGTTATTATGCGATTCATTATAACAAACTAAAAATATTCAATTTTACGATTTATTTATTTTTGTCATTGAAAAAATTGTAAAGCAGATTGTCGGGGTTGTGATTTTTCACATCGCCGTCAATCATTTGTATGGATTCGTATATTTTTCGCAAGACATCGTTGGGCGCACTTGACCCAACCTTGATGAACCCCTGTTTCACGAGTGTTTTTCGAATTTCGTCGATGGGGGTTTGTTTTATTAAGTAGGATTTTGTTGTCACATTTGTCCGAATGGTTTTGTTGGGAAGGAGAACTCCAACATTGGGTTTATACCGATCCTTGCCACATCGGTAGGTTCTTCGCAAAAGTTTTTTGTATTTTTTTTGCTTGACTATTTGGGTTTTGGTTTTTTGTTCAATTTCTCTCTGTTTTAGTTTTTCAATCAACAACAATTCGGCGGGGCTTTTGATACGTTCGGAAACAAAATCGTGGACAGGTTCGTGGGCTTTCATTGTCCGATTGTGATACGAACGATAGGTGGGCAAAGACCCGTTTTTCAAACAGCCGTAGTTGGGTCTGGGTAAAATTTGCATAGGTTCTGCGTAAGATTGTTCAATGTGTGTGGATACTTCGTTGGGTGCTGCGCTAAACATAGATTCCGTGTGCATCGGCACTACATTAGGTGCTACGCTGTGCACTACGTTAGGCATCGGTACTACGTTAGGCATCGGTACTACGTTAGGCACGTCATTGTGCAGAATGTCTTCATCCAAATGAACCGGTATAAGGTCGGTATTTTGATAGTGAACCATAGGGTCTTGAAGACTCGCATTGTAATTTTTAATCGTTTGGTTCGCCTTTGTCTCTCGCTGTTTCTCTGCTATTTTTTTCATAAAATCAACCGAATTTTTAAAATCATTTTCAAATTCATCCGATGCAGAGACTCCTCGACTTTCACTCATCAATGAATTGTATTGTTTCTCTTGATTTTTCCGGATTTCTTTTAAAATACTATTCTTGATTGTTTTGTTGGAAACTTTCTTCTCTGTTTTCAATTTAATTGGTTTGTCCGGTTTTTTCCGTTTTTGTGTTTTTGAAGATACTTTAAATAAATCCTCATTGTATTTTACGATTCGAATATTACCGTTGCTCATAATACAATATTGTATATATTGTTTTATGAAATTAAACATAGGTAGGGGAACGTAGTTCCCCTATAACCCCTTCCCTTAAAGGAAACCTACGGGTTCTCTTTAGTACATGTTTTTTAGCATGGTTCTCTTTAGTACAGATTTTTAGTATGGTTTTTAGTATGGTTTTTAGTATGGTTTTTAGTATGGGATCATAAGGGAACGACGAGTTCCCTTAACCTAAGCAAACATAGTCGATATAATCTTCTGCGATTTTTTCAAAGAATATTCTCTCGTGTTCTCTTTGCTTTTCATGAAAATTTCATACCCGATTTCCAAATCCGCGAGTTCAATAATACGTTTTTCCGAGTCCGCTTTTCCATAGACCCTTTTGCTATGTGCAATTTTCGCTTTGAACAACAGTGTTTCAATGTCTCTACCGAACCCACTAAAACTGTCGTACCGTTTCTTGAACCATTTCTCTCCATCTACATTTCCAATTTTCCATTTATAGTCGGCCACTTTCTTTTTGAAAATTTCCCACAAATCTTTTGCCGAGTAATTGTCAATCTTGAATCTCCAAACAAACCTGGATTCCAATCCCGAATTGAGAGAGAAAAACCGTTCGTTCAGTTCGTTCTCGTACCCCGCAATAATAACCATGATATTGTCTTTTTGATCACTCAACGACTCGCACAAAGTGTCAACACACTCTTTGGAAAAATTGTCGTCGCCGAGAGAATATGCCTCATCAATGAATAAAACGCCACCTAAACTTTGGGTTATAAGCGCCTTCATTTTGATTGCGGTTTGGCCTAAATATCCGGCAATCATATCGGAGCGGGTGGCTTTTTTGAATTTATGTTCAGTAGTCGATTTAGGTTGCGACCCGAGGGGGTCGCAGGGTTTGTTAATAACTCCAATTTTGGAGTAAATTGCGCCGAGCACTTTGGCAACTTCGGTTTTTCCGGTGCCGGGAGGGCCAAAAATCACGGTGTGTTTATAATCGTCGGCCCCATTGTGCAACCCTTGCAGATAGTAGAGAAGTTGTTCGAGTACACTTTTTTTCAAAGTGTGCATTCCAATCATTGCATTGAGTTCGCAAAGTTCGGGCTTAATGGAATGGATTGTTTTCAAATTGATATTGTATTCCACGTGTTCTTGGAAAGGGTTCTCTTCGGCAATTTGTATCAAATCGGAAATGGAATTCAGAGAGAAATCAATGGTGACAAAATTTTTGGTTAAAGATTTTTCAGGTCTATTACTATCCTGCATATTAATATCGTGTGTATTACTATCCTGCATATTAATATCCATATTTAAAACTTCGTGTTCATTTTGCCATTCTTCGTAAAGCTGCGACACGTTTACTTTCAAATTGGAAGGATAGAATTGTTGGGTGGAGGTCGCAAACATAAAGTTCTGATAATCGTAAAATGAGAGATGCGTTTTTTTCTTGTAATAATCCATGAATTTGTTAAATTCTGCGCATTTCATTGTTCCAATCATTGTTTCTCTATTCACTATAAAAATAAATAATCTTTAACTATATAAAAATAAAAACCATATTTATTATCATCGATAAAACAGGTTAATAAATGTCGTCATCGGAAATTGAAAAAATACATAAGGCTCTTGTGAAATATGACCCTTTGCAGGCGGTACTCTATGGGTCTCGCGCAACCGGGATGTCCAAACCCGACAGCGACTACGACGTTATGGTTTTTTTCAAAAGGTCTAATTTTCCATTAAAGGAAACCGCGGAACAAAGATTTACGCGGTTTTATAAAATGGCGTGCGAATTGAAATGTGCGCTCGGAAAACCAGTGGATTTGGTTGTTATGAAATACAATGGAAAATGGGTGAATACACATTGCGAAAGAGATGTGTTGTTTTACAATCATGTAAGGTGCGAAGCCATTTGTGCTTTTGATAATAAACGTGGTGCGGAAATGTGCGATATGTCCGAAAAGATTGGGCTGTATAAAGCGTGAAGCACAACGTGCGACCAAAGCTCGAAGCGACCAAAGCACTTTGCAAAAGTTTTATGAACAAAACAAAATAATATAAAAAATTGAACTTTTTATATTATTAGTAGGCAAAAGTATAAAAATGAATCTAGAATTAAAAATGTCAACTGAAGAACAACCTAAAATTACCGAACAACCCAAAAAGAGGGTTTATAAGAAGAAGGCGGTTATTGAAGAGACTTTAACCGACGCAGTCATTGCCGAAAAAAAACCAAAAAGACAAACAAAACCAAAGGCAATCGCAAAGGAAGAACCCATGAATACGACCAAGCAATTGGAAGAAATCATCATGAGCGAAGAAAAAATGAATTTGGAAATTAAGAAAATGGTGGAAGAGAATATGAAGAACCCCGACAACGAAGTATTGGCGCATTTGGGACAATACGTTGAAGAACCATTCAAAATCATTGAATCCTATTTTGACGGCCAGCATTCTTCCTGTCTGGTTCGTCATCAATTGGAATCGTACAACGATTGCATTCACCGTCAAATTCCCCAAACCATTCAGATGTTTAATCCAGTCATGGTTCGCTCGGACAAGGATATTTTGCCAAATTCCGACAAATATTCGCTGGAGGTTGAAATCACATTCACCAATCTGAAGTTGTATCCTCCTCAAATTTATGAGAACAATGGCGCAACCAAATTGATGATGCCGAACGAAGCCAAATTGCGAAATGTCACCTACGCGTCCAATATGACCATCGACATAAACATAACGTATCACGTTCGCGACAATGTGGACATTGAAAAACCGCGTTCAATCACCAGCGTGATACCAAAAGTAAGTATTGGAAAATTCCCCATCATGGTCAAATCATCGATCTGTGTTCTCACCCAGAACAACCACATCAACCCGGTCTCAGTCGGCGAATGCACATTTGACCACGGTGGATATTTCATCATCAAAGGTTCTGAGAAAACCGTTTTGCAACAGGAGCGCGCGGCGCAAAACACGGTTTATTGCTACGACGGCAAAAACACGTCCAAATGCAGTTGGTATGCGGAAATCAAATCGGTTCCGGACTACAAGTGCATTTCGCCCAAACAGGTGGAAATTGAAGTCGCGAGCAAAAACAACGGGTACGGTCATCCATTGAAGGTGGTGATTCCCCGCGTTCGCGAATCCATCGATTTGTTCGTGCTGTTTCGCGCACTGGGCGTCGCATCCGACAAACAAATCTGCGAATACATATTGCTGGACATAGACAGTAGTATGCACACGGATATTTTGAAATTTCTGAACGCGTCTATTATCGAGGCCAATCAGTATATGTCAAAGGAGGATGCGCTCAGACACATAACATCCTATGTGGCGTTTACTCCTATGAATATGGACAAGGAACAGGGTTCCAAGAAGAAACGCGATTTTACCAATGACGTATTGGGCAACGACCTGTTTCCCCACTGCAAAACCCCCGAACAAAAGATTTATTTCCTGGGTTATATGACGAACAAACTCATTCAGACCGCGCTCGGATGGATTAAACCGTCTGACCGCGACTCCTATGTGAACAAACGCATTGATATGACCGGAACCCTTTTGAACAATTTGTTCCGCAACTATTTCAACAAGTTGGTGAAGGAGATGCAGAAACACATTATCAAGGAAATCAATGGCGGTTCGTGGCGTTCTGCCGAGGATTACGAAAGCATTGTCAATAATGGGAACATCTGCAAAATGGTGAAATCCACCACGATCGAGACCGGTATTAATCGCGCATTGGCGACTGGCGATTTCAGCATTAAACAAAGCAACAGCAGTAAGGTCGGTGTTGCGCAAGTGGTGAATCGTTTGACTACTGCTGCGACGCTCAGTCATATGCGACGCATCAATACGCCCATTGACAAATCGGGTGAGCTGATTGACCCGAGAAAGTTGCACGGGACAACATGGGGGTTCCTTTGCCCAGCAGAAACTCCGGAGGGCCAGTCAATCGGTGTTGTCAAAAGCATCAGCACGATGACCCACTTAACAATAACGACCAACAGTTCGTCGTTGTACATATATGTTGAGCCCTTCATCAAGTCTTTGAACACGGCTTCGCCAAAGGAGACATTCGGCAAAGTCAAAGTATTTGTCAATGGTTGCTGGGTAGGTGTCACAGACACGCCGATCGAATTGTACAATGACATGAAGGAGAAGAAATACAAGGGTATTTTGAATATTTACACATCGGTCGTGTTTGATTACAAGATGATGGAAATCCGCATTTGCAACGATGCTGGCCGGATGACGCGTCCTTTGTTGCGTGTCAAGGATGGGAAGGCGCTTATGACCACCGATATTATCAACCGACTGGATTCCGGAGAATTGTCGTGGAACGATTTACTGACAAACTGCAAATTGGATACGTCGGTGATTGAATACATTGACCCAGATGAACAAAATTTTGCGATGATTGCGATGCGTGCGAAAAATTCGTATATTTTGAACGACACCAAAATCAATTTCACCCATTGCGAAATCCATCCATCCACCATTTTCGGAATCCTGGCGTCGTGCATTCCCTTCCCTGAACACAACCAGGCGCCGAGAAACACTTATCAATGTTTAGATATTAATGAAACCGTCCTTTTGTCAAATGGAGAAAAAATACCAATAAAAGATGTAAAAGTTGGTGATTCGGTTATCTGTTTTAATCCGGAAACATTTAAAACTTCGCATACAAAAGTTGTCAACCATTATGTTCGTGAAACTGATAAAAAGATTTACAAAGTAAAGACCATCAGTGGAAGAGAAATAATTGCAACCGAAGACCACAAGTTTATGACAACCAGTGGGTGGCGCGAAGTTCAAAATATGGAGGTAAATGAAACGATGATTGGAACGATGGATAATATTAAGAATCCTGTATTTGAAATGCTTGCAAGTATTGAAGAAGTTGAGAACAGACTAATTTCGGATATTACAGTTGAATCTGACGACCACAGTTTTATTGCAGGAAACAATTTTATGTCAAGTAATTGTGCGCAGAGCAAGCAGGCAATGGGCGTCTACGCAACCAATTACGATAAACGATTTGACAAGACAGCCTACATATTGACATCGCCCTCGAGACCTTTGGTGGACACGCGCATTATGAACTGGCTCGATCTCGTCAAGATTCCATCGGGTCAGGTTATCCATGTTGCGATTATGTCGTATACTGGCTATAACCAGGAAGACAGTGTGTTGATAAATAAGGGCTCGATTGATCGCGGGATGTTTTCCACAACGATTTACCACACGGAGAAGGACGAGGACAAAAACATAACCCGTTTTGTCAGCCGATGCAAACCGGACGCCACCAAAACCAAGGGAATCAAATACGGCAATTACGACAAGATAGACTCGACCGGATTTATCCCCAAGAATACCAAGTTGGACGACCGCGATATCATTATGGCAAAGGTGGTTCACATCAAGGAGAACCGCAATGACCCAACAAAGCCAATCAAATTCGAGGACCAAAGTAAGAGTGTAAGAACTGCGGGCGAGGAAATCCACATTGACGAGAACGTCACCTGCAGAAATGGCGATGGATATCCCTGCGCCAAAGTCAGAATGCGTACTTTCAGAAAACCGTGCATCGGCGATAAATTTAGCTCGAGACATGGTCAGAAGGGCACAGTTGGATTAATTATTCCAGAGTGCGACATGCCATATACCAGAAACGGATTGAAGCCGGACATTATCATCAATCCGCACGCAATTCCTTCGCGTATGACGATTGGACAGTTGAAAGAAACATTGTTAGGAAAGGTGTTGATACATTTGGGAATGTTTGGCGATGGAACCAGTTTCGGCGAATTGGATGTAAAAACCATTGCCGCACAGCTCCAGAAACTGGGATACGAGAGTTATGGAAACGAGATCATGTATGATGGATTGACTGGCGAACAATTTGACGCGAGCATCTTTATTGGACCGGTCTTTTACCAGCGATTGAAACACATGGTCAATGACAAGCAACACAGCAGGTCAATCGGACCGATGGTGAATTTGACGAGACAACCGGCCGAAGGCCGTAGTCGTGATGGCGGTTTCCGTATCGGTGAGATGGAGCGTGATGTTATGCTTGCGCACGGAATGAGTCGATTCTGCCGAGAAAGATTGTATGATGTTTCGGACAAATACAGTGTTCATGTGTGCAAGAAATGTGGAATGATTGCGCAATACAATGACGCGTCGACATCGAACAATATGATGTCCAAGTACAGTTTCACGGTGCATAAATGCGGGGTCTGCGACAATACGACGGACTTTGCGTATGTGGAAGTGCCCTATGCGTTCAAACTGATGGCGCACGAATTGCAGACAATCAACTGTGTTCCAAGATTGCTGACAGAGTAAGTGAAAATGTAATGCGACACGTTTGATTATAACTTAAATATTATGACCTTTTTTATTTAATACCAAATAATTAAATAAAAAGCTTTGGATATAAAGGAGGGGGAACGTAGTTCTCCCAAAAAGATATAAAAATAAGATACGTATAGTACTAATCAATCCAATGAATGGAGAAATGGCAATCAATTCTGTGTTATACGGCAAACTTAAATCGGACGATGGAGGCATCTTAAACATTATTTTTTTAACATTTGCAATGTCTATCATAAATTACATAGTGAGACAGGCCAGCTATTATTTGGAAGACGTTGACTTTAAAAAACTAATGAATTGGGAATTTTTTTTCCACAAACTGCAGAAGAAAAACTCAGTAGAGTACGAAGGCAAAATATCGTGCGCAGTGAATATGTACAGTTCAGAACTCAAACAAACCAGTGTATTTGGCAAAAGGTTCAAAGCATTGTGGGAATACATTATTGCGGAAATTGACAAAAATCCGTCAATTCATTCGATCAAGGAGCAGACGGTTAACAAGAAGGAAGACGATATATACATGGTGAACCAAAAGGATAAATTCATGGTTAACAAAGAATTGGAGATTTATGCATATACGTACACCGAAAGCGAATCTACAAACAAAGAGGAAGACGAAATCAAAACGCGAAACAAAACCTCCAATATCATCATTGAACTGTATTCGTACAAAAGTAGCACCGAGGCAATCAAAATGTTTGTGGAAAACATAACGTTGGAACATATGAAAAAGTTGGAAAATGCGCGCAAAAACAAACATTTCATTTACACACTTTCACAAATAAAATACGACGACGATATTTCTGAGAGGTGGTGTGAAACCCGTTTTGAGAGCACGCGGACATTCAAAAATCTTTTTTTCGAAAATAAACAAAAGATTCTGGATAAGATTGATTTTTTCATTCAAAATAAAGATTGGTATTATGACAAAGGCATTCCATACTCGTTGGGAATCGGGATGCACGGCCCTCCCGGAACCGGAAAAACGTCGTTTATCAAGGCATTGGCGAATTACACGGGAAGACACATTATTATCATTTCTCTCAAGTTATTGAAAACCAAACACGACCTCGATGAAATCTTTTTTGAAGACAAATACAACGGATCCAATGAAAGAGGGACGGTTGGATTTGACAAGAAAATCATCGTGTTTGAAGACATTGATTGCGTCGGAGACATTGTGCTTTCCAGGGAACATAAGAAAGAAAAATATGCAGAGAAAGAAGTTGTAATTAATCTGGATCCGGTAACCAAAGTATGTGAAGTCCCCAAAATCAAAATTGAGGATCCCATTACTCTAGACGATATTTTGAATTTGTGGGACGGAATCCGCGAAACGCCGGGGAGAATATTGATTCTCTCTTCCAACCATTATGAAAAGTTGGATCCGGCATTGAAACGCCCTGGGAGAATTGATATTACACTGGAATTGGCGAATGCATCGAGAAACGTGATTTGCGAAATTTACCGGCATTTAACTGGAGAATCCATTGATCCAGCTCTGTTAGCACAGATTCCGGACCGGAAGTATTCGCCCGCTCAAATAATGAATTATTATATGGCTGGAGAGAAAAATGCGGAAATCTTTATTGAGAAATTAATTGGAATTATTTGATTTAGCTTCGCTTCAACCCATATGAGCCACATACTTAAGGAAAGAGTCAGATTGGTTTCCCTATATAGAAACATTTTTAAAAAAAGGGAAGGGGTCATAGGGCGTAAGCTTCGCTGAATAACCGTAGGTTTCCCTATATAGTTTTGCAATTGGTTGTAATCACTTGCCCGGCTATCCGGGTGGTTTGCACATTTTCGATTTGTGTGTAAATGACTTTGCTTTTTGCTAATGTTTTGGAGTGCATTTTGCAGAGATATGCACACCGCGAAATAACGTTATGTGGAACCTGATTTAGCTTTGTTTCGCAGGTTAAAACTACATGACATGAAGGAGAATCTGATAAATGAAACCATATATCAGATTTGTTGGCGTTTTGTACGAGTTCGGTGTTCTCTATTGCGGACCTCCCGATCTTGATGGTATAAGTTCTGCCGTCGTATTCAAAAGTTTCGAGTTTCATTGCTATGAAATAATTCATGAAATATTTTTATATCCTTTAAAGGAAACCATAGGTTTCCTTTTGAACCTTCCTCTTAAGGGAACTACGTTCCCCTATGACCCCTCCTTTTATAAGGAAGGTTTAGAAGGAAGGTATAAGCAAATCGAAAAAAAGAAAACCTCGGGTTCCTTTATATAATGAACAGCACCGCGCTTTTTCTCGTTGGATGCATTGGCACACGACTTCTCTTCACATATTTAGCAATGACTTTTACTGCATTTTTGCCCTATATGGGTTATGTAGCCGCACTTATTTCCGCGGGATTTTTTTACATTTATTTCACGGGTAGCAGACCCACTGGTGTAGAGACCGGCGGAAAACCCATTTGGTGGAACCATTTGAGACCGTTGCATGGGTTTTTATACGGTTTGTTCGCATATGGTGCGATTATTGGTCGCACAGATTCGTGGAAAGTACTATTTGCAGACACGATGATTGGTTTAATCGCATTTTTGCACAAACATTTTTTTTAAATTTTGTATAATAAATATTTACTTATAGGTAAAATAGTTATTATACAAATGGCAAACATTGATATTTTTGAAGCGTGTAATAATAATAATATTGAAAACGTAAAAAAGTTTATTTCCGAAGGTGCTGATGTAAATGGTAAAGACAAATACGGTTTTACTCCTTTATTTATTGCCGCAATTCGCAATAATGCTGAAATTGCGGATTTACTTATTTCGAAGGGTGCTGATGTAAATCCCAAATACATTGATAAACCAGATAGTCCTTTATTAATAGCGTCCAGTCTAAGACATTTTGAAATGGTTGAATTGCTTTTATCAAAGGGTGCAGAAGTCAATTATGAAAATAAAAGAACGATAACACCTTTATTTATGGCATGCCTTAGTAATAATATAGAAGTTATAGAAATATTGCTGCACTATGGAGCAGAACCACACAAAAGAAATAAAAAATACCAAACTCCTTATGGCGTAGGTTCAAACGTTGTAAAGAAATTTATAGACACTTGGAATGGCCCTTTGAAAGGAATACGCGTTTTGAAAAAATTATGCGTATACAATCCAATTGCGTGTGAATATGGATTAGATGAAAACGGGTTTGGTTTTGACGAATGTTTAAGTGATTTTATGGGGTAAGACAAATAAAATTTTAAAAATCAAATAAAATTTTTTAAATCAAATAAAATTTTTTAAATCAAATAAAATTTTTTAAATCAAATAAAATTTTTTAAATCAAATAAAATTTTTTAAATCAAATAAAATTTTTTAAATCA
>Ga0209353_10001077_pt1 | contig 15786 bp, 20 predicted proteins | sample LauGreSpBDMM15SD_2_FD_187561 | JGI IMG/M metagenome (GOLD analysis project Ga0209353, IMG submission 187561) | Freshwater lake microbial communities from Lake Michigan, USA - Sp13.BD.MM15.SD (SPAdes) (version 2) | ecosystem: Environmental > Aquatic > Freshwater > Lake | place: Lake Michigan...
CTTGAGAATCTACAAATATCTTTTCAATACTTCCACTTAAAACTGGTTGAACTAATGCGGTTACTCCCAATCCAGCAGAAATTGTAACCAGCGGTGGATTTATAACATCATAATTACTTCCACCATTCAAAACATTGACGGATGATAACGGTCCATAATAGACTTTATCATCTGATTTATAATTTTCAATTTCAATACCATTAATTAATAATCCAATTGGACCTGGTTGAGTTGATTCTCCAGTTCCATTTTGAATATTTGGATTTAATGGAAATTTTTTAAGTAGTTTTTGAATACCAATCTCTTCAGATTTTTGTGAGTATAAAACAAATTTGTGAGTATTTTGTGAATTAAAAGTTGAATTTAAATATTTTATATAATTGTTACTGCCAATAAAAGATCTTGAGTCATATAATTTAATTTTTTTATTATTTTCTTGAACCTCAACATAGTAAGATCCAGTTTCTAATCCAGAAATAACGGAAGAACTTGGTTGATAATAAACTTTGTCTCCAGAAATAAAGGGAACAGAATCATTAAAATTTATTGTACTATAATAATTTTCATCAATTTTGTCTGATAACTGAATAGCTATTGTAGATCTAGTATTTGCAGTTATCTGATAAGTATAAGGTCTTGGTAAATTATTATTGTTTGATGGGAAGGAATTTGAAGCGACATATGCATAATCACCATTTTCCTTATATACATTCAATACATCAGATAAAATGACATCATTGCCATATTCAATAGGAATTATAGAACTGCTTGCTTTATTAACCTTTCTTCTCAAATCATATTCTACACCATTATTATACCAATTTGATAATGAAAAATCATTTAATTCAAGTGTTTTTAGATCGTTATTAATGGATTTGATATAAGGTACATTTGAGATCGTAGTTGGATATCTTACTATATTACTATATCTTTCTACAACTTCAACAATGTCTCCCACTTTTAAACTTGATTTATTAGTAGTGCTTTTAAGTATTGGTTTGGATCCACTAAAAGTTTCTATCTCATATCTGGAACTTGTATTATAGATCCACGAATTTGCAAAAATTTCTTTATAAGAACTGCCAGTATCTTCAATTAATTCTCCTAGACTTTTTATCGAAATCTCGTCGCCAACAGAAATTTTAAAATATTGTGATACTGGTATAAATTCTGATAGCACCCCAGTGATTCTAAATTCCACTTTTTTACTATTATCACCATTTTCATATCCAAAATAAATTTCATCAGATCTTATATTATCTGCAGAATTAATTTCTTCACTTACACCTGTACAACCCAAAAATTGATTAATTGTTTTATTTGTATAATTTATTATATTATTTCCGGATACAATAGTTCCAGATTCTTTAAATCCAATTGTAGAATCAACTGAAATAATAGAAGATCCTATGGAGATATTTTCTAAACATTTTGTATTCTGTGTGATAGTAAAGTTTCCTTCAATTGCAGATCTATCATCATAACCAATAAAAAGGGAAATCTTATAATATTTTATAGTCTCTTTGGTAAATATTTCTACCTCAGATACTGATGCACTAGTGGTAGGATCAGTAGATTTAAAAATTGATTGTCCAACTAGTTTTGAGGGATCTCCAGAAATTCTTTCTACAGAAACGACCTTTCTTCTTATATATTGTGCAGAAGAAGTCTTAATTAAAAAGTTTTCTAAATTTACTACTTTTGGAGATACTCCATAAAGAATATTGAATAAAATTCTAAAAGATTCTTCAGTACCCTTTGATTGATAAAAAGATCTTGCATTTTTGATAAAGTTTCCTACATTTAAATTGGAAACAAAATCTACACCCTCTAATCCTGGAGTTAAAGTATATTTTAATTTTTTGTAAAATTCTTTTAGAAATAAAGAACTTAAATTTTGTACGGAAGATCCTGAAGCATGTTGTATGGATGTAGAGGTAGAAAATACTAACTCTTCTTGATTAGATACTGCATGATAGGAAGTAATACCACTAAATCCACGAATACAACCTGTGAATGTGTTAGTTGTGAGACCAGTATAAGTGATAATTTCATCATCAATTTTAATTAGTCCATATTTTTTAGGAAATCCTTTTGTTGAAGTAACTGTAATTGCGATTCCAGAGGAATTTGAAATATTAGTCGTTAGTCTAGTTGAACCAACAACTACTTCTGGAGTTAAGTTATCTAATTTTAAATATTGATCTAAGTTTTCTGCAATATCAACAGGACCACCTTGATATTCTTGAGAAATATAATATTGCTTCAAAAATTCTGAAGTTTTGGGACTTTCATCCAGTATAAATTCTGGAAGTTGACTGCCAATTATTTGCTGTATTTTGACTCTAGACTCAAATCCCGTTTGTATCATATTATTATCTTGTTAGGTTTCCGTTTGAGTAACTTGATGTATAATAATCTCTGGCAAATGTTGTCCCAGATATTTCATCTCCAGATGCGATCACATCTCTAACCATATTTATTGAACTTTTTGAAATGTCAAAACTTAGATATAAATCGTTTAATCCAAGTACATCGTTCGATTCTGGATATACTTGAATTTCAACAATATCATTTTCCTTCTCAGTGGAAGTAATGTTAATTGTTCCCAATTTAATTTCCCCCCTTACATAATCTACAGTTCCTGCAGATTGTGCAACGATTTTAATTTTACCTTCAGAGGTTGGATTTTTCTTTACAACTGATATGATTCCAGTTCCAGTTAGATTTCCATTTGAATCTTTAGATGGGGTATCTGTAAAATATAACATTTCAGTTTCTGTAGCAATTTTAAATCCAGTAGATTTGATATTATATCCTTCGGCATTTATATGAAATTTATTACCAAAACATATTTCATATTGGGAAAACTGATTTATTAGTGCTTTAAGATCTCTTCTAATTTTGACTTTTGTAATATTGGATGTAATTGAAACATCTGTATTATCAATAATTTGCAAAACTTTACTGTATTTAAATCTTCCACCAAATTTATTCAAATCTGTTGATTCTGAATATTCTGTAAGTGAGTTAACTACCTTAGTCTTTAAAGATTCTTTTGCTGATACTTGATTAGAATTGTAATAAACTGAACTGTCAATCTCAACATAAAGTATTTTGAGATCGATAATTTTTTGATTAATACCTGAAACACTATATTGCTTTAGTTTATTTTGAATTTGCTCTTTATTAAAAGATGAAACATATGTACCACCCTTGGGTTTAATACTAATAGTAACCGTCCCATACTCTGGTGGAACTAGTTCTTCTCCACCCACAATCGCTACAGATTCAGTATCTGGATAAATTTTCTTGATAATTGCTTCATAGTCACGCGCAGTTACTGCTCTGTACTGTGATGAATAGATTTTTGGGGCAAAGTACTTAATTGAATTAATTTCTTCTATCTCTGCACCATTCTGAGAACTTTGATTTGTTGTAACAGTTGCTCCGTTTAATGTAGTTGGTCCTCCAGAGGAAGTTTTTAATGTAGATTGAAATGTAAATTGAGAAGCCCCATTTCCATCTTTTCCATCAGTTACAATATAATGAACTGTAATAATTGCATTATTTTCCAATTTCTTTCCAAATCTACCATCACCAAAAATAATCTCATACTTTTCGTCTTGAACTTCTTGTATTAAATAAATTTCCGATGTTGAATCAATATTTAAGATGTTATCAACTAATAAATATTTGATTCCCAATCCACTATCTTGAATACCTTTAACATAGATGGAAATTGTAGAAGTATCAATATCAGAATTATTTAAAATAAATCTTTGGTCAAGAGATCCATCTACTGTAAAAGTTTTTGTTAAAAATGTTCCTTGATAGATATCAATTCCAGTAATATTTCCAGAAGAATCAATTTTATTAAAGGTGACAGATCCATTAACTACTTTTGTTGTGATATTTTCTGGAATAGAAAAGGTGTAAGAAGTATCATTTGCAGTTCCTACACACACCAAACCCGCTGGAAGAGTTACTGTTGAAGTATCTGCAGTCGTAGTACCAGTAATAGTTACCTGCGCCTTAGAGCAGGTTTTGGAGCGTGGTACATATCCAATATTTCTTGCGAGTGAAACTACATTTTCTCTAAGTGTTGCAGAATCCAAAAAGGATTCATTCACAATCATATTTGAGTTGAATGCAGTAATATAAGTATTGTATGCTAATGTATCAATCAGTACAGAGAAATTAGATCCTTCAAAGTCAAAATCCGTGAATGTAGAGTTGGCACGGAGATAATCCTTGATGGACGTTCTTATTTGATCAAAGTCTAGATTTGTAAATTTAGTAAAAGGCATTTTATCTGGTTGCCTCTAGTAGAAATGTAAATTGTTGCGTGGGAAATTGTTGCCCAATGATATCAAATATAACAGTCACTTCAAATGAATTATTATCTGGTTGAGGATCTACTTCAACTTTTACATTATCCACTCTTGATTCATAATTTTGAATTGTAGTTTCAATTTGAGTTTGTATGACAGATGCAGTACCATAGTCTACAAATTCAAATAAACTTGAACGAACTTCAGATCCAAGTAATGAATTAAAAAATCTTTCAGTTGGAATTGTTTCTACTAGATTGCGAATTGATCTAGTAATTGCTCTCTCATTCTTGAGTATTGGTAGATCCTTTGTCACCGGATGAGGATCAAAGGATAAACTAATATCTTTAAACGATTTAGATATCCTTTGTATTGCCATTCGGAAATTAAATTTCTATCTTTTATTTATGTCGATTTCCAGGAAGAACCATAAGTTGGTTCTGTTCCATAATCCCAATCATCATAATCCTCATCATTTCGAATTTTTTCATGCAATTCAGTTTGCTTTTTAAGATCATGCTTTGGTGCATAATCGTGCATAACTTCTTGAATAACTCTTTTTTGAGAATCTTCGGATTTAATTAACATTTTAGCTCCTGTTTTTTTAAAAACAGAACTTTTTTTGGAAGGAGGTTGCTATCTCCCCTACTTCTATTTAACGATCTATTTCTTTAATTCTAAAGTTATTTGAATTAAAATATTTCAAGAGTTCCAGTGCGATTAATTTTGGATTTCCTTCTCCACAGGTATAGACATCAATGGCAATTGCACCTTCCTCAGGCCATGTATGACAAGAAACATGACTTTCTGCAAGTGCAATCACAATTGTAACTCCTTGAGGTACAAAGCAATATTGAAAAATGTTGAGAATTGTCATTCCAGCGCGGTTAATTCCACGCTCCATTACTTCCTGAATGGCAATTCCATCATTTAATAAGTTGTACTTTATATCGTATACCTCTAACAAGAGATGTTTACCCATCGAAAAGTGTTTCAACTCATCATTTTATTGAAAAATTTATTTATTCTCAAACTTCCAGTGATTATTTGGTTTTTCCCACCAAAAATGAAGGTCTTCTTTCATGTCATTATAGTATAAAGATACGAAGTCACTTTTATATTTACTATGAATATTTTCACACAGTGCAATAGTATAGTATTTTTGTTTTATTATATCAGTAATCCAACTATAGTTACCACCACGAATGACTCCTGCCTCAATCAAAACAAACTTTTTCCATCGTTTTTCCCATTTCGAATAGTTTTCAATAAACTCCTGGAGATATTCAGTAACATCTTCATTAGGAAAGGGAACATTAACTGATTCAATGTGAAATATCTCTTGATTCATGCTCAATGCATGTGATAAATGCTGTGTGACAATTGCAGAATAGTCTGGAGAAACCATTAAAAAACAAGTATCGGAGGGATGAATATCAATCCCCGATACTTGAATGCGATAGGTCATTTCCTGTATTAATGCTTTTTCTTTATCTTCCGAGATAAAAAGCAATGATTTCATTCTTACCCTTGACCCCTATATTTCTTATGTGCTTTATTACGAGAAGAGGCAGCGTACTTAGTTCCAGCGCCATCTCCTTGACGAGACTTCTTAGGAGACCCCAGAATATAAGAACTGTTCTTAGTTAGTCCGTCTTTTGCTTTTGTTGCCATTAGTTTTCTCCTATAATTTCAGTTTGAATTTCGTTTGGATTTGGAGAACCTGTCTGATAAAAATCATTTGCCAGATCCTCCATAATATCGAAGTACTCTTCTTCTGTAAGTGAGGAGTATATTTTACGCCCTTTACAAAGTATGTTGTACTTGCCTGCCATCGTATCAAATGATTCTTGTTTTTTCGTGACCAACTCGTACCCGAGGATCACACCAGATTTCAAAGCCTGCTTCTTTTGCATCGAGGCAGAATGATACATCTTCTCCACACATATCCTGAACCTCTCCAGATTCAAAGACTTGCATCTTCGGAGCAAACCATGGATACTTCATCTCAGAGTGTTCAAAGACTCCCTTCTTGATGAGCAACCATCCAAATCCAGTATAATCAACTGTGAATGGTTTACGACGCTTTGAGATACTCTCAACAGTTTCGTGATTCATGACTCCACCATTATTGCGGAAATCATCTTCTTCGAGCCAATGTGCAACTGATGTAGTTACTCCATCTTCTGTTGCGTACCAACCACCAGCGATATCTTTGTTCATCAGAACTAATTGCCAAAACTTCTCAGTATTAAAGACAATATCCGAGTCGATCCAAAGTTGCCAATCATAATCTAGTTTTCCATCCCAGGGAATCTGATCAGGTCCCCGCAGTACATTCGCTCCTAAACATTTGCATCGGGCAAAGTTTACCATTGATGAATAATCCTGCGAGATTTGAATGCTCGCTCCAGACTGAACAAGGTCAAAACAGAGTTGTACAAAACTTTTCAGGTAAGTATAAGAAACTCCGCGACCTGGAAGGCAAAATACAATCGACTTGCCCTTTACCATTTCTTTTGCGAGGTTATAATCCCATTCTTCTTGAGATTGTCCTACTATAGGTGCTTTTGCTTTTACAGTAAATCCTTTAGCCATAATTTTATGCGGTTACTTCAGTATCATAACTTATTATATAGTGTTTGTCAATCTGTATTTTCTGTGAGAATAACCTCATCTCCTTCTACTTTAAAACTAATCTCAGTATCTTCATACCATGAGAGTTCATTGGCGATACTCTCTGGAATAATCACATAATAGTCTCCAGTAATTGGATCGACCTGTACAGACTCAAAAATTTTGCCGGAATTTTTTTTCATCTTTTTGTGTTTAATTTTGCGATTTCAGTTTATATATTATTTTGAGTTTTTGAAGGGTTTTGTGGGGCGCGAAATTTTTGTGGAGAGTGATATATAGAGGTCGATCTGGGTCGTTTATAGATTGGGAGGGACCCATGGGCTTAAACCGCCGACCCCAAAACCGCCGAAACAACTGCATTTCACGAACGCACGATTAGGGGCACTAAGTATAAAGAACTGTGCCCCGCGAACGAATACCTAACTGCCCCGCACTAAGTATGATTTAGAACCGCACGAAAGGTAGAACGCAATCATGGATTGTGCCTCACTAAGTGTAGCGAACGATTGCTCCCTTAATTGACCAGAATAGGGCAAAGTGTAAACAATAGTAAACATGATGCAATTGCGATGGGTTTGTGTTAATTAAGGGGGAGGATTTCGCCTCCCCCGGTGTTAGTTACCAGTTGAACTTTTTGGCGCAGATAGGACCAATCCCCGCCTCGATTGACTCTTTAACTGTTAACTCTTTACCGCAACATGAACAGGATCCTGATACCTTACCGTACTTAATTGCAGCGGTTAAAGGATCATTGGCGGCGCCCATAATGGTCTCCCTAACTGTATCTGAAAACTTAGAATCAATGGAGGTTCTAGTTACTTTGCCCAGATACTTTGGTTGCATACCATAATCGCCCTGCTCAAATTCGGTTTGAGATGTTACCCACAACGCGCTAAGATCGCGGTTAGGTTTAATATTAACACCCTCGAATCGTAGGGTCAAACGCTTAGCGCCTTTACCTTTTGCAGTTTCGAAAGCGTTAAACAGTGCCTCAAATTGCGAGGGTTGATTAGATTCAACCACGGTGACGGTGTTAGCATCAACCGCCAATTTATGTGCCCAAGCGTATTGCGACGCGGAGAGTTTGTTAAACTTACGCGCCAAATCCTGGGCGAAAGTAGAACGCAACCCGCGCAGAGTTTGAAACACCATGGGATCGGAAAGTGTGCTGCTAAATGTGATAGTTTCACCTTTACAGATTACAGTAAATTGCTGCGGCGCAACGGGTCCGTTGGCAAGGTCAAACTCAAGATTAGCACCTGCCTGCGGGTCGATCCGATAAAGGTCGGTCAGGCAACGGTCCAGGAGAGCATCGGTCTTGTTCATGGTCGGTCAGTGGTGGTTGACTTCTGAAGTCTACAGGATCGGGCAGGATCCTGCAACCCCAAACGGTATCGGTTGATACAGTTTCACTAATTGATAATTAAGGGCAGGATTGCGCCTGCCCGATGTCATTAACTCTACACTCTATGACGTAACGCAGCAGGCAATAATTGATTCCGACGTGTTAATTCCATGCCATAAGTTGCTGCCTGGTCGCTATAGTATCCCTCACGGATTGGATCGAATCCGCGCATACATTTTTCTGCGGATTGGCAGTCTTCAATAATATATTTCAGAGTGTAGCAATCTAATACTTTAGCGTGATCTTCCCAGCGTTGGAAGTCTTCAGGAGTGGCAAACTTTGAGAATGACATGATCGAACTGTGTGGGTGGTTTGTGTTAATTAAGGAGGGGGATTGCTCCCCCTTAAATGTTACTTACTTGGAGTAAGTTACCTTTAGACTCTTTTTAGAGGTTGCAACTTCTGCAACTCCAGTCTTCCTTTCAATCTCTTTTTGCGCCTTTAAGTTAATATCGGCGGCGACAATATCGGCGCTGTAAGTGTAAGTTACAGAGTCGCTAAGTGTCATCAAACCCCACGCGGTACGATGTGATTTAATGTCGCAATCTTCCATCAGTTTGGATATCTCACCGCGCAAGCGGGCAGACTCTTTTTCTGCCTTTTTAACGGCGGCATCAGCAGTGGCAAGGTGGGACGCTAGGGCGTCGATCTGACCGATAGCAAGGGCAGCGGCGGCAGTGGTAGCGGCGGCGTTCTTCATGGTTCGGGGTGGTGCGATCACTGGGCGGATCGCTTGAGTTAATCCTACAGCATGGAAGCGCCCCCCGGCGGGTTCAAACCTTAAGAGAATCTGGAGGAATCTGAGTTAGTATAAAGAACTAAAACAACACTGAATAATAAGAATAACAAACTCCAAAAGTAATAAGAATTAAACAACACAAAGTAATAAGAATTAAACAACACAAAGTATAAAGAATTAGACAAGATTGAATGTAAAGAATAAACCACACCACTGACAATACTTTACACTCAATCCTGTGTAATTCTTTATACTTAGGCCTGCGTATAAAGAATTAAGAACTACTTGTGATTCATTCTTAATTCTTTATATCTTACACATCATACTTGTTCTTCATTCATTACACTATACATGTGCATCTTATCAATGATAGTATTACATGCAATTACATCATCATCATTATCTGTACATCCTAGGTGTGCAAATATTACATCATAAATGACATCGAGTTCGCGTGAATTAAATGTGAGCATGTTCATGATGTGTTAATGTGTGTGAATGTGTGTGTCTAGACGAGATGTGAATGTGTGCGCGTCTCGACTAGATTGTATGGGCGCAATCTAGTCGAGATTTTTATACTTTTCAGTCTGTGATCAGGATGTAACGAAACAGCGTAGCGCCTGCCCTATCTTCGCTGCTGGCATCATCCCAGGAGATCCAGGTATGATCGACCATAAGATCGACGCAGGAGAACTGTATGGCATGATCGGCAACGCTCCCAGCATCGCCACAGAAGACGATCCAGAGGGCACCGCCAGCAATGGCAAACTCAGCATCAGGATCCAAAGCACGGATCCAAGCGGTGTTCAGAGTCAGATCGGAGAAATTCATCGGGTCGGGTCGGTGGTGGTGAACTGAGAGAATCCTAGCATGGAATGGGGGTCTGGTGTGACCCCCTGAGGGAATCAATCTTCCCAGTTGCCGTCAAGCATGGCGCGGAACTGGTATCCGGTCAGCGGGCACACATGGCGCCGCTGCGCTGGTTGCTCCTGTGACCAGTAAACGCTAGGGGCGACCTTCTCACCGTCAGTCCACAGTGTGGCGCGAGTTGCCAGATCCGAAGCGTAGGGGGTCAGGTGTGCCATGGTCGGTGGTGGTGAACTGATACCATTATTGCCCTAAACGGACCCCTTGTCAACCCTCCGAACCATAAGCATTGGTGATCAATCAAAGGGTTGACAAGGGGTCCGGGTCCCGTGCTAGGATTGAGGCAGAATCAATTTTTTGGAGTGTGCCAATTTTGAAACTGTCCACTGCTGGGGTTTTATGGGTCAGGCGGTGCTGTAGAATATGGGGACAATCAGCAAAGACAGCAGTAGGGTAACTGCTTGATCAATCCATCGCCACAGAAGCACCCTTGAAATAATAACAAAAAAAGTATAAAGAAAGGGGGCGAAAGATGCCCCCTTAAATCTACTTAACCGATGATAGATTTAAGTTGATTGTAGACACTCTCTTTGCTACCCCTTAGATTATACTCTGCCTTGGCGATAGAGTATGCGGAGGGTCCGCTCTTTTTCATACCCAGACACTCCAACTTGAGTGCCCCCAGTAACACTTTGGCGCGGAATTGATTGATAGATTCGCCGGTTAGAACGGTTGCCATTGGTGTCTGGTGTGGTTGACTCCTTAATCATAGCAGATCGGGAACCGGTCTGGAGGGTTGAAACCTTAAGAAATCCTGGATCTATGATAAGGAATCCTGATGGTTCAAAGGGTTGACTTAGGGGTGGGGTGCCGTGCTAGATTGAAGGTAGAACCTATTTTAAGTGAGGATAAAGTATAAAAAAAGGGAGGCGATTGCCCCCCCTTAAATATACTCAACCGATGATCGCGTTAACCTTTGCTTTCTTAGCAGAGTGTGCAGGGAATGCTATCACAAACTCACGCTTTGCTAATTGACACAAACCGCAAGTTGCACAGGTTACCTTACCTGGGAAAAGTGCAGCGGGGCAAGTAACAACTTTCCGACCGTTAGTTGTTGTAAAGAACCGGCGGGTTTCTTCAGAGTTAACAACTGCAACGGCGGGGATGTTATGCTCAGTCATCACTTTGTCCGCTTCGTCTACACTTTCTGTAGATGCGTTAACAGTAAACCCTAGGGCGTTACTATTCTGCAACGCTATAACATTGTGATCGTTCAGAATGTGATGCGAATAGGTGAAACCTTTCCGCCCTTTGTTTGCACTAATCAACTGCTTGAGTTGTAGATAATCAATGTTACCATCATTGTGAGGCAAATCCCCAGCAGTATTGTGGCGCCAAAGTACACCAAGGGGAACAATCTTGCGGAGTTGCAATAGAAACTCACTCCATGAGATACCTTTGGCGCCTTTATTAAGTTGCGCCCATTGCATCCATTCTCTACCTTGCTTGGCGTAACATTCGCCACCAATGAATGGGCAAGTTGCGGGGCAAGATGTGGCATCCGTCCGCGTGGTGGTGATGGGTCCGGTTTTAGTATTGCCGGAGCGAGCGGTGATGGTCAGAGAGTAGGTCATCGCGTGGTGTGGTGCGTTTGACTCCCTTAGAATAGCACGGGAAGGGGGGGACGCAACCCCCCCATTGATCAGCGTTGCTTATGCAACCCAGAGTTTCTCCGCAATCATACGCTCTACCATAGACTTGGCAAATTCGCCACAATCGTCGCAACTTGTATCAGCGGCAATTTGATACTTTCCCTTTTTGGTCTTGAAAGTATAACGCCAAATTGCGCTAGTGGTTAACAACAACTTGCGGCGCTTTGCCCAACCAACAGTAGGAGCATCTACCAAATCATGGTATAAACGAATCATGGCGCGGTAGTCGTTACCTTGGTGGCGCAACTTGTTGAGTTCCGATACAAACAACTTGCCACCCTTAATGTAAGTTTCAAGAGTTGCACCGAAGAACTCAACAAACTTAACAGATTTTTCTTCCTGGGTGATAGTAACAGGAGCAACTTTTTGCCCCATTGTATCTGAAATAATGCCCAACAGTTGGGCGAGTTGTGATGCGGTGCCTTGAACTTCGTTGCCGTTGATAACAAGTTGGATGGTGGCAGTCATCGGTCTGGGGTGGTGGTCGGCGTCAGTGGTGCGCCGTTGAATAAATGATGCCACACCAGAACCGACCCACACCAGCGACCTTGTGCCAGTGATCGAACTGGTTTTAGGTGGCGGTTTTAGGGTCGTTTGCTGGTATCCTAAGGGGACAACCAGCAAAGACGGGAGAAGGGTATCTCTACTGAACAATACATCGCCACTCCCCCTGCCATAAAATAATTATAACAATACATTAAGAAAAGTGGATCAGGCACCACCCCGATCCACAGCAACCCACTCACCTATGCTAGAATTATCTGTTGTCTTGCTCGCAGGGTGACTTTAACTTTCAGCGACGGCAAACCCCTTCCGTCTTTATCTTATAATTGTATCATCCAATCCGCGTCTTTGTCAAGTGTTACCCAGAAGTGATTGCACCCGTTTGCAGATGTAAGGAACACACGATCACCTAGGTGTTGCTCAATGAAGCACATCTGTTCGCTCTGCATCTTGTTTGCGAACCTGTTTTTCGCATGTCGTGAGATTGGTGTGACGAAACACTCTTGCTCTTTCGTGTTCATGATCTCGATGCGTTTTGTATGTGTGTAATCTAGTCGAGATTGTGTGTCTCGTCGAGATCTGTAGGCCACTTGTGTAACTGGCACATCTCGACGAGATTGTAGTCTAGACTAGATTAGTGAGTCATGAGAGAATGTGACGATAATCAAGAGATTTGATGCACCAACCTGTAGCGCATGTGATCTCTTCTACGAGGTCCTCTTCATCATCTGCCTCCCAGATTTGACCGATGGTTTCATCTATAATGATGCCACGATTGAAAGCATCGAGTTCCTCATCATCAGACTCAAAATCAAACTCAATTTCAGTGACTTGGAACTTCATTTGCGGAGGGGAGAATTGAAGTAACGAGTGAAGCATAGCACCACGATGATGCCAGTGGAGATGACACCGACCAGTCCGAGAACTGTCACAGTGTCGCCAGTGAAAGTGTAAGTGTCAATCATTTTAATTTACAGCAAGAACCAAGTTTGCTACTCTATCTTCCCCCGGAAGTTCTTCTAACTTATCACGAATGAGTTCAAATTGCTGTGCTATATTTGCATAATAAGCAGCACCTTGAGGGTCTCCATCATCATTCAATCCTTCTTCAAAGATGCTAAGAGCATCAATAATATCATACAACTCACCAGATGTGAAAGAAAGTTGTGTCATTTTGATACCTCATAATCTTTCAGGTTATCCTCAATACAATTAAATGCTTGTTCAATCAAGTAATCCATTTCATCCAAATTGTTAAGGACTTCGTTAGTGATTTGCTCACTAAAATAGACTTCTTCGCCATTCTCATCCATCACAAATACATCCTCTTTAGTGAAGATGAGAGCAGCACAAGATGCGTCTGCACCTTGTTGCTCAATCAAACGCTCTACGCTCTCTTTGAGTTGTTGAAGTGTGCGGTTCATGAATCCTCGTAGAGTGAGTGCATTTTGTTGCGGATTGTATAGACATCTTCTGGATCATACTCATCATCATCCAGAGCATTACCCACGAAGTTGTAGATTAGATCCCACTGATCTTCAGTGAAGAAATCTTTGATGCTGGTGATAGTTTCCATCAGAAGTCGAAGTTAGAGTTGAGTTTAGATTCAAATGTTTGCTCTAGTTCTTCTTCATCAATGTCGATGTCGAAGATTTCACCAGGAGCATCTTGAATCTCGGTCCAGAGAGTGTCTTCCATGTGGTTGGGGGTGTGTGGTTGACTTGTTTAGTATAAGGGCACTGGAGGCGATCCTAGTGCCCTCTTGTGCCAGTTCCTATGCTGTCACATAGTTGGGGATTTCGACACGATCCACTGGTGCTTTGTAGTTGATTTTAAATCCTTTCCAGTCACCATTAAGGTCGAACAGGTAAGCATACTCTTCGCAAGAATTACCAGAGACAAACTCATCGAAACTGGTGTGAGTAGGATCTTCACCATCACCACGCTCTGAATGATACAGAGGTTGTGGTTCACGATCATTCTTATACATTAGATGACCACCGACATCATGAATATACTCTCCCTTCTCATCACGAAGAGGAGAATCATGATTCCAAGAACCACGAGTCCGAAGACATGACATCGAACCGCCATCAATGAGTTCTTGTACATCTTCGCGGTTCCGATAGTGTTCAACCAGAATCTTACCATTGTGCTCTACATAACCATCATAATGGCAGTAGGCGCTAACCACAGTGTGGTCAGGCATTTCGATTCCGATGCGAGAGCGGGTTCCCATGGTGTTGGTGGGTGTTGGTGGTTGACTTGTTAAGTATGGCAGGGATCACGGCGAACCGCAACCCCCAGTGTGACAGTTCAGAAACTGTCCATCGCATCTTCCAGAGCAGTCACAAGACCATCAAAATCCTCCGACGCAGGAAGAACCGTCAGCAGGGTGTTGACCATATCCGAACCATACTCTTCGCGGAGTTCATCCAGATACTCTTTGCGGTTGGCGTAACCGTTCTCAGTGTAGACGCTCATTGGTGCTGGGTGGTGAACGAATCCAACATAAGGCATCGGAACCAGATAGGTCAATAGGGAACAGACAGTTGGGGAATTGGCACATTATATCCAGACACCAAAAAACCTCATATTTTTGACAGTTCAAAAACACGAGTTAGTTATATTCTATTCCGGCCACATTCTGCATATCGGGAAACCTATAGTTAAACCCTGTTAGCATATTAAACTCTAGCACTTAGTTCTTATATCTGTCAGATTGATTCTTTATCCCGTAGGAGAATTCAAGTGCTGCTCTGTGATATAATAATCTAAGTGCTATTATTTATATAAGTTTGTACCAGTTTTTAGACTGTCACACTAGGAACGCTCATAGTCCTTCACGGTGCTATACACTTCTTCATCACCTTGAAGTTCTAGTATGTCCTTCCAATCCATGTCCTCCACATTCAGATCATCATAACACATGATGTCTAATGTGATGCGTACAAGGCGCTTCTGTGCTAACATGGGATTCTCGTGCGATGTGTGTGCATTATATCATGCATAATGCCTGTATGCAAGCGTTTCGTAGTCGGTTGAGTCTCGTACATACTCTTCATCGAGTTCCTGTGTGTACTCGTCGAGATCCTGCCCATAATCGTTGCCTGATGTGTAGTCGAGATCGTAGTCGTCGTACATAACTCGTCGAGATTGTGGAGTACAGTGTGATTATAGCACATAACTCGTCGAGATGCACGACTTATGCATGATCTCGTCGAGAATGTTGTATGTATATATGTGTCTCGTCGAGATTTATGTGCTTTTGTGAACATTCTCGACGAGATCTCATAAGATTCTGTAACATAATGAAGCATAAGGGATTCTTATGGGGGGTTTGAGGCGCTCGCGGGCGTGGGGGCTTGACAAACGGCGCGTCTTATGCTAAACTGCCTTTACTTACATAAGAAATAAGGTATTAAATTGCACTTATAAGTACCTATAAAATCATAATAATCACATAGTTTTCCACATAATCACATAGTTTTCCACAGATTTTTCCACAATCATATAATCAACACTTATGATTTTAACTCAATTTTATCATAATTTAACTTAATTGTACCTGTGCCATATAAATCAATA
>Ga0209353_10001078_pt1 | contig 15769 bp, 25 predicted proteins | sample LauGreSpBDMM15SD_2_FD_187561 | JGI IMG/M metagenome (GOLD analysis project Ga0209353, IMG submission 187561) | Freshwater lake microbial communities from Lake Michigan, USA - Sp13.BD.MM15.SD (SPAdes) (version 2) | ecosystem: Environmental > Aquatic > Freshwater > Lake | place: Lake Michigan...
AAGAATTCGCCCGCAAGCTAGAACATGAGCGCGACGAAGCAAAATTTGATCTGGATTTTCGCCGCCGACTTGGTGATTTCCAGAACAAAACAATAGACGACCTCACCGCACAGTTGGACGAGGCGCGGGAGCAGCATCAGATCCTCTATGAGCAAACAGGCAACACGATCTACGAAGCCCGCAAGCAGCGCGACAGGCTGGCGGAGGCTTTGGAGTTATTTATCGAAGAGCAATGCGAAAATAGGCCCCACGAACATAGCGAGGCACTTGGGAATGCTCGCAAAGCCCTCCAATCCCTAACCCCAAACGTATGAATCAAATTGAACCAAAACTAATTGAAGCAATGGAACACGTTGAAAAAGCCCAGAAGATCATGACTGAGCTTGGACATACAAAATATTCCATTTGTGGCATGGTGAGCAGACAAATGCTGCACGATTCTGAACAGGAAGTTTCTATTCTGCTAGGAAAACTAGCAGCATCTGAAGACGCGCTCAGAGATCTTGCATGTTTTATGAGTTGTGGAGGTTACAACGATGTTGGACTTGTCGAATTTGATCCAGCGCACTATGCCGATAAAATCAAAAAAGCCATTACAAATCAACTATTACAACATGAACGTAAAATAATTAATTGAACAATTACAGCAATTTGATCCTGAAGCAATGGCTGTTGTCGCTGGATACGAAGGCGGTCACAATGAAATTTCGGAGGTTGGTGATATTCGCCTAAACTTGAATGTCAACAAAGAATGGTATTACGGCAAACATGAATGTGACGACAACGGCGAATGCCACGCCATTTGTATTGGATAAAATTATGAAATACAAACTAAATAGACTGCAATACTAAAACCACTCTTAAAAGCTGAGGTTATTAAAATCGCAGCAGAAACTTCTTGACTTGTTTTCGATTTTTGGTATTATCTCCGCCTATGAAAGACTTTGAAGATTATTTAATGGAGAGATACCCAAACCTTTTTCCGAAAGATGCTAACAGCAAACCGCGACATAGTGATTGTGGAGTTAGCTGCCCTGTCGGATGGCGAGATTTGATCGATAATCTGTGTAGCAGCATAGATTGGCACGTTAAAAATGGCGGTAAGAATGAAATCACTAATAAAATTAGTTTCGGCATTCATCGTTTTATTTGGAACAATTTGAAGCTTAGTAAGCTTTTGAATAGTATTGAACATTCAATTGATCCTGTGGATTGGCAACTTCAAAAGTCTTGGCTATCTTCTGACGTTGATAAAATCAGAAAAGATCATCCGAAAAGAACTGCGTTTCTTAAATCTTTTCAGCGTTTCAAATGGAGCATTATGCCGAAAGCTTCATTCAGGAAAATTCCTGTTCGCCCTGTTACTATCGGACAAATTAAACAGAAGATCGACTTGCGATTCTATTATGACGGCGGTGACGAAACGATTCGCGGCATGGTCACTTTCGCAGAAGCATTATCCTCTTCTATTTGCGAGGAAACTGGAGGGAAAGGAGTTCGGTGCTTCAATAAAGGATGGTATAGAACATTGAGCAAAGAAAAGATGAAGGAATTTGGATACAAAATAACAAAACAATGAAACTTTTAGGACGAACAAATCAAAAGCAAGTAGTCGCTTCCATTTCTCATTACGACTGCGTTAGCGTAGGAGAAGGCTCAGATTATATCATGTGCGACGGCGGACAACCTCATACAAATCATGGTGCTGGTTACTCAAGAGGCGCAGGTGAAAGAGTATGCTTTGAAGTTCCGCAGACATTCGCCGAATTGTTTGAGGATTACCAATTCAATAAAACGCGAAAGTTTGGAATCTGGAGCATTGAAGACGTTAGAATTTTGCCGAAAGAAGAATATCCAGATGTAGACTCTATCGAAGAAAAGAGCGAAGCGTTCTGCTGGGGAACTCGCGGTTCTTTAGGCAAAGACAAACTCAAATATATTCTTTTGAAAGGCTGTCCGCTGGATCATTTAAAAAACATTTTAAATAACGTGCCGCATCTTCACGAAGGAACTCGCGAAGTGATTGAATATTTGATTGACAAACGGCAATCTGTAGTTAATATCGCGCAATGAAGATCCCCGCATATCTAGTCGAATATTCAGACGACATGATAAATTGGCGCGTTAGCTCAGTTCATCTGCATCTGATTAACGCTGTCGATGCTGCTGATATGCTGTCATATCCTTTTAGAATTAGTCGATGCTTTTTAGAAGTCGGCGAAACATTCGACAAAGAACAAATAGCAGAAGCGAGAAACTTACACAGTAAATTAACAAAAATCCTAACCGAACTATTCCAATGAAAGCGCAAGAAACAATCGAAGCGAAAGAATCCGACACACTCTATAAAAAAGTCGGGCGAAAGTATGTGGCAATTAACGATCCTTGTGCCTACGACGGACTCAGAGAGGGTTGGTGGCTAGTTAAGGTAGCTAGTGGCAGCACAAGTATCAGAAGCTGTGTGTATCCAGCTAAGGCTGAACTACAAGCTGCGATTAGAGACAAGGAAGATCAACTTGTTGATATTATCCGCAAAGCTAGTGAAGCTAGGCCGCAAAGAAGACCCATTTCCGAACAAGCCAAAGCTGATTGGGAACTGCTCGTAGCCCGCAATGGCAAAGAATTCAGCACTCTAGAGTATCCATCTATTCAAGAAAACGCCGAAAACATTATCAAAACCCTACTCGAAAAATAAAAAAAATGCAACAACAATTCAATCCAACAAAAATAACTATTTCAAACGGTGATGATCGTAATATCACTCTTTCAATACCTTGGGGATCTACTCTCGACGACTGGAAGACAGCATTTAAAACAATTCTTATTTTTGAAACGTTCACCGAAGATCAAGTAAAAGACCTTTTCGAAATAAACGAAGATTATTAAAATGCAAGTTAAAATAACAAAAGAAGATATTTTCTATTACGTTACGGGGATTTCCTGCTATGACGCTTTAGAAAGAATTCTTGATCCTACCAGATACGAACTTTACCCAGATTACATCTGGGACAAAACGAGCGGCGAGTTTCTTCGCCAAGAATCTGACTATGTGTATTACTATTCGCAAGTTCACAATCTAAAAGAATTTGCGCCGAAAATGCAAGCAAGCGAAATCCGCCGCCTGTGTGAAGAAATTGAACAAAACGCGCCAAAAGAAATCAATGTTTAAAGAATTATGTCAACTCGCATTAGGATGGATCACGTATTGGATATACGAGATAGACTCTTTTCTCGAAAAGCTAAAGAAAGACGACGATTTTCGCTAGTGCTGAGATATTAAAAATTAGACGCTTTTCGTCCTTTTTTGCATATTTCAGCACAATCTCCTTGATTAAAGATAGAAAGGGCGTATTGTAGTGCAGATGAAAGCAATACTATTAACACTTCTCCTGTTTGCGCCTCTCCAAGCTCGCGAAATGATAGCGAGAGTAACATACTATTGGGGAGATACTATCACCTCTACTGGCGCGAAACCAGTTTGCGGCAAAACAATTGCGGTTGATCCTAAGATTATTCCGTATGGTTCGAAAGTCGTAATACCTAAGATGGGCAAGTCTTTTAAGGCTGTTGATACTGGTTTGAGCGTTGTGGCAAGAACAGCGGCGAAGAAATTGGGTAGGCATGACGCTATTGTTGTTGATGTTTTTTGTTCAAGCAGAGCAGTCGCTATGCAGAAGATTAGGAAATATCCTTTATTTATGAAAGTAAAAATTGAAGAAAAAAAATGAATTATAAAATAATAGCATCGCTAACCACCATTCCGTCGCGGATCAATTTAATTTCAGAAGTTATTAGTAGAATCACAAATCAGACTATACCAATACATAGTTTAGAAATAAATATACCATATTTCTTCAAAAGAAAAAATGAAGAATATATTATACCTGATTGGCTGACTGACTTGGCCGAAAAAAGTAAAGATACTAAATGTCCAATTCTAATTTTTAGAACAGAAGATTTCGGTCCAGCTACGAAAGTTGCGCCAACTTTTTTAAGGCACAAAAACGACGCAGATAGTGAAAACACATACGTGTGGTCTGTAGATGACGATATCCATTTCTCACTAAACATGTTGGCTATTCTATTCTCAAGATTGCAGCCTTATCCTCATCGCAAGAATATATTATCACATAGCGGCGGTAATTGGAAGATCAATGCTGGCTCTCAAGAATGTGAAGGAATTATATGCGGTAGACAAGAGGGTCTTGTAAATTTTGCAGAAGGATTCGCGAGTGTATTGTATCCCGTTTCTGTTGTTGAGGACGATTTCGAAGAATATATATTGAAGGTAATCGAAAATCCCTTCTGTATGAACGGAGACGATATTACCATATCGAATTATTTCCAAATGAAGGGCGTTGTTATATACAACTGTTCATTTCCACGGCAATCTTTAAGTTTAAACGCTAAGGCATCATACGGACTTACAGAGGATGCTCTTCATTTGCAAGCTGTAGGCAATTCGGAAAGATATATTAATATTTATAATTGGTTGTCAGAAAATAATATCAACGGCTGGTTGCCAAAAAAGCTAAATTAAAAACGCATATGAAAAAAATAATTATTACGGGAGCGGCTAGATCGGGAACTACGGTCATCTCTAATCTATTATCTATGTCGCCGAAAATAATCGTGACACCAGAACTGGGTATTTTCCATCCGAATCAGAAGTGGGCGCAACAAAGAATGCCTGAATATATCGCAAATGATTCAAGAATACGAGATTGTTTAAAATATAAAAATATAACAATAGACGATATAAACAATTTTCTAAACGGTGATTATAGCAACAGAGGCGATTTGGAATTTTTTGGCGATAAATGGCCGACATACTGCACCAGTCAAAAAATTTGTTCTCATATGGTTGAAAAGCATTCTGATGCTTATTTTATTTTCACCGATAGAAATCCCTGCGCGACTATGTATTCGCGATTACACAGAACAAATAAAGAAAATAATATTAGCGAACACCAAAAATATTTATTAAAAGATTGGTATGTAAAAAGTATTGAAGAAGCGACTCAAAATCTTATTAAGGACACCTCGAATTGGATAAATTATATTTACCCCAAAGTTGAAAATAAAATTATTATCAATTATGAAAACGCTATTAATAATTTTGATTCATTGGTGACCGAGCTTGAACAATTTCTTGGTATAACACTTGATCTGCCCGAAAAAGAAAAGATGATTAATTATTCATCAATATCGAATGATGTGGGTTATCAAGAAAAAAAGAGTCTATACGAAAGCTCCACCACCGACAGTTACAAAGAAGGTCTGACGCAAAATGAAATAGATTACATAACATCGGAGACGCAACAAATGACAAAGCTTATTGAGAATTTAATCAAAAACAACTACTAATATAAATGATATTATGATGAGCGATACGAGAAAAAATTTTTATCTGGGAGAAACGTTTGGTCGTAACCTATTTGATTTAAATTGTGAATTTAATAACATAAATCAATTAAATGAAAAAAATGTTTTGTCATCACAGTTAATAAAATTCTTAATTAAGACCAACAATGGTGCAAAATATTTCAAGTTTGTGTGGGGCGATATACCAGATAATAAAATACATCCAATTGCTTTATGTAAAAATAGAGGAAGATCGCAGGTCGATGGAGTTATTTTAAAAACCATGTCTTATCATTTATGGGAAAGTTATTATCGTAAACCTAGTGATATTTTATTTAAAGATAAACAAAATAAAATATTTTGGCGAGGAGCAACGACGGGTAATTTATGTTATCCAGCTAATAGATTTTCTTTGATAGAAAAATATTTTAATAAAGAAAAGAATATAGATGTGGGTTTTTCAAACACAACTCGACTAAAATATAAATTCACAAAATACGTCAAAGGAAGGTGCAATAAAACTGCGTTTTTAACTAATAAATACTTACTCTCGCTAGAGGGACACGCACAAGATTCGGGGTTGATTTGGAAATTGAACAGCAACTCATTAGTTTTAATGCCAAAACCCCGTGCCACTTCATGGTTAATGGAAACCACATTAGTTCCCGATTATCATTATGTTTTATTATCTGATGATTTTTCGGATTTAGAAGAGAAACTAGATTGGTGCAATAACCATCAACAAGAATGTATTGAGATAATTAAAAATGCAAATGATTTTATGAAACAATTTTCTAATAAAGACGAAGAAGAAAAGTTAGAATTAGATGTCATAAACACATATTTTGAAACACTAGAATCAAGAAGCGAATTTCCGAGATCTTTAATTATACCAGAGAACCGTATAACTGGCGAACATCATGTAATATATGCGAAGCCGCATGGTCCTCCTCCTCACGGTTACATATGCGGATCGCCTAATGATTAGGCGCGAATATAAATCTACACCAGAATTAAATAAGCAAAAACATGAAAAAAATAATTGTAACTCCCGCTGGTAGAAAACGATACCTTGAGCTTTTATATGCCAATTTAATGTATTGCAGGAGTGAGTTCGATTGTTGGGATATTTGGCTTAATACCGACAATAAAAACGACATACGTTTTATTGAAAATTTAGCTAGTGCTAATGATTTCATAAACATAAAGTATTTAGATACGCCATTTAATTCTAACAAGTCTATCGGTAGCTTTTTTAAAAAATATATTAATCCAGAAGAAGTTTACATAAGATTAGATGATGATATAGTTTATATAAAAAAGGGATCTCTCGCAAAATTATTTGATGAGCGAATTAAAGATGTAACAAGTTTTTTGTTGTATGGTAATATTATAAACAATTGCATAATGACTCATATACATCAACGTGTGGGCAATTTTGGATTAAATTATGGAAAAGCAGAATATCTTTGTATGGGCAATGTAGGGTGGCGCGACAGTAAATTTGCAGAACTAATACATCGTGAGTTTTTAGAAAAATATACAGATGGATTTAATTTCAGCATACCAAATTGGACGCTATATAATTGCGAAAGAGTTTCAATTAACGTTATTTCATGGAGAGGCGACGAGTTCGCTAAGTTTTGTGGTATTGTAGATGTGGATGAAGAACAATTTCTTTCTGTTAATAAGCCAAAATCTTGTGGGTTGATTAATAAAATAATAGGCGATACGTTATTTGTCCATTTTGCATTTAATACTCAACGTAAACATTTAGACAGCACAGATTTATTAGAACGATATAAAAAACTTGTGCAAAAATATTACTGATCATAAATTTTATCAAAAAATGAACTTTGAAACTTTTACAATTGGAGCGGTTTTCGTTCTTTACTTACTATGTTCTCTGAGCTACGCTTCGAAACAAGATTGGCCGTGGGCGTTAGTGTGGTTCGCTTATGCCGTGGCTAATTTAGGATTAATTTTAGCAGCAAAAAAATGAATGCAGTAACCGCAAACACTAAAACGACTCTTCTACTGAACAATGCATGGCAACCAATTACGGTTGTTACCGCACGGGCGGCGTTTAGTCACTTGCATAAGCGAAGAATTTCAGCGTTGGATAAAGACGGCAATGTTTTTCATTCTTTGGATACTTGGAATTGTTTGGCTGTGTATTATGACGATCAACCGTTTCTAAGAAGCGCACACGCTGGATGGCCGATTCCTACTGTGATTGTTGTAAACAGTAAATTCTTTAGAAAGCCGAAAAAGAAAAAACTTACTCTATTCGATCTCGCCAAACTGTGCGAATACACTTGTCAGTATTGTTTCGAGAAGTTTCCGATGAAGTCGTTGAGTATTGATCACGTAATTCCGCGAAGCAAAAACGGCGAAGATTTGCACGATAATCGTGTGCTGTCTTGTATCCGCTGCAATCGCGCCAAAAGCGACTTTTCTCCTTGGCTAGATAAAAATGGTCAAGTTCCGAAGGCTCCTAACATTCCCGCGCTGATGTTGAATGCGGAAAAAATTCGCCTTGAATGGAACGATTTTTTGAAAAATGTTTTTTAATCTTTATAATCAGTGTAAGAACAATTAATAATGCGATATTTTATTACATCACTCAGTCCGAAATCCACGCAGAATTGCGAGGGCGGGGTGTAGTCTTGGATCGAATAGCGTGTTTCCCTTTCGACCCAGCACTAAAAAAGCTGGGTTTTTTGTTAGCCCGAAAAGGTTTCTCAAAAACAGGTTGACAAATTCCAAAAACAAAATAGATTTCAAAACATCGAAGGCAGCGAACGCCAGAAATCGCTAACGTCCGAAAGGGGGATTAGGGTGCAACAAACCTACCAAACAGAAAAATTCTATGGCAATCTTTCCGCTTGCCAGCCAAAGAGTCATCTTTGGTGAAGTTTTTCATTCTTGAGTCTTATGATTCGAATGAAGATCAGCGGATCAATTTTCAAACATGCATTGGTGTAATCGGTAACACGCTGAACTTTCACTTCAGAGACTAGGGAATCGTCCTCCCTATGCATGACCAATTTCAATTAGGCATTAGCGTAACTTGGTATCGCGCTACATTTGGGATGTAGAGATTGTGGATTCAAATTCCACATGCCTAACCAACTTTCCCCGCCAAAAGGACAAGGGGCTTCACGCCCCGATCTGTAAGCACATACGTAGGGCGACAAAGACTACTTTTGGTTGGGGATCAATTTTCAAATCGCGGGTAGAACAAGATGGCTAGTTGTTTGGCTCATAACCAAAAGATCTGGGGGATTCGAGCGCCCCACCCGCAACCATTTCAATTGGAACGCAAGCAATATTGGTGTTGCACAAGCTCATTCCTTGTATCAGTGAGAGTTCGACCCTCTCCGTTCCTACCATTTTCACACGGAAGAAGTAAGCGTAGACGAATCCACGCAGTAGCGAAGTCAGTCGCATTGCGAGCATGGTATTATATCTAGGACTCTCCATATACTCTGAATATTATGGAGCCGTGTGTTTCTTTTCATAACGTAGCATAGACGCTACACAAAGTATGCTTAATGTAGCATATATGATACAAATCTGGGGTCTTAGATTTGGTTTTCTTTATATGGGCAATTTATCGCAACGGCTTGCGACTCTGCCTTGAAAACAGGTGATAGCGTTAGTAGCGTTATGGGGATCGACACCTCAGTTACCCTCCATTTTAATTGTTCCATAGTGTAACGGTAGCACCGAAAATTTTGAATTTTCTAGTCGTTGGGTTCAAATCCCCGTGGAACTACCAATTTTCAAACGCACGGGCATGTTCCAAGGCTAGGCGACAGTGGCTCCAAACTACAGTGAGGTGGATTCGATTTCTACCCCGTGTGCCAATTTTCAATTCGCCAATCTTCTAAGTAAGAACTCGTCTAATTTGCGAGCAATGTAGGTGGAAATCCTACTTGGTGAGCCAATTTTACCTGATGATGTAATGGTAGCATACTATGCATGGGCGTAGAAGAGGGGCTAGAATCCCCAAAGGTATCCAATTTTCAATGGGTGTATAATTCAATCGGTAGAATACCTCCCTTTTAAGGAGTAAGTTGAGGATTCAAGTTCCTCTGCGCCCACCAATTTTACAGTCCTATAACTCAAAGGCAGAGTATTCGCCCGATAAGCGAAAAGTTGAGATTTCGAAATTCTCTAGGACTACCATTTTCCAATGCGGTATAGTCAAAACAAAACCCGAAACAAAAGACATTAAATCTCGGAATGTCCTAGAAGAAGGAGATTACGGGGTATTTCGGAGTCCCTAGCAAGGCAGCATTGACGCGCTGCCGCCGCTCCAATTTTATGGCTAGTAATGCCGTCTCGGTGATGGTCGCAGTTTGCTAAACTGAGGGAGGTCTAAACAGCCTTTTGGTTCGATCCCAATGCTAGCCGCCATTTTTAATTCTCCGTAAGCATAAATAGTGATGCGCTGGCTTTGTATCCCAGAAAAGTGAATGCGAGCTTCACACGGAGATCCATTTCACAAAGAATTTTTCTGTTTATTTATAGATTTTTAAATCCGACGCTTTACAATAAGTGTAAACAAAAATATGAAAACAATCAAACTACTCGTGATTTCTCTCTTTGCTCTTGCTTCTTTTTCTTGCGCTCCCAGCGAACTGAATCAGGGAGCCGCTCAATTTGATGCGATCAATAAAGCATTTCAACTTTATTCGCAATCTCAACAGCCTGTTGAGCCAACGAAATAAGCGGATCTAATAAAAAAGTTCGTTTCCCCGCCTTTAAGTGTAAAAATAGTCATGACAGAGACAATTATCCCCATCATCATAGAGCTAGTTAGAGCTTATCCGTGGTTTCCAGTTGTAACCAGCGCCGTAACTCTAGCTTCCGCAATTACCGCCGCGACTCCAACTCCTAAAGCTGGAAGCGTGTGGTTTAAAGTTTATAAAGTGATTGATATTTTCGCTTTAAACTTCGGCAAAGCTAAAGATAAATAATCTTTAAACTGCAATTCAGCATCCATCGAGCCAGAGAATAAAACCTCTGGCTCGTTTTTTTATTGACAACGCTTTTTTTTGCGGTATGTTCGTCCAAGTATTATGTGGAATAAAAAGATAGAGCTGAAAGCTTTGGAAATGAAAGACTCTGGCATGACTTATAAAGCCATTGCAGAAGAGCTTGGTACGACAGCCACAAGCATAAAGCACAAAGTCAGAAGACTGAAGCAGAGCGCCAATGAAGATCGCTACAAACACACTGCCGAAAAAATTCAACAGGCTGAAAAGTATCTCTCCACTGCTGGCAATAATATTTTAGAAACAAATTCGGGCTTTGGCGGCATGACTGAATTTTATAATCAAATAGGCAAGGTCGAGTGTTACGATATCAAAAAAGATAGAGTCGAGTTTATCGACAGCTTGGCAATGCAGTCGGTGACAGCTATACACGGAGACAGTGAAAAGGAACTTTATAAACTGGTCGCTAATAAGCGCAAGTATGACGTTATAGACCTTGATCCATACGGAATGCCAAGCAGATATTTTCCTCATGTTTTTTCATTGATTGACAAAGGCGTTTTATTTGTGACTCTACCGATGATAGGCGTGGCGCAAATGAATAAAATCACAATAAGACATCTTGATGCGTTTTGGGGCGTTTCTTTAAACGACAAAGACAAATACATTGATTTGGTTGTCAAAAGAATGAAGGACTACGCATTCATGCACAAGCGAGAAATCCGCGTTTTAGATGTCCAAAAAATAGATCGAATCTATCGAATTTGCCTGAGCGTAGAAAAGAAATCTTGCTGCGATATTGTAGGGCTGGTTGTGAATAGATAAAATAACTTATGAAAAATATAAATAAAATACTGGCGACGAGTGCAACTTGCGGTCCATGTCACGCTCTCAAAGCGAGATTGGAAAAATCAGAAATATCAGTCAACATCAAAAGCATGAACGATCCTGAGAATATTCCTTGGTTCCGCGAAAAAAATATTAAATCAGTTCCTGTTCTTATCGTTGAAGACGACCAAGGAATCGAATTGGATCGTGTTTTCGGCGCAGAAGATATTTTTAATAATTTAAAACAATGAAGTCGATAGGGTTGACAAACCTCCCTTAAAACTTAATATTAATTATGATTATCGACCAAATCCAATTGAAAGCAACTTAAAAAACAAAAAATAATTTATGAACGTAGAAATAAATGAAGAAAACGAACTAATATGTATGGACGGATATCATGATTGTATCGTCGGGATTGTCGAGCAGTTCGGTAAGCCTCCGATTTTAGCCTACAGCAAACCTTTGGTGCTTCAAAAAATGGTTGACGATGGAGCCTCATGCGAAGAAGCTGAAGAGTATTTTGAATATAATCAAATAGGCGCTTATGTCGGCGAATCTACGCCGTGTTTTTTAACGCCAGCGTCTTGCGAAGATCTCCGCGATTTAGGAATCTTGCAATAAAATGAAATCAGAAATAAATATCAAAAACTTCGAAAAGTTTGAGCAATACGCAAAAAGCTATTGCATTAAGCATGATAAAATTATTACGCTTGTTCCTAAAAAAACGGTATATCAAGACGGCTTCAAGCAGTTCACCTGTTCTGGTTTTTGTGATGGACATGAAATGGTTGTCGCGAAAAAAAGCACGAAATTTCATACTGTTTATGTCCACGAGTTCTCCCACTTGACGCAGATGGTCGATTGCTCATCTAAGTGGAGCGATTCTGGAGACGTTTGGAGTTGTCTAGACAAAGGCAAAATGTCTATAAAAGATTGGGGAGAGTTCGTCAAAACAATAGCGGTAGAGAGAGACTGCGAGCGTAGATCTTTAAATTTTATCAAGAAATTTAATATCACTTGCCCCGAAAACTATGCTCGCAACGCCAATATATATTTATACTATTATCAGTATGTGTTTATGACTGGGAATTGGGGGCGAAAGAAGAGTCCGTATGAATGCGAAGATTTGTATAATCTTATGCCGCCGAAATTGCTTCCAGCGGGTCATTTTAACAATATCAATATGGAGGCGATGAAGTCTTTTTTTAATTACTATAAAAAATAAAACAAATTAGTGAGATAAATACAAAAGCTGTATTCCTTAAAGAGATTTAATTTATACCAACGGGATATTGATGCCGCTATCAAGCAGCCCGATGAACCTTTCAATGCGACTGCGATCCTTAGTGGATAATGGGCTGTCGCCAGCGGCAAGGATAACTGCTGTCATGTAGCCGTTGAAGTTGGTTATGCTACTTGTGCCTGCCCCGATGTATGAAGCAGCAGTGGTAATATCTGGGACTGTGGTGGATATAGCTGTTGTAGCGGTCTGACTACCATTAACTCTGAGATTTAAGCCACCACTACTAAATAATGATTCCGCAGTTAATACGTTGTAATCAGCATTTGAGGTTGAAGTTGCATTTACCGCAGTAGAGTTATTTGAACTTGCAGAAGCTGCAAATAAACTTGAACTACTTTGTCGCGTCAATAATCCAAGTTTTGGAACGGTTGTGGTTCTGTTGATTGAAACAACCCCGTGTGTAACATCGCCGCCAGTGCGGTTTGTGTCCTGCGCACCTGCAAAAATATAACAACAATTCTTTGAATCGAAAACACTTCTTAATGATACTGGTATAGTAAAGAAATCAGTAGCATCAAATTTTATGGATTTAGTATCTAAATCACCAGATTCAAAAAGACCAGCGTTGGGTGAGGTAGCTACAGCGTCTAGTCCACTAATAATGTCTCTCCATGCCGTCACAGCTTGCCCATCCGTTGCAAGAGTATCAACGGTAGTAGCCACTGGCGTAGCGGTCTGGGAGTCTGTCCAAGTAGTAGCTTGCCACGGGTAGGTTGTATCATTTGTGCTTCTGTAAATGTTGCTGACTGGCTCACCAAAAGGAGTAGTAACAACGTTAATCTCCCATCTGCTATTAGTGCTATCCCAATAACAGTAGTCCTGTTCAGGATTTATGGGCAATGTACCATACACAGCCTTGCCATTCAAAGAACCACTCCTATTAAAAGTCCTAGTTTCTGGTAAACTAGTAGTAAAGCTCCTAGTTTCGTCGGTGAAATTATTACCTAAAAAATTATAAGCCCCGCTCGCAGCCCACCAGAAGTGTTTGACTGTGGCGATTTGATTCGGATGCCAGACAGTTACAGGAGTGCATTCCACTCCACCGACTACACAACGAACAACTAAGCCGATGTCATTCACAGTTAGTACTAACGTTTGGTTAGTCCCTCTTGCGATGTCGTTCACATACCACTGATAACTTTCGCCAGATGAAGCGGTTAAAGTTTCATTCGGATACGCAAAGCCGCTGATCATAACCGTGCCAACAAATCTATATCCAGAATCAAAAGGAGCTATAAACAAATCATCGTTTTGACTAAGATTATGAATTTTTCTATTATACTCTCTAATTAAGTGATTATCAAAATCTGTTTTTAGTGGATCTTGTGAGGCATTAAAAAGAGCTGTTATTAACTCTTTATAATTAGCCCAAACCGCGCTCTCAGATGAGAAATCAGAATGTATTTCGGACTGTGAGTGTCGTGGCATTATGGTTATTTACACAGTTTTTTTTAAAAAACCTTCAATCTTATTAAGAATGAGTCGTAACTGTAACTATAACCTGCCGACACAGTAATAAAATTACTTATTGACAAATTTTTCGGGATCTGCTTGGAATCTTTTTCCAAGTTTAATGATTCCATTGATTATTTCTGGGCTAATAACGCCGATAACGCCATAACAAATTGCTTTGTAAAGCGATGAAATGTCTGTCTGCTCTAAAATAAACCAAGCAATAGAAGAAGAAATCGCCGCAGCGGTAATTTTTTTGGCATATTCAATTGCTCCGATTTTTTTCTGAGTAGAAAGAAGGCGAGCAAGCATCGCTGCCGAACCAATAACGGGGATAATCCATCCACCGTCAACAAATTCTTTAATCAGCGATTTCTCTGGCTCCATTTGCAGATATTTACACCGTTTTTATTTATTTAAAATGTTTTTTTAACGCTTCGTGGAATTTAGCAAATTCTTTGGGGTTGAGATCTTTTTTGCGGTTCGGAGCGATTGTTCTATGATCAGTAACCATATCAATAGAAATGTCCCACTTCTTCATCAAAGGCACTATATATTCAATAGCGGACTCAATTGCGGCGGCTTGTAGAGGCTCGCTATAAGAGCTTCGCTCAAACGCTACGCCGAGTGCGAAATTATTGAGGTTCTTTATGCCTTTAAACGAACTGATACCAGCGTGATAAGCTCTATTATCGTCGCGATTAGTGATTGTTCTCCGCCCATCTCGCGCCACAATACAATGATAGCTCGCATAAAGTCGCTTGCCAGTTGAAGGATCATGGACACGACTCGTCCAATCGATTGATCCGTTGTAATTGCCTTCTGTGTCGTGCATTACAATCGCTTTAGGCTCGATTTTACGGACATAGGGGCCATTGGTTTGCGGTGATAAAGCGATTTTTTCGGGATACTTGTTGGGCATTTTGTCGAAAGTTTTAGATTCAATAGAAGAAGAGCCAGAAAGGTTTTTTTTAAACCCAAAATGACTCGCTAATTTTGAGAAAAAACTTTTCACGCTCTCATATTTACACTATTTTTTTAAGTGTTTAGTATTTCTTTTAGAAATTGATACGCTAATTTGTCTCGTTCTGAGGCTTTTCTCATCCTAGTCTCAGCTTCAAAAGAATGAGATGAATAGAAAGTCGATCTATTAAACACCCAATCCTCGCCACTTTTTTCATCAATGCGTATAAAATATGAAACTTGCCAATTAAATGATGCGCAAATATATTTGACAACAATAACTTTAGCTTCTGAAGCTGATAAATTAACGTCGATAATCTGTGAAACTTGTGTAGAAATCATGATAAGTTAATCTTTAAGGGGGAAAAATCTTCTATTTCGCGGCAAAATCCTTGCACTTGCAACGAATCAAAATCACGCGCAGCCAGCTTTAGCTCTTCGACTTTTGCAATGAATTTACAATAGTCTTCTTCCTGCGGATAGTCGATTTGAGTTTTGGTGTCTAGAATGCTATTGTTTTTTATTTCATATCTCATTGGATCAATCTCAAGCTCTAGAGGATGATAGCTGCATGAGCCTAAAACATAATTGACAATATCCTGATATTCAATGCGGATTTTCATACGTTGTGACGATAAATTTTATTTTATATTTAGCCGAGCTCGAACTTCTTCTAGAGAAGTAAAGATGTTTCGTCCGCCAGTTTTTTCATAAACATGATCGACACAAGTGTTGATGTATTGAGGATCATCTTTCCAAGCTCCATACCATGTTCTTTTTTTAATGCTTTTGGCGTGAACGTGTCCATGCACGTTAGCGACTCGACCACGCATTTCATGCGGGTGAATTG
>Ga0209353_10001080_pt1 | contig 15747 bp, 13 predicted proteins | sample LauGreSpBDMM15SD_2_FD_187561 | JGI IMG/M metagenome (GOLD analysis project Ga0209353, IMG submission 187561) | Freshwater lake microbial communities from Lake Michigan, USA - Sp13.BD.MM15.SD (SPAdes) (version 2) | ecosystem: Environmental > Aquatic > Freshwater > Lake | place: Lake Michigan...
GTCATCTTGTCGAGCTGAAGCTCCGCTTCGGTGAAGGTCATCAGATTGGTTGATTTGTTGTTGAAGTCGAGAAAAAAAATTATTAGATTGACCTTCTGCAATAGTAATATTTACAGAATCCATATTTTATATTTAAGTAATATAAAATAATTATTGGTTAACCGAAATCGAATGTTAGTTACTCTTCACGACATTGAGGAATATAATCACGAGCTAATTTTTCACCAATTGTTACAGATGCATCATATTGTGAAATTTTTGAACTTTGTATATTTAAAATAACATTTAACATCATATCTAATCTTTGTTGAAATGCATCTCTATCAAAATTTTTAAAATCTTGTTGTAAGGTAAATGTATACAATGTATTTGATGTACTAATTAAATGTTTATATTTAATAGAAAAATGGTTTTCGTAATTTGATAAAGCTTCGCCATTTTTTAAAATACTTTCACATTCATCAATAAGATTTTTTACTTGTTCACGGATAAGTTCAACATTTGTATCGTGAATGTTATTAGACATTGTTATTTATTTTAAAACTATTAAAAAAAATATGAATTATTAACGTTATATCTACTTTATATCAAATCTGTTGAAACTTTATGTCTTTTGATATAAAAGATATTATTGCACGTATTATCAAATTAAACCCAAAAGAAAAAGTACATATATTAAATATACTACATACAAAAAATATCGACTTTACTAAAAATGCAAACGGTTATTTTTTTAATTTTCTAAACATTGACCATGATATTATACAAAAAATATATAATTGTTTAAAATTGATAGAAGAAAATACTGATAAGATTAAAGAAATGGAAAAAAGAAGAAATGAATTATTACAATATTATAAACTTTTAATCGAAGAAAGATTACAAAACAATTTACAGAAAAAAAGAGATATTTATATTCAAAAATTAATTATTCGTCCATACACTGAAATAACCTTGACAAAAAAAAGAAAGAATCTTATTAATAAAAAACATATAAATCCAAATATAGACGTTGATATATTAATAAAAGAACATTTAAAATCTAAATTAAAATATTCAAAAAATAGCGTATATCATAGACTTGTGACATTTATAAAATTATCAAAATCAAATAAAACTAAAAAAAACGACGATGACGATGATGAGGATATTAAAAGTAATCACGATAGCGACGATGTTGTTAGAAGACAAGATACAGTTGATGACATATCTGAAATTAATCTATCTGGTAATTTAGATGATTATATAAGCGATATAGATGATAACGATAATTCCGATGATTATGATATAGGTAGTGATAAAGGATCTGGCATCGTTGATGATCTTGACGAAGGAGAAGAAATTGACGAAGTGATTGACGAAGTGATTGACGATATAGACGATATAGACGAAAATATCAATAACAATGATTATAAAAAAATGGAGTTTTTATATTATAAAAAACTACTAAACAAGCAAGGTTTTGTATTCGATGAAAACAAAGAATGTTTATTGGTATATCAAGAATACGTTAGTTACTTTTAGTTACTTTTAAAAAAAGTAGGGCCAAAAGGGGAAAAGTAGGGCCAAAGCCCTTTCAAAAAACCAAAGCCCTTTCAAAAGTAAAAAGTAAAATTTTAATAAACTGAAATTTTATTAGCAAATTAAATTACAAATGGGTATTCCTTGGTATTTCTATACAATTTATAAAAAATACAATTACGAAAATGAATTAACTATAAACGAAAATGCTATTTCAGAAATTGGAATAGACTATTTGTTTTTAGATTATAATAGCATGATTCATCCATGTGCACAAAAAGCATTGGAATTAACAGACGAGACTGATGAAAGTAAATTAGAAGAATTAATTATAAAAACTTGTTTGGCTTATACGAGATATATTATAAATGTTATAAAACCAAGAGTTACATATATAATGATCGATGGTGTAGCTCCAAGAGCAAAAATTAATCAACAAAGAGAAAGAAGATATAAATCTCATTTTTTCAAGGAATTTAGTGGTTCTGTTAAATGGAATTCTAATAAAATAACACCAGGTACAAAATTTATGGATAACTTAATCAAAGAATTAAACGTATTTAAAAAAGAAATAGATAATAATGTTATTATTTCAGATTCTAATGAACCAGGAGAAGGAGAACATAAAATAATGACAATTATTAATAGTATCGGTACCTTGCCGTCTAACGACGCCATCGATAAAGGTACCTTGCCGTCTAACGACGCCATCGATAAAGGTAAAATATGTATTTATGGGTTAGATGCAGATTTATTAATGTTAAGTTTATTAAATATTGCTTCATCTAAAATTATTCTTCTTAGGGATAATACATTTAATACAAAATTATTAGAATGTGATAAAGTATACACGTATATCGATATAAAAAAATTACATCAATATGTATGTCAAGAATTACGTCAAGGTACCTTGCCGTCTACCTTGCCGTCTACCTTACCGTCTAGCGATGATAATTTAATTCAAGATTATATATTTTTGTGTTTTTTACTAGGTAATGATTTTTTAGAACATATACCATCATTAATGATTAAGGAAAATGGCTTGACTATATTAATAAAATCTTACAATACAGTTATACAAAAACATAAAAAAAATTTAATTAACAAAAACGAATTATATAATAAAAATTGGAAAGCTTGTATCGATTTATATATGTTACGAGATATTTTTTACGAATTATCTAAAGTTGAAGACTATTTTTATAGTAATATTTATAGCGCTTACGGTAAAAAAAAAGTAAATTATAGAGATACATATGATTTAGACCAAATTAATACAGATTGTAAAAATGTTTATTTTTATAAAACAGATATTATAAAATACAACCAAACTGGATATAAAAATAGATATTATCAATTTTACGGTGTACACGACAAAGAATCTGCTATACAAGAATATATAACAGGTTTATACTGGATATTAGGATATTATAACGGACATGTTCACGATAATTGGAGTTGGTTTTATTCTCATCACGCTACTCCTTTTGTAAGTGATATTTTTACATTTTTATCAAAAGATAAAAACCTCCAGATTATATACAAAAATAATTCTCAAGTATTACAAACTACTATACCTAATACAACATTAGAACAATTATTCATGGTATTACCAAAAGATTCTCTTATAGAAATTTTACAATCATTGGATAAACAAATATATGAAAAAACAATTCGTTTATTCAATACGTGTAGTAAAAATTTAGAAGATTATTATCCTACAAAAATTTATCTAGAATTGATTCATAAGGAATATTTATGGCAATCTAAAATATTTTTAAAAACATTTTACAGTAAAATAATAAATATTTTTATTTAAATTTTTATTTTTATTTTATTTTTATATAATATAAAAAATGAATTATTCAGAAATCGCTTTTTTACTTGTCCAAATCCTATTAATAGCCGGTGCCCTTAACTGGGGTCTTGTTGCTTACAACGGTACTGATGCCGTAGATACAGTTGTCGGTGTTGATAATGCAAAATACGTCAAATTTGCCGTAGCTATTGCTGCTGTAGTACAAATTTATGTTCTTTACGTTAAAGCCGTTACTCCTACTGTTGCTGTTTACTCTTCTTTTTAAGAAACAGATTTTATTATTTATTACTCTAATAAAATCTTTCTATTAAAACAAAAATAAAAAAAACTGATTTTTTCTATTTTTTCCTTTAAAATATAGAAAAGTGCGTAAGAAAAAATAAAATAATTCCTAAAGTAACATTAAAAATAAAAATGAGCAAAGTTGCAACAAAAACCACCAAGACTACTATCAAGAAAACTTCAAAATCTGTTACACCAACTGTAGAACCAGAAGTTCCAGTTGAAGTTCCAGTTGTAGTTCCAGTTGTAGTTCCAGTTGAAGCAACCATTACTGAAACTGAACAAACAGGTGTTGAAATTGAAACTATGAAGCAACGTTTTGAGAAATTGATTAAATCTAAGCAAGATCTTACAAATGAATTGAAACGCGAGATTCAAGAGTTGCGAAAGATGCAACGTGATCACGAAAATGCAATTAAGGAGGCATCTAAAAAGACAAAGAGAAAGAAGACTCCGCGAGATGATTCTAACCCAAGAAAGCCATCTGGTTTTGCATCACCAGTTATTGTATCAGATGAGCTTTACGCTTTTCTAGCTCAATTTGGAGTAAAGAACACTGATCCAATTGCTAGAACTGATGTTACTAGATACATTACATCTTATATTAAGGAACACGATCTTCAAAACCCAGAACATAGACGTGAAATTGTACCAGATGCAGCTCTTGATAAGCTATTTGGACCAGCAATGGAACCAAAAGATCCAAACGATGAAAATTCACCATTGGTTTACACATATCTTAAATTACAAAAATATCTTTCAGCACATTTTCCTAAAAAAGCATCTGCTTAAATGGACATAATTATTACATTAAATTAAAATTAAAAATTTTTAATTTTAGTTTTCACTTTTTAAAAAGTTAGTTTTAAATAGAAGTTGTATTAGCTCTAAATTTAAGAGTAGTAGATTGCCATTGTGAGACATTTGTACTTGTGTATTGAAGTTGACCATTAGCGTCAATGCTAAACACGATTCCTGTATTATCACCAACAAACGAAACATTGATTGCCCATTCACCACTATCTTTTTGTACACCTCGAATATCATAGTTGGCATAAAAGTTTTGTCCAGATAATCTAACAATAGAAACAGATGTAACTGCGTTAAATGATCGAACAACACCATTCGCAAATGCAAAGTTTGTAATATTTCCAGAAACGGCTTGGTTATTTGCAGCAGCAAAACTGCGTTCCTTGGAAATATCACCTAAACTTGGTGTAATATCAACAGTATTTGCAACAATTGACCCAGATGTAAATGCAGTAGCAACAATGTTAGAAACTGTTGCAAGTGGAGCATACAAAGAACCAGCACTTATAGACGAAGTAGCAAGGATTGTTCCTACAGTCATACCAGTAGCATCAATTGATCCTGAGCTTACGGCAGTAGCAACAATATTAGATATAGTTGCAAGTGGAGCATACAAGGAACCGGCACTAATTTGAGACGTAGCAAGGATAGTTCCTACAGTCATACCAGTAGCATCAATTGATCCTGAGCTTACAGCAGTTGCGACAATATTAGATATAGTTGCAAGTGGAGCATACAAAGATCCAGCACTAATTTGAGACGTAGCAAGGATAGTTGCAACAGTCATACCAGTAGCATCAATTGATCCTGAGCTTACAGCAGTTGCGACAATATTAGATATAGTTGCAAGTGGAGCATACAAAGAACCAGCACTAATTTGAGAAGTAGCAAGGATAGTTGCAACAGTCATACCAGTAGCATTGATTGATCCTGAGCTTACGGCAGTTGCGACAATATTAGAGATAGTTGCAAGTGGAGCGTACAAAGAACCAGCACTAATTTGAGAAGTAGCAAGGATAGTTGCAACAGTCATACCAGTAGCATTGATTGAACCAGAGCTGGTAGCAGTTGCGACAACGTTAGAGATAGTAGCAAGTGGAGCGTAAAGTGATCCAGCGCTAATTTGTGAGGTAGCAAGGATTGTTCCTACGGTCATACCAGTAGCATCAATTGACCCAGTGCTGGTAGCAGTAGCGACAATAATTGGAGCGTACAAAGAACCAGCTGATACTCCAGATGTAGCAAGAATTGTAGCAACAGTCATACCAGTAGCATTGATTGAACCAGAGCTGGTAGCAGTTGCAACAATGTTAGATATAGTTGCAAGTGGAGCGTACAAAGAACCAGCACTGATTTGTGAGGTAGCAAGAATTGTTCCTACGGTCATACCAGTAGCGTCAATCGACCCACTGCTGGTAGCAGTAGCGACAACGTTAGCGATAGTTGCAAGTGGTGCGTAAAGTGATCCAGCGCTAATTTGAGAAGTAGCAAGAATAGTTGCTACAGTCATACCAGTAGCATTAATTGATCCAGTGCTAGTAGCAGTAGCGACAACGTTAGCGATAGTTGCAAGTGGTGCGTACAAAGATCCAGCGCTAATTTGAGAAGTAGCAAGAATAGTTGCTACAGTCATACCAGTAGCATTAATTGATCCAGTGCTAGTAGCAGTAGCGACGAGGTTACTGATAGTTGCAAGTGGAGCATAAAGGTTAGCAGCAGTAAGACTTGTATTAATAACAATGTTTGAAGTAGTAATATTTGTAGCAATAAATTCTTGTACAGCAAAGGATCCAGCAGTCATAGTTGTAGCAACCAAGTTTGTAATAGTAGAGTTGGTTGCATACAAAGCTCCAGATGTTACTTTTGTAGTAGCAGTAATGATGTCTGTATAAAAGTTGTTTGAAGCGCGAAGATCACCTGTAATATCAACTGTATAACTTGGAGCAGTGTTGTTAATACCCACATTTCCAGCAGTTGTAAAGATACTTCCTATAGTATTGCTATTACCAGCAGCAGACAAATGAGTAGTGATATGAGCGATACCGGCAGTCATATTAGTGTCTACAAAGTTTGTTGTAGTAATATTTACAGAGGTCAAAGTACCAGCAACAAACAAATCTCCAGACAAGCTCAAGTTAGAACCACTGATGGTTGTAGCAGAAAGCCACGATGAAGAAACAGTTGCAAAAGTACCCATAGTAGAGTAAAGATTTCCACTAGTAAGAGAAGAAACGACTAAATTACTAATAGAACTGTTTGTTGCAAATACACTACCAGCACTTATAGATGAAGTAGCAAGGATTGTTCCTACAGTAATACCAGTAGCATCAATTGATCCTGAGCTTACGGCAGTTGCAACAACATTAGAAATAGTTGCAAGTGGAGCGTACAAAGAACCAGCGCTAATTTGTGATGTAGCAAGGATTGTTCCTACAGTAATACCAGTAGCATCAATTGATCCTGAGCTGGTAGCAGTTGCGACAACGTTAGAGATAGTTGCAAGTGGAGCGTACAAAGAACCAGCTGAAATTTGAGAGGTAGCGAGAATAGTTGCAACAGTCATACCAGTAGCATTGATTGATCCTGAGCTTACAGCAGTTGCAACAACATTAGAGATAGTTGCAAGTGGAGCATACAAGGAACCGGCACTAATTTGAGACGTAGCAAGGATTGTTCCTACAGTCATACCAGTAGCATCAATTGATCCTGAGCTTAAAGCAGTTGCGACAACATTAGAGATAGTAGCAAGTGGAGCGTACAAAGAACCAGCTGATACTTGTAAAGTAGCAAGGATAGTTGCAACAGTCATACCAGTAGCATCAATTGATCCTGAGCTTACAGCAGTTGCGACAACATTAGAGATTGTAGCAAGTGGAGCGTAAAGTGATCCAGCGCTAATTTGTGATGTAGCAAGGATAGTTGCAACAGTCATACCAGTAGCATTGATTGATCCAGAGCTGGTAGCAGTAGCGACAACGTTAGAGATAGTTGCAAGTGGAGCGTAAAGTGAACCAGCTGAAATTTGTGATGTAGCAAGGATTGTAGCAACAGTCATACCAGTAGCATCAATTGATCCAGAGCTGACAGCAGTTGCGACAACATTAGAGATAGTTGCAAGTGGAGCGTAAACTGAACCAGCTGAAATTTGTGATGTAGCAAGGATTGTAGCAACAGTCATACCAGTAGCATTGATTGATCCAGAGCTGACAGCAGTTGCGACAACAATTGGAGCGTAAACTGAACCAGCTGAAATTTGTGATGTAGCAAGGATTGTAGCAACAGTCATACCAGTAGCATCAATCGAGCCAGTGCTTACAGCAGTTGCGACAACATTAGAGATTGTAGCAAGTGGAGCGTACAAAGATCCAGCGCTAATTTGTGATGTAGCAAGGATTGTTGCAACAGTCATACCAGTAGCATTGATTGATCCAGAGCTGGTAGCAGTGGCGACAATGTTAGAGATAGTTGCAACAGGGGCATACAAAGCTCCTGCTGTAACAGATCCTTGAAGAATACTATTACCAGTAACGTTAAGAGATCCTGTAGTTAACCCAATTGTTGCACCTAAAGTTCCAACTACATCAAGTGTATATCCTGGAGCAGTAGTATGAATACCGATATTACCTGCACTATTAATTCTCATATGTTCAGTTCCTACAGTGTAAAAGTACAAGTTACCATCAGTTACACTAGGACTAGCAGAAGCTAGAATTTTTGTAGTTTGAGCAATATCAACAACACCACCAAGAGATCCCCAAGCATTACCTGGTCCATAACCTTCAAATTGAGTGTATTCTGTATTGTAACGAATATAACCTTGTTGAGGAGCTACTGGTCTAGCTTCAAGATCACCAACTGGAATTTTCAAAGCAGGTCCATTTACAACAAAGTTAGATCCTACAGTAACATTATCGTGTAATACTGTTTGTCCACTGACATAAAGTGAACCAGAACTTGCAGAAGTTGCAACAACGTTGGAGATAGTTGCAAGTGGAGCATAAAGTGATCCTGTTGAGATTTGAGAAGTAGCAAGGATAGTTGCAACAGTCATACCAGTAGCATTAATTGAACCAGTGCTGGTAGCAGTTGCAACAAGGTTACTGATAGTTGCAAGTGGAGCATAAAGTGATCCTGTTGAGATTTGAGAAGTAGCAAGGATAGTTGCAACAGTCATACCAGTAGCATTAATTGAACCAGTGCTGGTAGCAGTTGCGACAAGGTTACTGATAGTTGCAAGTGGAGCATAAAGATTAGCTGCTGTAAGACTTGTATTAATAACAATATTAGCTGTTGTAATATGTGTTGCTACAAAATCACTGACAGCAAAAGATCCAGCAGTCATAGTTGTAGCAACCAAGTTTGTAATAGTGGAGTTAGACGAATATAAAGCTCCAGAACTTACAGATGAAGTAGCAAGAATAGTTGCAACAGTCATACCAGTAGCATTGATTGATCCAGAGCTTACAGCAGTGGCGACAACATTAGAGATAGTTGCAAGTGGAGCATACAAGGAACCGGTACTAATTTGAGAAGTAGCAAGGATTGTTCCTACAGTCATACCAGTAGCATCAATTGATCCTGAGCTTAAAGCAGTTGCGACAACATTAGAGATTGTAGCAAGTGGAGCGTACAAAGATCCAGCTGATACTTGTAAAGTAGCAAGGATAGTGGCAACAGTCATACCAGTAGCATTGATCGATCCAGTGCTTGCAGCAGTAGAGACAAGATTAGAAATGGTTGCAAGTGGAGCATAAAGGTTAGCAGCTGTAAGACTGGTATTAACAACAATATTAGCAGTAGTAATATTTTGTGTAAATAATGTTCCCGTAGTTAAATTGTTACTAACTCTAGCATCACCATTAACATCTAAAAGATAAGCTGGGCTTCCAGTATTAATACCGACATTACCCCCTGTTGTAAAAACATTTCCTATAGTATTACTGTTTCCAGTAGCTGCTAAATGAGATGTAATGCGCGCAATTCCAACAGTCATATTAGTATCTACAAAGTTTGTAGTAGTAATATTTACAGAGGTCAAAGTACCAGCAACAAACAAATCACCAGAAAGATACATATTTGCACCAGTCATAGTTTGTGCAGATAATAATGAAGTACTAACTGTTCCGAATGAACCGATTGTAGAGTGTAAGGTAGCAGTTGTAATACCAGTTGATAAATACAAAGTTCCTGCACTAATAGAACTAGATAATAAATTACTAATGGTTGATAATCCAATTGACAAATATGCTGATGATATATTTGTAGATAATAAAGATGTTGTAGTAATAGATTCAGTACCTACAAATTGCGAATAAAATGATCCTGCTGTAAGTGATCCTGAAATAAGGGTATTACCACTAACATTTAAATTATTACCAATACCAACACCTCCGGAAACTACTAAAGCTCCATTGTTGTAAGCGCTACTTGCTGTACTATTTGAAATACTTGCAAGACCTGAAAAATTTGTATTACCTAACGCTGAAAAGCCCCCGTATAATACAAGAGACCCACTTGATTGTGTTGCAGCAGTTGTATCTAAAATAACTATCGGTTGATTAAAGTATAAATTCGTATAAACACTTGTCATTTATTTATACATTTAGTCAAGAAAAAAGAAACGCGATATTGCGTTTCGTAAATAAAAATAAAAATCAAAGACAAAGAACCCTTTATATTATTATTTACATTCGCCTTAATATTCGCCTTAATATTCACCTTAACTTTCACTCTTTACATTCACATTCACTTTCGCCTTTACATTCACATTCACTTTCGCCTTTACATTCACCTTCGTTATCTTTTAACGTTGTTGGAAATGTACAACTACATTTTTTTCTATATAAATCCAGTTCTATTTTTAAAGAATTACACATTTGTAATGCAGAGATAATATCCTGCTTAAATGTTTTTGGTAACATTCTTTTAAAATATGTCACCGTAGAAATTAAATTTGTAATCATTGTTTTTTCTTCTTCTGACCATTCGTTTTCTAATAATGATTTTACTTCCTCTTCAAACATATAATTATAATATTAAAATAAATTACGAAAATAATTTATCTTAAAAAACCACCTTAAAATTAATTTTGTTCTCTTTCTTGTTACACGTGCTTATTTTAAACGCGACCGGACACAAATTACGAAAACCATTTTTCTATTAAATATTAAAATCATTTTTGTTCACTCTTTTTTAATCCTTTATTACCCAAACTAAAACCACCTATCCACGGACTACTTTTTACAAACATATCTTTATAAATTTCACTTGGAACATTTTCATCATCGAATTGAATATCTAAATAATTTTTCGGAATGTATTTATATATTACTTTAGGTGAACATACAACTAAAGATTGGATCCATGCTATAGTTATAGATAATATACCAATTATCAATAATACAAATACTATATTAATCATCTTACTAATAACAAATAAATTTAATTAGTCTTAATCCAACTGAAATAATCATACAATAATTGAGCTACCTTATCCCAACTATAATTTTCTTCAATATAAGATTTCATTTGCCTATACTTTTCTACATTACCATTAATTCTAGTATTTTTTAAATCTATTATCTTTTTTTCATTGTCAGTAACTAAATGTAATAATTTCATAAAATCAATGTTGTTTTGTTTTTTACCCTCACCTACATCAATAACTTCAGAATCAATGTAAAATATATATTCAGATCCACCATTGTTATATATATCTAACATATATTCCTTTGTACTACCTGTACTAGATATCATAACTGGTAAACCTGCTGATAATGCTTCCAATGATGTCAAATTAAAACCTTCTGCTAAATATGGAGAAATGTATAAATCAGCAGCATTAAACAAATCATTAATTTTAGAATATGATAATGTCTTGTCTGTAAAAATAATATGATCACGTAATAATAGATTCATTTCATCACTAGTCATTACATTATTACTTTTCAAATGCTGAAAATACATTTCCAACATTTCTTTAGATTGATACAAATCACCCGTACCCTTCAATAATAATTTGTAATGAACTTTACGTAAACGGTTCACTAAACAATGTAAAATTTGCAAAATATACAACATACCCTTATTACCTGTCATTGACCCTATATTAATAAGCAAAATATCATTGTCTTTTACTTTGTAAAAATTCCTAACAGCCTTACGATTAGATACATCAAATTTAAAAATACTTCCATCAACACCATGTGTAATAATCCTATTTTTTTCTTCAGGTATACCATATTTAACCATACCTAATGATGACCACAAACTAGGTGATGTCATGTATAAATTCTTATTTTCATTTACGTATTTTGTTATACTTTCATCACTTGACAAATTTGGGTTTTGTGCAAAAAATGTAGGATCTAATGTCGCAAATTCCGACGTATAAAAAACACATTTTGGAATATTACGTCCACCAATCACAACTGGATCAATGTTATAAGGATATGTCATACTGTACACCAAGTCTATATCCTCACCATCCCATTTCTTAAAATTTCTAATAATTTCATTATATTCATTACTATATACCAACTTTCTTGACGCATTCCACTCCTGTCTATAATATGGCATCTCCGTAACGTAAAACTCTATATTATCTTTATAATTCTTATACAAATGAACAATCTGAAAACAATTTACTAATGCATAAGAGTGGGGAATTTCAAACCACCCACGAAACAAAATTCTTAATTTTCCTTTTTTCTCAATATTAACTTCCATTTACTTAATATTAGAATATAATATTTTATTTTTAAACTCAAAAAATTGTTAAATTGTGTTTTCTATCAAATATCCAAAATTCAAAAAGTTTAAGAGTTGGGGTTACTTTTAGAAAATGAAATAATTTTATCCGTACGTTTACCTTGCTTTATCTTATTTTTATTATTTTTAATTATAATTTATTTTTTTATTATTAATATATAAGAGCTTTGTAATGGATACACCTACTAAAACAAGACAAAGACGTACAGATCATAAAATAAGTCTTGCTGAACATATACGAAGACATTCACCTATCAAAAATGGTCTAAGAATACCAGATGAAGATAAACCTTTAGCAAAATATAATAAAATTATGAATAGAATATATTTAGGTAACTTTCAAGCAGCAAAAGATAAAGAATTTTTCAAAGAAAAAAATATACTAGCTGTACTAAATTGTTCAAAAGATATACCAAATCACTTTGCCCATGATAAAAATATAGAATATATGCGTATACCCGTAGACGATTCTCTTAAACAAAAAGACTATGACCAAATGTTTGAATATATGCCGGTTATTGTACAATTTATTCACAAGCATAACAGTATACAAGGCAACAACATCCTCGTACATTGCTGGGCAGGCCGACAAAGAAGCGCTATATCAGTAGCCGTATACCTAGTCGATAAGTATGGTCTCGATCCTAAAAAAGCTTGCGAAATGGTATTAAAAAAGAGACCAGAGGCTTTTCACTTTGGTAAAAGTTTAAATTTTGACCAAGCTCTTAACAAATATTACAGAACATACAAGAAAAAGAAACCATAAATATAATAATTTATAATAAGTTTAATTTAATCGTCTATTAATATTTACATTATTATTTAATTTAAATATGTTTATTTAATTAAATTTATTTAAAGGTAAAGAACATATAAACATATAAAACATATAAACATATAAAACATATAAACATATAAAACATATAAAACATAAAAAGATGAAAACTTTTGTTGCACATTCTAAAACACCTGTTGACATTAAAACACTTATGCAAACTAGTTCTATACAAATTTATGATCAAAATAAATTAATAGATAAATTAAAGGAACATTTTGACGATGAAGAACAAAAATTATACGTATCTAACTTGTTTTTATACTTAAATTATCACCATATTAACGATTTTGTTGTAAATTTAGATAATGTATGGAAATTTATAGGTTTTTCTAACAAAGCAAATGCAAAAAGATTACTAAAACAGCATTTTACTGAAAATAAAGACTATCAAAAGCTGCTCATCCGAACGGATGAAAACCCCCAAAATACAAATTTAGGTGGTAGACCTCAAGAAACTATAATGTTGAATATAAATACATTTAAAAAATTATGTTTAAAAAGTAATACTGATAATGCAGATAAAATACATGATTATTATATTAAACTAGAAATGGTTTACAATGAACTAACTAAGGAACAACTTGAAGAAAATAAACAAAAATTAATTGAACAACAACAAAGAATAGAATTATTAGAACATAAACCCAACACACATGGATTTAATTCTAGACGTACAGGATATGTTTATATGATAAATGATAGATCTAAACCTGGACATTATAAAATTGGTATGTCGTATGATGTAGATAAACGTTTATCAAAGTTAAATACTGCTTCAAGTGAAGCAACATTGAGAGTCTTTCACGAAGTCAAAACATATGATTGTGAAACATTGGAAAATATTATTCATAAAATTTTACAACCATTTAATATACCACGTCGTAGAGAATGGTTCTTTTTTTCAAATGATACAGAATTACAATACGCATTGCAAATTTTACACGAAACACAAGCCTTTTTAAATAAATTCGACTTTAAATCATCCAATGACATAATCGCGTACGTAACTAACAATGCAAATAACAAACCTATACAAGTAAATAAACAACAAACAGAATCACAGCAAATAGAATTACAACAAACAGAACCACAACAAGATTTTATAGAAACAAATGTATATAAATTAACTGGGCAGAATCTTAAAAATAAAACAGGTATATACAAAGGTGTTTTTTGGTGTACAGAAAAGTCTAAATGGAGAGCTGCTTTAAAAATTCATTATAAAGAGTGTTTTTTAGGTTATTTTGATACAGAACTTCAAGGTGCGATAGTATATAACGATTATGCATTATTCTTAAACAATACATTAAAAACGAGTTATTCTATAAATGATATTCCAGAATATACACCTAACCCCAGAGATATTGTAAAAGAAAATTTAGAAAATGAAGAATTAGAATTATCTTCAAAATATAATGGTGTTAGTTATGACCGTAATAGAAAACATTACGTTGTTTCAATTAAATATAAAAGAAAATCGTATCATTTAGGAAATAGTAATAATGAATTAGAATGTGCTAAATTATATAATCAACAAGCTTTATATTTTAATAAAGAATACAATACAAATTACATATTAAATGATATTCCTGATTACATAACTATTCCTAAAAATATACATGAAGAAATACAAAGTATCAAAATTAACAAAAAAAGTACTCAATACTACGGTGTCACATTTTGTAAATCTAAAAATAAATTTAGATCAGTACTTGTATATAATAAAAAACAAATTCATTTAGGATTTTTCGAAAATGAATTGGATGCAGCTAAAGCATACAATTTACGAGCAGAAGAACTTAATAAAGAGAATAAACACAAATACACGTATAATTTAAATATATAATAACAAAATATTTAATATTGTTATAATGTATAAAATGAACATTTTACAAAATACACCTTTAACCGTTTTAGTAATTATTATAATTATAGTTTCTTTTTACTCACGGTTTACGAGAAAAGAACAATTTGTAGAAGAAAAATTTCCAGATTATGGATTAATTTTTGCATACGCTCACATTTATGCTATAAGAAATTCTGGAAATTTAGATGAAGCACGTGCAAAAATGGATAAACTATTTATAAAATTAAGATACCCAATAGATGAAATTAAAAAAGCTAATACAAATTATACTAAATACGATACATATTTTAAATCTTTAGAAGTATAGTTATACCTTGAAATTTTGAACAATATTGTATTTTTGTAAAAAACTATCATATGTATCATTTGGTTTCTTATAAATATTATCAACTTCTTCTACAAAAAGTCTAGATTTTTTTCTATAACTAGGTATAATTTTATCTATTAAAATTTTATAATCATCGTTTCTTCTTACTGTATAGTAATCCAAGTTCGCAGAACTTTCATTTTTTACTTTTACCATAGTAACAAAAGTATCAGAAAATTTTACACGTTTAGATTTAATAACAAATGGTTTATTCAATAAAGAGTCTTTTATAAAGTAATATACTAATTGTTCAGATGTACTACTACATAATCTCGCGGTATTACACTCTTTCCAAAAATCTACGTTTTCAACAAAAAAATGAAAGGACGAACTCATAAAATCATTAAAATGTAATATTAAATTCAATTTAATTACTTTTTTGAAAGGGCTTTGACCCTACTTTTTCTTTTTGAAAGGGCTTTGGCCCTACTTTTTCTTTTTGAAAGGGCTTTGGCCCTACTTTTTCTTTTTGA
>Ga0209353_10001090_pt1 | contig 15615 bp, 15 predicted proteins | sample LauGreSpBDMM15SD_2_FD_187561 | JGI IMG/M metagenome (GOLD analysis project Ga0209353, IMG submission 187561) | Freshwater lake microbial communities from Lake Michigan, USA - Sp13.BD.MM15.SD (SPAdes) (version 2) | ecosystem: Environmental > Aquatic > Freshwater > Lake | place: Lake Michigan...
AATCAAAATATTGGCAATACCTTGAAATTTGTTAATGACAGTTCTCAGGCCATGAATATCAACAGGTTAATGACGGCATTGGGTCAAATTAATTTGCCCTATATCCTGGTAATATTCTTGGTGTTTTTCATTTTAGCATACCTGCTGTACAGCGCCATGTTTGCAGCCATAGGCGCAGCCGTTGATTCAGAAACCGACACACAGCAGTTTGTTTTACCAATCACCATTCCATTATTGGTAGCGTTTTTACTGGCACAAAATATCATCAATAATCCGGATGGGACAATGGCTTTTTGGCTTTCCATGGTCCCAATTACTTCTCCTATAGTCATGATGTTAAGGTTACCTTTTGGTGTCCCTGTTTGGCAACTTATTGTATCCTTATCTTTACTTCTTGGTGCTTTTGCGGCGATTACTTGCCTCTCTTCTAAAATATTTAGGATAGGAATATTGATGTACGGTAAGAAAGTAACCCTAAAAGAATTGGGTAAATGGATGTATTATTAATGAATTAATCATATTATAAATCAGTTGTTTATATAATAAATTGAAAATTCATTTGAATGATAGCATTGTAATTCAGAATGATTTTTAACTTTGTAAGTTGTAAAAGCAGTATAACCCTTAAATAAATGGACTTGGATTTTGAAAGACCTATTGTAGAACTTGAAGCTAAATTAGCGGATATGAAACACATAGCTGAGGAGAATGATGTTGATGTTACTGATGCAGTCAAAACATTAGAAGATAAAATCAAGAAATTAAAAAAAGATACGTATCAGAATTTGACACGTTGGCAAAGGGTTCAGTTGTCTCGACATGCTGATCGTCCTTATACATTGGATTATATTCCAGCAATTTGTGATAAATTTATTGAGCTTTTTGGCGATCGTAATGTAAAAGACGACAAAGCCATGGTAGGCGGTTTTGGTGAAATAGAAGGTCAGACTTTTATGTTTATCGGACAACAAAAAGGTAGAAATACCAAACAACGTCAATACCGAAATTTTGGAATGGCCAATCCTGAAGGCTATCGTAAGGCATTGCGTTTGATGAAAATGGCAGAAAAATTCAACAAACCTATTATAACTTTTATTGATACTCCTGGTGCATACCCCGGACTAGAAGCGGAAGAACGTGGACAAGGCGAGGCAATTGCTAGAAACCTGAAAGAAATGTTTATGCTTAAAGTGCCGGTTATCTGTATCATTATCGGTGAAGGAGCTTCAGGCGGAGCTTTGGGTATTGGTATTGGAGACAAAGTATTGATGCTTGAAAATACTTGGTATTCGGTAATCTCTCCTGAATCTTGTTCTTCAATTTTATGGAGAAGCTGGGATTACAAAGAACAAGCCGCAGAAGCGCTTAAATTGACTGCAGCGGATATGTTAAAAGCTGGATTGGTTGATGGAATTATCAAAGAACCTCTTGGAGGTGCTCACGTTGATCCTGTTGCCATGGCCAATAAATTGAAAAAAACTATTTTAGAAGAAGTTGCGGGATTATTCCTTATTTCTTCTGAACAAAGAATTTTAAACAGGATTGAGAAATTCTCCAATATGGGCGTAGTTACTGAATTAGCATTTGATGGTACTTCACGCCTTTAATACAAATCATTTTAAACTCGATGGCGGGGCTATGTTTGGTGTTGTTCCTAAAACAATTTGGAACAATTTAAACCCTGCCGATGAGAATAATATGACCAATTGGGTGACACGTTGTTTACTTTTTTCTTTTGATGACAAGTTGATTTTATTTGATTCGGGAATTGGGAACAAACAAGACGCGAAATTCAGAAGTCATTTTAGTGTCAATGAATCTGACGACATTGAAAAAGAAATCCTTCATTTGGGATATTCTTCAGATCAGGTTACCGATGTTGTTTTTACCCACTTGCATTTTGACCATTGTGGCGGTGCCGTAAAGTGGAATGAAGACCAATCGGGTTATGAGTTGACATTTAAAAATGCAACTTATTGGACACATCAACAGCAATGGGAATTGGCAATGAATCCAAACCCAAGAGAAAAGGCTAGTTTTTTAAAAGAAAACTTAATGCCGATACTTGAAAGCGGTAAGCTTCAGTTTATTGATCCAAGCAATTCTCCATTTGAAAACATTGCTTTTGAAGTGGTGAGCGGACATACTGCTTCAATGATTTTGCCGGTTATCCATTACAACGGAAACACAATTTTATTTGCCGCTGATTTATTTCCTTCATTAGCACATTTGCCTATACCTTATGTGATGGCTTATGACATGCAACCTTTACTTACCTTGGAAGAGAAAAAAAAAATTCTCCAAAAAGCCTTAACCAATCATTGGATTATTTGTTTTGGTCATGACCATATCAACGAATGTTGTACTTTGCATCAAACAGAAAAAGGTGTTCGTTCTTTAGAGAAATTTGAACTGAAATCAATAAAATAAGTTTAACAAAAAGCAAAGATTGCTAACAGTTAAGTTATCAACTGTATTAAAATTAGAGAGTCATGCATTTAAATCCAAAAGCTATACCAAAGAAAACCATAGGTTTGGCTTTGTCTGGTGGAGGAGCTCGAGGAATTGCACATCTTGGCGTTTTAAAGGCACTTGATGAGTTAGGAATCAAACCTGATTTAATTTCAGGCTCGAGTGCAGGAGCTGTGGTGGGTGCATTTTATGCCGCAGGATATGAGCCTGACCAGATTTACGAAACCTTAACTAAAACGAATGTTTTCAGGCTTTTACGCCCAGCCATTTCCAAATTGTCTTTTTTGAAATTGGACAGAACCTCTCATGTTTTCAATAAGTTTTTACCTCAAAAATTTGAACAGCTAGAAATTCCTCTCATTATAACTGCAACAGAAATAAACCAAGGGGTAACCCATTATTTTTCTACTGGTGAATTGATAAAATGTATTCACGCTTCCTGCAGTATGCCCATTATTTTTGAACCCATAAAAATAGGGGATAAAGTGTATGTAGATGGAGGTGTGATGGATAATTTACCTGTTGACCCATTGATTGAAGCCCAAATGGACGTTATTATTGGTGTTCATGTGAATCCTAAAAATGAAGATTTTAAAGCGATGAGCATTAGAAATATTGCAGAAAGAAGTTTTCAGTTGGCCTTATCTTACAATGTCAAAGAAAGAAAGCCCAAATGTGATATCTATGTTGAGCCTCAAGATTTAAAGGGAATAAAGCTTTTTGAAATTTCTAAGGCTAAAATAATATTCAAAGCGGGTTATGATGCTGTGATGAATGATAAAGAAATGATTTTGAATAAAATTAATTCCTGAGACATGAAAAATATCTTTGTAGTTTACCTTTTGTTGAGTTTTCAGTTTGTGTTTGCTCAAACTAAATCAGAGGATGCGGAATTTCTAGAGGAAAGATATATCAATTACAAGGTCTCTGAAGATGGAATTGATACTAAAGGTAGAATGAAGTCGATGAAGAAAGCAATCAATAGAATTGCATTGGCGCGAGATACAAGTGCAATAGATGTTTTGCTTGATATTTATATTGGTTATGACGCTACTGACAATGATGTCAAAGAACTGGCTTACGTCACTTTATTCAAATTTAAACCTGAATTGATGCCAAAATTAGCGATGAGAATTTCTCAGGCGGAATTGAAATACGGCATCCAAAGAAATACACATTTGGACTATATGGATTTATTGGCATTAAAAAAGAAACTGGAAAACTAATTGTGTTATTCAGGATTGTAAACTGAGAACGTTTTGTCGGCATAAAAAACGATAATGCGTTCTATTTTTTTGTCCGTTGTTCCAAATAACGGAGGAATAGGAGATGTATTGACATTTTTAATAGGTTGATCTTTAACGATAGGTTCTTCCAGTGTTATAGTTTCCGTATTCATAGTTGGTGTGTTAAAATTAATTTGTTCAATTACAGGTACTTCATTGATGTATTTTGATCTCACAGCAGAACTTGCTTCGGTGATGGGTTGGTCTAAAAGTATTGCGGTTTTAGGCTGTTCTGCGGTTTGTAAATTGATTTTACGTTCAAAGGCTTCCTCTAAAAGATTGTTTTCCAATGCTTCCTTTACAAAATTGATATTTTTCATTGAAGGTTTAGTTTTTTTGGGAGCAATGGTTTTAGCGGAAGATTTTTCATCCTGCTTTTCGCGTAAATCATCCTCGGATTCAAATAAGTCTAATTGTAACATAGCGCCTGTACCGTTTATTAACCAAATTGGATTGTATTGTGGAAATGATAAAATAATTTTCTGTACAATGTCGATACTTGGTTTGTTTCGACCAGAAAGTATGTGCGACATACTAGGTCGTTTTACACCAATCATATCGGCAAATGTAGAAGGAGAGTATCCTTCTGTTTCCATGACAATTTTTACACGATCTGTTAATGAATTTTCCATATAATATTACAAATGTAAATTAAAATATTTTCATTTACAATAGTTAATTTAATGGTATATTTAACATTTGTAAACAGCTGTAATTATTTACAAATGTAACCCTTACTACTATTAACAATTGTAATTTATTGGGCTTGCAAAATTGAATAGCATTAATTATCTTGCTTTAAATTAATGACTTATATGAAAATAGTTTTATTAGATGCAGCTACATTAGGGGAGATTGTTTCATTGAACAAGCTGAATACTTTCGGTGATTTTATTGCTTATGGCAATACGATGCCTGAAGAAGTGGTTGGTCGTATTGAAAGTGCTGAAGTTATCATTACCAATAAGGTTAAAATCAATAAAGAGATTATGGATGAAAGTCCTTTCTTGAAATTAATTTGTGTCGCTGCGACTGGAATGAACAATATTGATTTGGAATATGCGCAATTCAAAGGTATTTTGGTCAAAAATGTATCGGGATATTCTACACAAAGCGTTGCGCAACAAACATTTGCGATGCTGTTGACAATTACCAACCATGTCAATTATTATTACAATTATGTTCAAAAAGGCTACTATTCAAAGGGTAATATTTTTACCCATGTAGATAATCCGATTTATGAACTTAAAGATAAAGTTCTGGGAATAATAGGATTGGGTCAAATTGGAAGAAGTGTAGCTTCAATCGCTGAAGCATTTGGAATGAAGGTTATTTATGCTTCTATAAGTGGGATTGTTAGAGAAGAAAAATTTGAAAAGGTATCCTTTATGGAATTGCTAAAAATGAGTGACGTAATTTCTATTCATGCTCCATTAACAGAACAAACCACTCAATTGATTCAATTTAAAGAAATGCAGCTAATGAAGCCAAGTGCTATTCTGCTAAACTTGGGAAGGGGTAATGTTGTACATGAATTGGATTTGGTTAAAGCCTTGAATGAGAATATTTTATTTGCCGCGGCTTTAGATGTTTTTGAAAATGAACCAATTTCTAAAAATAGCCCATTGTTAACAATTGAAAATCCTGAAAAGCTATTGCTTACACCTCATGTTGCTTGGTCAAGTGGAGAAGCCAGAGAAAAATTAATGGAAGGTATAATTAACAATATCAAATTATTTATCAATAGCTAAAGTGTTTTATTTCAGGTAAATAACTTGCTCCACTTTATGCTTTACTAAAAATGATTTAATGGTTTTCGACAAGGATTTGTTTTCATTTACTGGAACAATACATGACTTTAAAGCTTGATTGTCAGTGGTTAAATGAGTGGCAATATAACCAATTCCACAAAAAACACCATGAGCCACGTAGACCACTGATTTTTCTAAGTCATTTCTTCCTTTGTCTATCACAATGAAATTTTGTTCTTGAGGATTAATGAATTTAATCAATGATTCAGCTTTTGTATTATAGCTTGTTAATGGTTCTAAATCAGTTGGTTCTGCTTTCTTTTTAGTCAAACCCGAAAGGTTGTGGTCAAGGTTAAATTTAGTTACCAGGTGAAACAGTTCTTCCCTGGCATCTTCTAAAGTATTGTAAATTAGGATGGGTGTTTCAAAAATTGAAGTTGGTTTGATTGAAAAAGTAATGTACCCATTTGAATTTACATCTGTAAATAGGCCAATATCATAACTCAGTTTGCGTTTTATTTTATTGAATAACGGACAGTTATTATTGATCTCCATTTCCTCTTTTAAAAGGGCAATCAATTCACTTCCAGTTTCTTCAAACGCAATGGAACGTGTTGCTTCTCTAAGTTCAGTTGCTTTTTTTGTACTCGAATTATTTAAATGACTCTGAACCCTCTTCTTTATATTTCTACTTTTACCAATAAAAATCAATTCATTACGACTATTTTTCAAATAATAAACCCCTATAACTTCTGGTAAATGATCTATATTAAGATTGTGAGCAATGTCATGCTTGGCTAATGTTTGCGTTTGGTTTTGAACTGATACTGCATTTTTTTGAAGTAAAATTTCAAATAACTTTACCGTTGCAAGTGCATCTCCGTCTGCACGATGTCTTCCATTTATTTTGATATCCAAGTCATTGCATATTTTACCAAGGCTATAAGAAGCGTGTCCTGGTAAAATTTGTCTGCTTAGTTTTACCGTGCAAACAAATTGACGCACATAATCGAATCCTAGTTCTTTGAATTCTCTTTTGATAAAATTATAATCAAAATGAACATTGTGGGCTACAAAAATGGTATTTTCGGTAAGCGCTATGATTTGTTTGGCGACTTCATAAAACTTGGGTGCACCAACCACCATACTGTCGTCTATACCGGTGATTCTAGTAATATTGTAAGGGATACTTCTTTCAGGATTGATCAGTGTGTGAAATGAAGCAACAATTTCTGTCCCATTATGGACATAAATGGCTATTTCTGTAATTTTTTCACCAGGCTGATTGCCCCCTGTTGTTTCTATGTCGATGATGGAATACATGTATATAAATCAAATTTAGACCAGTCTGATGCCTGAATCTGCAATGATGATTTTTTTGTCCTTAAATAGGGTTCCAATCGTTTTTTTGAAAACCTTTTTACTTACGTTAAAATAACGGTAAATATCTTCCGGACTAGAATCGTCATTGTAAGGAAGAAAGCCGTCATTTTCTGCTAATTTTTCCATAATAACCGTTTGAATTTCATTGACGATATTCATTCCGTTTTGCTGAAGCGTTAAATCAAGTTTTCCGTCTTCTCTAACTTTTTTAACGATAGCGGTCATTTTTTCACCAATCCTAAGATTCTTGAAAATTTCGTTTTGGTATAATTGCCCCCAGTATTTATTGTTTACAATTACTTTTACTCCTAAATCGGTGTATTTGTATACCATAATAGCAACGGTATCTCCTTCATTCACATCTATCTCCAAATGGTTTTCAGTGAACTTGTTGATTTTACTGGTGGCAACTATTCTTTCTGTAACGCTGTCCACGTATAACCTAACGATATAGGCCTTGCCTTTTACCATTCTGTCATTTTGTTCTTTGAAAGGAACAAACAGGTCCTTTTCTAAGCCCCAATCTAAAAAAGCACCGCTACTGTTGAGGTCTCTTGTTTCCAGGAAAGCAAATTCACCAACTTGAGCATAAGGAGTTTCTGTAGTTGCTGTAAATCGGTCTTCCGAATCTTTAAACACAAACACATTGATATAGTCGCCTAATTCGTATTGCTCAGGGATAAATTTGTTTGGAAGTAATAATTCGGTACTGCCATCGCCAACATACAATCCATGAGGAGATAATCGGTTTATTGTTAAGTTGTTAAACTTTCCTAGTTGAAGCATTTTTTGTCTTATAAATTACCAGAGATGCGTTTGTCTAAATCAAAATCAGCCTCTGCAATAATGTTTAATTGGTTAAAGTCTTTATGCAATGGATTAATTAGAAAATTAAATTCATTTTTAATGATTACAGAAGGAACCTTTAAAAGTAAGGATGAATTTGATTGAATCCAATCATTCCCTAACATTGCAAGGTTTGTAGGTGAAGGGTAAAAGTCCCAGTTTAAAGGCAATTCATTTATTGTTAATGCATTAACTTCTATTGTTTCAGGAATTTCAATAGTGATTACACCAAAATTATTTGGAATAAGTTGAATGGAAGTATGACATAAAATTTCTAAAGTTGCTAAAGAAATAGAAGACGAAGTGTAAACCATAGGAGTACCAATACTATTCCATCGTCCACCGAATTGTTTTGCTCCAAGTCCACTTAAATCACGGAGGTATTTTTTGTTAGCAATCCTGTATAAAAACATTATGAATAAATTCCCTGTTCTAATCTTTTAAGTTCGGTCATGAGCATTTTTATTCCCCTGTAAGAATCCATAATATCAAGCGGTATATTGCCGTTTAAAGACATTAATGGTGTATTGAGCCAAATTTTAAACTTTGCATATCCACCAAATACAAGTACACCTTCTTTGATCAGTTCTGCTATTTCTATGGTTTTTTCAGAAGTTGGCAAGTCTAGTTTTTCTTCAGTGCTTTTGCGTTGAAAAGTTCGAATGGAAGTATGTAATAAATCACTCATTTTTTCGAGCGTTATTCCTAATAGTTTGGATATGTTGATTACCGCATTTTTGGTAATTCCTTTACGTGCTATATGTAACAATTCTAAATCATTTTGAAATGCTTGTTCTATAAAAAGTATTGAGCCTAAACTAAAATAAGCAACCTCCATTTCTTCAACTTTAGCTGGTGCTAAATCAGGAGTTTTATAGTTTTTGATATTTTTGACTGCTTTCATGATGCCGTATTTTGTCACTCAAACTTACGACATTTGTCGTAAAAGTCAATATTTTTTACAATTTTAAATTTACACCAATAATAATTAAACTTCCCACTCATAATAATTGTGTGCTGTATCCAAACTAAAACCAGTTTTAAGGTACAATTGGTTTCCAATGAGGTCAGATTTAGCTGTTTCCAATAGCATTCCGCAGCTGCCTGTATTTGTACATAGTTTTTTGGCTTCGTCAATTAAAGCACAGAAATACCTTTTCCTCTGAAATTGGGATTTACAAACAAATCATTTAGTAACCACATTTTTTTTATTTTAGTGGAAGAAAAAATAGGGTAGAGCTGTAAAATCCAATCAATTATTTTCTACTGCTACAAATATTTGAGATTCATTTTTACTAATTCTTTCCCTTAAAATCACTTTAGCCGATTCAATATCATAAGGTTTTGAATAGAATACCTTGTAACCATTCAATAAAAATACTAACTGGTTCAAATCAGTTATCGAGGTTATCCCAATAATCATTAATTGATATTTTTCTCCTTAACTTTCTTTTCTTTAGCCTTGATATTTTTCAAGTAAATTTTGGCATTTTTAATTGATTCAGCTTCATTACCCATATCTGCATCTCCATGTTTTAAGATTTTTTTGCAGTAATTTTTTGCGTCTTCAAATTCTTTTTGACTGTCACAAATATCAACCAGTGCTTCTAAGGAGTAAATATAATAACCTGAAGTTTTGTTTATTTTTTCGCTGACATTCACACAAGTACTTAAATATTGTTTTGCTTTTTCATATTGACCATAATTGCTTTTATATATGGTACCCAAATAAAAAGTCGCTGACCTCAAGCCCAAGTCTTCATATCCCAAATAATGTTTGTTGTATTTGTCTATAAAATCTATAGATACTTTTTCTGTAATGTTGGTTTGACCTAATTTTGAACATATTTTTCCGTAGTATTTTTGGAAATAGGGATTGTCAGGATATGTTTCATGGAGGTATTTGGCGATTGGTAGGGCTTGCCTTTCTTTCCCATTTTCATAATTGATATAAATGTCTAATAAATAAGCTTGGGCTTCTGTTCTTGTATAAAAGGCATTTAAGGCTACTTCGTTTAACTGTTTTATACCCAATTCTTTATCTCCTTTCCCTGAAGTAACTATTTTAATTAACGGTCTTAATAATGGATAACCTTCATATATGATTTCTCTGAAATAATTGTAAAGTGCTGTTCCAAACATAAACTCTGGACTCATTTCAGACGCTTTATTTTCAAGTTTCAAGTATTTTAAAGCTTTTCTCGCCTCATTACTTGCTAGCAAATATTTATGTCTGATAGCGTACAATTTACCTTTGAATCCATAACTAGCAGTTAAGAAGAATGCTGCTTCATAATTTGTTGCGTCTTTTTCGTAAAGGATTTCACCTAAAATAATAGCACTGTCTAAGTAGTTATGAAATTTTTCATCATAAATGGTGGTGTTTTCATTGGGTAATATTTTCCAATATTCACCTAAACCAAGTAAAAAGTATGCAAGAGGATGAGCAGGATATTCTTTTTTTAATTGATCAAACCTAACCTTCGCTTTGTCAAATTTAAAATTATACAAGTCATTGATAGCATCATTTGTTTCCACCTGAATATTCAAATCTAATAACAGCCATTGTGGAATTGGTTTGCTTTCTTGGGCAATAATAGTGGTCAAGCTGACTAAAAAAATACATATTACTAAGGCTATTTTTTTCATGTGCATCGGAAAAGGATTGAAGTAAAGCTTTGTGTTTATTCATTGTTTTCAATATTCATAACCACAAATACTGCTACAAAAGTACGTTTATTATATTTTTTTGATTCGTTTTTTAGAAAAAAGAATCAAACTTTTTCTGCATTCTGTTCTTATATTTGTCGCTATGGAACTCTTGAAAAAACTTTGCGGTATTGTAGCGCCTTCTGGAAATGAATTAGCGATGAAAAATTTCATCCTTGATCATATTGTTAGCCATCAAAATACATGGAATTACAGGCCACAAATTTTTGAAGGAGAGGGGTTTCAAGACTGTATCGTTTTGGTATTTGGAAAACCAAGAACGGCTGTTTTTGCCCACATGGACAGTATTGGCTTTACGGTGAGGTATGACAACAAACTTGTTCCTATTGGTGGACCTGAAATGGAAACGGGTTTTGAATTGGTAGGAAAAGATGACAAAAGTGATATAGAAACCAAATTGGTTTATGATGAAAAGACCAATTACCTGGCCGTTGATTTTCAAAGAGAAATTGAACGGGGAACAGAATTGGTGTTTAAATGTAATTTTAGAGAAACAGATGAATACGTACAATCATGTTATTTAGACAATAGACTTGGTTGTTGGGCGGCATTACAATTGGCTGAAACCTTAGAAAATGGCATTATTTGTTTTTCTTGTTTTGAGGAGCATGGAGGCGGTTCTGTGCCATTTTTGGCAAAGTTTATATCCGAAAATTATGGTGTTCATCAAGCATTAGTCGCTGACATTACCTGGCTAACGGAAGGAGTAGTTCACGGAAAGGGGGTAGCCTTGTCGATGAGAGATAGAAATGTACCCAGAAGAAGTTATGTCAATAAAATCATTGCATTGGCAAAAGCATCCGGAATACCGTTTCAATTAGAAGTAGAAGGAAGTGGGAGTAGTGATGGAAGAGAATTACAATTGTCTCCTTATCCCTTTGATTGGATGTTTGTTGGTGCACCGGAAGATTTTGTACATTCACCCAATGAAAAAGTATTTAAATCGGACATTACAGCCATGGTAAATATGTACAAATACTTGATGGAGAAACTTTAACCTTTAAATGGTGGTCTTGTAATGTATTTACCTGCATCTATGTCTTTTTTGAGAAATACATTTTTTATGGTGATAAAAAAAATCTTCAGATCAAGTCCAAATGTACAATGGTCGCTGTACCAGCTATCGTACTTTAAGCTGTGTTTCCAGGACAATTTATTTCTTCCTTTTATTTGTGCTAAACCAGTAATTCCTGGTTTAACCAAATGTCTTTTTTGTTGATTGTTGGAATATAAGTTCAAGTATTCCATCAATAATGGTCGAGGGCCAATCAAACTCATTTCACCTTTTAGGATGTTGATAATTTGAGGCAGTTCATCCAAAGAGAAACTTCGAATCCACTTTCCAATGGTGTGAATTCTTTGGAAATCAGGCAAAAGATTTCCGTCTGTATCGGTTTTATCGCTCATCGTTTTGAATTTATAAATCCAAAATGGAACACCATATTTCCCTGGTCGCAATTGCTTGAAAACAATTTGACCTTCGTTTCTGGTATATAAAATGACAATTATCATTAATATAATTGGCCAGCTAATAAGGAGGAGGAGTACGGAAAACAATAAATCAACAACCCTTTTGCCTGAAGTCTTGTAATATGATGATATATGTGTTGCGTTCAAAAGATTTAATTTTCTTGTGTTTAAATTTCTGATTTTTTTTTATTTATTCCTTCCTTTCTTCCTTAAAATATGATTTAAAATTTTTTACCTATTTAAAAAGGGGGTTTACCGAGAAAATGAGCAAAGAAATCCTGTATTGTTTCGTGCTTAGTTTATTTTATATAATTTTGAGCTGATAAAATCAGGAAATTATTATTTTATTAATTCCCAACAAGATTTCAATTGCTTATGATTCTAAAACGACTCCTCATTGCTGCCATTTTATCCTGCCTATTTATGGGTAGTATTTCTGCACAAAATAAATATACCATTAGTGGAACAGTAAAAGACTTTGCAAATGGCGAAGGTCTGATTGGTGCAACGGTAACCGTTAAAGAAATTAGGGCCGGAGCAAGTGTAAACGAATATGGATTTTATTCAATCACTTTACCAGAAGGCAATTATACGATTGTTTATGGATATATTGGGTATTTGAAAATGGAGCAAAAAATTGAATTAAAAGCAAATGTCCAAATTAATATTGAATTAAAAGAAGAAATTTTAAACACCGAAGAGGTGGTCGTTTCTGCTAAAAAGGACAATGACAACATCACCAATGTGGAGATGAGTACCAATAAATTAGACATTAGTACCATCAAAAAAATCCCCGCTTTGCTTGGAGAAGTTGATGTAATCAAAAGTATTATTTTGTTGCCTGGAGTATCAACAGTAGGAGAAGGGGCTTCCGGATTTAATGTGAGGGGTGGTGCGATAGATCAGAATTTGGTTTTATTGGATGAAGCTCCTGTATATAACTCTTCGCATTTATTTGGTTTTTTCTCCATCTTTAATCCTGATGCAGTAAAAGAAGTGAAGCTTTATAAAGGTGGAATGCCTGCACAATACGGCGGTCGTTTATCTTCTGTATTGGATGTAAGGATGAAGGAAGGTAACAGTAAAAAGTTTACAGCAACAGGTGGAGTCGGATTAATTTTTAGTCGATTGGCCCTAGAAGCTCCAATCAATAAAGGCAAAGGTTCATTTATTATTGCTGGCCGCAGGTCTTATGGTGATTTGTTTTTGGCTTTTGCTCCTGATGAAGATTTAAAAAAATCATCTCTGTATTTTTATGATTTGAGTACCAAACTCAATTATAAATTGAATGATAAAAATCAGGTGTTTTTATCGAGCTATATCGGAAGAGATAAGTTTGGCGTTCCTGAATTTGGATTCAATTGGGGCAATGCAACAACCACATTCAGGTGGAACCATGTATTTGGCCAAAAACTGTTCTCCAATTTCACTGCATTTTACAGCAATTATGATTATGAATTAGGTACTTTAGGTAATTCAGTAGATGTGTTTAATTGGAAATCGAGATTAATCAATTATAGTACGAAATACGAGTTTAGTTATTTCCTTAATCCAAACAATACTTTAACCTTCGGAGCTCAGGCCATATACTATGAGTTCAGACCTGCAACCATTAATGTGAAAAGCAAAGGTGTTGCAAGACCTGAAATTATAAAACCCTATAAATATGCCCTTGAAAGTGCTGCTTATATTGGAAATGACCAAAAATTAGGTGCAAGGTTTTCTATGACCTATGGTCTTCGATTTTCTTATTTTACACTATTAGGACCTGGATCGACCAATAATTTTGGACCTTCATCTGATCCAAGGGATCCTAAAAAAGTGCTTTCTACCGACCAATATGGTGATGGCGCCGTAATCGCAGCGTATCCAAATCTGGAACCTCGATTTTCTGCAAAATATGAATTGAATGATCAGTCTTCTATCAAGTTATCCTACAATAGAAATGCACAATACATTCATTTATTGTCCAACACAGCAGCTTCAATCCCTTTAGATATTTGGACGCCAAGTTCCAACAATATCAAACCACAAATTGCCAATCAAGTTGCTTTGGGATATTTTAGAAATTTAAAAGACAATAATTATGAGGTTTCGGCAGAGGGGTTTTATAAACTGATGGAGAATCAGTTAGATTTTGTTCCTTATGCCAATTTGTTGATCAACGATACCATCGAAAAATCTGTTCTTGCAGGAAAAGGGCGCGCTTATGGTGCTGAATTTTACATTCGAAAAACCAAAGGTAAACTTACAGGTTGGTTAAGTTATACCTTATCCAGAACAGAACGAAAAGTGGATGGCGTTAGCATGAATCAATGGTATGCTTCAAGGTTTGATAAATTACATAACGTAACGTTGGTAGGTATTTATCAATTGAAAAAACGAATGGATTTGTCTTGTAATTTTGCATTTGGCTCAGGAACTCCGATGACCATTGGCTCACAAAAATTTTATATTGATGGTGTAATGATAGGATATGATTATTCTGAAAAAAGAAGCAATTACAGAATACCACCTTATTTTAGAATTGATATGGCTTTGACTATCAAAAACAAAAAGAAAAATGAAGGCCAACGTTGGGAAGGAGAATGGGTATTTTCTGTATATAACCTTACCAACAGGTCCAATCCTTTTACTGTTTATGTAATTCAGGATCCTTACAATTCATCACAAGCGCAAGGGTTTCGATTTTCAATTTTTGCTTCGGTGATTCCAGGTATCACTTATAATTTCAAGTTTTAATAACCTACTAAATAGACATGAAAAAGCTAATTTATATATTACTATTTGTTCTCTCATTTACTGCTTGTAGAGAAAAGATGGACTTAGTGTTTGACGATTCCAATAATGTTCCGGTGTTGGCCGTTGAGGGTTATGTAACACAGGGCGAACCTACTTCCAAAGTGACATTAAGGTTAACCTCTCCTTATTTCACCAATCAACCAAGTCCTGTGCCCAATACAGTTGCTTATGTGTTATTTAGAAAAACAGATACTCTGGGAGTTGTCATGATTGATACTTTGAAAGAATTAGTTGCAGGCTCTGGCGATTATTATTCAAAAGGAAATGATATGCCATCAGTTGGAGATAAATACCAATTGGAAATCAGTTATAAAGGAGAAATATTTAAGGCTGATAGTAAAATTCACCGACCTGCAGTCATAGATTCAGTTGGTTATGAATTTCAGCCTAAAAAATTAACTTCTCCAAAAGGGTATTCCATTAAAATGGCTGCTAGAGATTTGCCTGGGGTAGGTGAATACTATTATTTTGAAAAGTATAAAAATGGCGAAAAGTATTGGGAATCACTTCAGGACAAGTTTAACATTTGGGAAGATGGTATTACTGATGGCTTAACATTTCCTAGACCAGTTCTTTTTGGAATCAATCCTCAAGCCAATGAAGACAAGCCCGGTTATGATCAAAATAAAGATTTTCCATATACTATTGGTGATAGCATTACGGTTAAAATATTTTCGATTGATAAAGCCACCTTTAATTTTTACAACGACATCGTTTTACAAGCTTCGAGTACTGAAGGCGGACCTTTGGGGCCTTTGTTCGCACCTCCATCTGATAACGTTAGAACGAATTTATACAATACCAAACCTGATGGTCTGAAAGTGGTAGGTATATTTTCTGCACGTGGATACGTTCCATTTTCAGTAAAAATCAAG
>Ga0209353_10001094_pt1 | contig 15580 bp, 2 predicted proteins | sample LauGreSpBDMM15SD_2_FD_187561 | JGI IMG/M metagenome (GOLD analysis project Ga0209353, IMG submission 187561) | Freshwater lake microbial communities from Lake Michigan, USA - Sp13.BD.MM15.SD (SPAdes) (version 2) | ecosystem: Environmental > Aquatic > Freshwater > Lake | place: Lake Michigan, USA...
ATATTTAAAAGATCAGGGTTTCTTGTTCAATGACTACAACACGAATTATGGCACAGTGTCTAACTGGCTGTCTAGTGCTAACGAATTTTTATTCTGGACTACACAAAATTGGAGTACCGGAGTAGACAAGTGGCAAGACTGGGAAGCAAATCAATCATACACATATGGATCAATTGTAAAGTATGACGGCGATTTCTATAGTGCTTTATATAATATTCCATTATCAAATGCGTTCGATGCCAGCAAATGGAATATGTTGCCGGGATTAAGCAACATTGGCAGTAGTGTAATTAGTTTAAGTCCTTCTGCCAACGGCGTTAATTTTACCACAAACCTGGCAGTAGTTGACAGCATTGCTAGTCAATTTAACCCTTACGAAATTTTTAAAGTAGATGGATCGCCGTTTGACCTAACCAGTTTAGATAGCTACCATCAAGACGGCAAAGTTTCTTATATACCAAAATCTATTGAAGGTATCTATGGCGCCAGCTTTTATCTAGTGCAGCACGAGCATGTTGTAATAGTTAACAACACAACTATTTTTAATGATGTCATATACAGCCCTACTAGCGGTTATCGTAGAGACCGACTGAAAGTTAGTGGGTATGTTACCACAGGTTGGACAGCTGGTTTAGATATTCCGGGATTTATATTTGACGCTGCTAAGATAGACGAATGGCAATCTTGGAAAGATTACAATGTTGGCGACATTGCCAAGTACGGACAATTTTATTTTCAAGCAGAACCCATGACGGGGAATCTGATACCAGGGTCTGAAAAATTTGATTACAAGCAATGGACTAAATTACTCAACAAACCCACAGATCAAATCTTGCCCAACTGGACAACTATTGCATCTCAGTTTACAGATTTTTACAGTGCCGATGTTGACAGTTTCAATACTGCGCAGCAAACAATGGCCCATCACCTGATTGGATATCAAAAGCGTCAATATTTAAATAATATTATTCAAGATCCGGTGAGTGAGTTTAAATTTTATCAAGGCATGATTCGAGAAAAAGGTACACAAAATGTTTTAAATCAGTTGTTTGGTGTATTAAATTCTGAAAATAGAGAAAGTCTTACGTTCTATGAAGAATGGGCTGTGCGAACTGGCCGATACGGCGCAACAAATGCGTTTGAAGAAATTGAATTTATACTAGATGAAAGCAAATATTTAAATAATCCCCAGGCCACGGTGCTGGTGAAAAATTTAGATAACAAATTAAATCCATTTGTTGTACAACAAACTATTAATGATGTTTATGTAAAACCAATAGGCTATACAGCAACACCGTTTCCGATATTTGAACCAACAAAATCAAATCAATTTTTAAGAAGTGCCGGCTATGTAAATTCTGCAGATGTATATGTTGCAATAAGTTCAACTAATCAATTGTTGGGTCAACCTGCAACCAGTATCACAGTGGGCTTATCTTACATAATTAAATCAGTGAATGCTACTACAGATTTTACTCAGATTGGTGCAACAGAAAATACTGTTGGATTATCATTTGTTGCCACAGGCGTTGGTTCTGGAACTGGAACAGTCGTGTTGGATCCCAATAAATTAAATGAAGGTTCGTACATTTGGTGTGCGTTTGATCCTGCAGGATGGAATGTTTATCGATACACTGATATTCAAATACATGCAACTGGCGCAACATATGTTAATAATTTATTAACAATCACAACTGATATTACTCCTAATATACAAGTTGGATCATTCATTGGACTTTCACAAATTCCTACTCTGAGTGGTTTTTATCAAGTAACCAGCGTGATTTTGAATAAAATTACAGTATCTGCAACAATAGCAGCTTTTCCTAATTTGTCTGCTCTTCAAATCAACCAAATAATTATATACGGTCTAATTCCGCAACGCACATCTTCTATAGATAACATAGATTCTATCCTGCCTGCAAATTTACAAAAGAATGACTTGATATGGACAGACAACAGTGGCAACGGTTCTTGGGCAACATGGATATATAATCCAGTATTCCAGCAACAACTTTTATCTAACACAGCACCATCTGCAAATTCACAATTTGGATATGTCACATCAATAAACAAACGGGGTAACTTGTTGGCCGTTGGCGCATTGAACGGCAATGTTGTAATTTATGACAAGGTGGGATTACAGACTCCGTGGATTCGCCGTCAAGAAATACAGTACCCGTTTAGTGCCCAAGCTGATTTTAATGCACTTACGTTGGTTGCATCTACTATTGCCATAAGCCCTGATGGAACATGGCTAGCCACTGGGTCCCCAAAAGTCGGTAATGTTTCTACCAAGCTGAAACTAAATTGGAGTTTGTCTAACACATACCAAGTTGGCGATATTGTATCAGTGGGAATAGACAATGCATACCAAGCAACATTAGCTGTGCCCACAAATATACCAGTAACCAACACATACTATTGGAAAAATATACCGTATATCCCAGTTGACAACCAGGGAACAAATTCTTCATTAATGCAACAAGGCATGGTATCTTTATACAAAAAAGATTCTAACAACCTTTACAATTTAGTTGACAGTATTATTAGCCCGTCTCCTGCAGATGGCCAATTGTTTGGTGAAACATTAGAATTTGGAAACTCAGTATTGTATATTGGCGCCACTGGCAACAACGGCACAGTTTTTAAATTATCATACACTTCAGCACTTAACGTATCCACAGCATACGATAATGTTGGCAGTACAGGAACAACGTTAAAAGTAACATCTGCAATTGGCATCTCAGCAGGCATGTATGTGCAAAGCCCTGCATTTTTAAATAGTCAAACAGTTAATTCTGTATTGTCTAGAATAGTGTTTCCAGTATCCGTACCTGGAAATATTACTAACTCATTGGGAATTTTGATAAGGGTTGAAAATATCACTGCCAGCATGACTGTCACAGGTACGGGTGTAGTGTTGGGCGCTGAGATATATTCTAAGGGAATTACCAGTAATGGAAATGTGTATATTATTGTGTCAGCATCACAAAACTTATTGACAAGTGTTACGCAAATTCAGTTAGACAATGATCCAACGTTGATATTTGCAATATCAACTGTGTCCAGTGCAAATACTTTGATTTTATCCTCACCGCCTACAAGCACACCAGTGGGCACATTAAATTTTGTAACAACAGCATGGGCCTATAAAGACTTTGTAACCACCCCTGGTGGAGTTAGTTATTTTGGCACTGGCCTATCATTGAACGATGATAACAGCACATTGGCTGTGTCCTCCAGCGAGTCGGTCTACCTTTACAACACAGTCACAGTCACACTAATTCGTGAGTACGAATTTACCAACACAAGCAAACTTGCTGTTGGTATTTCTGGAAGCGGACAATATCTAGCAGTGGGACAAGGATCAACAGGCACAGTCAACATATATCAAACAACTGGATTAACCCCACTTGTTCCAGTACAGACTTTGATAAATCATTTTAATCAAGAAGACCGTGCATTTTTTGGCAGTAAACTGGCATTTATGACTGACGATACGCTGGTGGTGTACAGTCAATCCGGCTCAACATCAATCTTCACCACAATCGATGCATATTTAGAACCGTTATTATCGTATACTTACACAGACGAAAACGGTGTAACACAGGTGTCTACATATGTAAATGATCCCAAGTCAGCAGAAAACATTAATCAAACTACCTTCGACAATCAGTCTACAAGATTTGTAACTCCTTTACCAAATGCAGGACGTGTTGATATATACGATAGGTATGCTACCAAGTGGGTATACAGCGAAAGTCTTGACAACATTGATGCACCAGCCAGTGGATACGGCGTGGGATTTGCAGTGGGTAGTAATTCTGTAGTTGTGGGGTTGCCAAGACTAGACAATGGGTTGTTAATGGACACTGGTAAAGCATATGTATACATCAAGTTTCCTAATAATTTTACATGGAAAATTTATCGTTCACAAATCCCAATTGTTAATATTGGTAAAATTAAAAAAGCATTCTTGTATGACAAGATTACCAGTAAGCTGTTAGTACAGTTAGATGTGATTGATCCTAACCAAGGAAAAATTCCAGGACCTGCCGATGCAGAAATTAAGTACAAATCGTTCTATGATCCTGCAACTTATTTCTACAGTAGTCTAGTTTCACCAGGACCAACTGTAAACATTGACACTAGATCTTTCTGGGCATCTCCGCAAGTTGGCCAACTATGGTGGGATTTAAGAACTGCTAAATTTATTGATCCGTACTTTGAAGATATTTCTTATAGAAACAATGCCTGGAATAAACTAGCACAAGGCGCCAGCATAGATATTTACGAGTGGATATCTTCTAGTTTATTACCAGCAGCTTGGGACGCACTGGCCGACACACCCGCCGGCCTTGCAAGTGGTGTAAGTGGATCGAGTCTACACGGCAACAGTGCATATTCAGTTACAAAATCTTATAATAACATAACTAAGAAATTTATCAATACTTACTATTACTGGGTTAAAAATAAAGCAATAGTTCCAACTGTGGAAGGTCGTAGATTATCTGCGCAGTCTATATCTAGTTTAATTTCTAATCCTAGAGGAAATGCTTATACTTATATTGCACTAATTGGTAAAGATTCTTTCAGTATTGCAAACATAAGTCAATATTTAAACAATACTGACACAGTATTGGCTATAGAATACTGGACCATTGATAAAGTTGACCAGAATGTTCACTCACAGTGGAAGTTGATAAGCAAAGATACAGCAGTTGAAATACCAGATGTTATACAACAAAAATGGGTTGATAGCCTTTGCGGCGCAGACGAAGTAGGCCGCCCAGTGCCTGATATCAATCTACCACCAAAGTTAAAATACGGTATTGAAAATAGACCTAGACAAAGTATGTTTATTAATAGAACAGAAGCTTTAAAACAGTTTGTGGAAGCTGTTAATACTATTTTCTTAAAATATCAGATAACAGAAAACTACGACATACAAGATTTAGAATCGTATGATACACAGCCAACCGCACTGTCTGGAAAATTTGACCTTGTGTTAGATACTGATGCAGAATTGCCATATGCTAACATTAATTTGTTTCAAGCAGCATCTTTAACTCCAGTTATTGTTGATGGCAGGGTTACTGGAATTAAGATATTTGCAACAGGTAAAGGTTACATGATTCCTCCCTTCATTGATATTGTGGGATCTGGAAAAGGTGCTGTTGCAAAAGCAATAATTAATTCTGCTGGAAGCATTGTGTCAGCCACTGTTATTTCTTCTGGCGAAGGATACAATCCTGATATCACGGTTTGTGTTGTTAGAAGTTATTCTGTTCTAGTAAGGAATGACAGTTTAGCCAGCGGAAATTGGAGCATTTATTCATACGACACAGTTAACAATCTGTGGTCGCGTTCTTTAACACAATCGTTTGACGTTAGAAATTATTGGTCAAAAATTGATTGGTATGCTGCCGGTTATAATCAGTTCAGCTCACCAGATTTTGTAGTTCACACAACATTTGATTTAAATCTTATCAATGTGTCGATCGGACAAATGGTTAAAGTTTTAAAAGTTAATTCAGGAAGCTGGGTGTTGATAGAAAAGTTTGCTAATTTTAATACAACAGATTGGACACGAAATTATACAATTGTTGGAATTCAAAACGGCACAATTCAATTGAGTTCTAGTTTGTATCAGACGCAGTTCAGTGCAGTTGGTTATGATTCTAGCACGTTTGACCAAGGTGCGTTTGACGTTAAAGCCAGTACTGAGTTGAGAATTATACTTAAAACATTAAAAGATAATATTTTTATAGGAACAGACCTCAAGGGAACATATTTAGATTTATTTTTACGAAGTGTGCGATACGCACACAGTGAGCAATTGTATATTGATTGGATCTTTAAAACAAGTTTTGTTCGAGCCACTCACCACGTGGGAAAATTAGATCAACCAGTGTACTATCCTATTGATAATTTAAGTAACTTTGAAGACTATGTGGCTGAAGTTAAACCGTATAGAACTAAGATACGAGAATATATCAGTCAGTATACATCTTTAGACCCAAGCTATAGTGCAGTGACTGATTTTGATTTGCCATCTGTTGTTAAAAATTCATTTGCACTTGCAATAAACACAGCAGTGTCCAGCGGTGTTATCACAGCAGATCAACCAGAAATACAATCTTATCCATGGAAGTTTTGGTTAGACAATTCTGGGTACAGTGTGACTGAACTAATTATTGTCAACGGCGGCAGCGGTTATGTTACAACACCTCAAGTTATTATAACCGGCAATAGCGGATCAGGAGCCACTGCAGAAGCGTATTTTACAAACGGTATTATAAATCGAATTATATTAAAAACATCTGGCAGCGGATACTTGTCAGCTCCCACTGTTAGTATTAATAGCGGATTGTCTGTAACAGGAACACCTGCCAAGGTGGTTGCAATTATTGGAAAAGGTGTTGCGAGATCCAATTTAATCAGCATGAAATTTGACCGAACTGATAGAAAACAACACATTATAAATTTAGATGTAACTGATTCATTTGTGGGATCTGGTTCTAAAAAACAATTTGTTTTAACTTGGGCGCCGGATATCAAAGTAGGAAAATCTAGTGTATATATCAATGACATTTTGGTATTAAGAGAAACATATACACTAGCAATAGGAACAAAGATAGTGAATGGGCAAACTCAATATTACGGAACATTGACCTTTATTGTTTCAGACATTGCTGTTGCGCCCGCATTGAATTCCACTATTGTAATCAATTACATAAAAGATATTTCATTACTAAATGCCGTGGACCGTATTGAATTTTACTATAATCCAACTACTGGCATGTTGGGTAAAGAATTATCTCAACTGATGACTGGTGTGGATTATGGTGGAAACATTGTTGGCAATCTTGGATTTGTTTCTAAGAACGGCTGGGGCGTGGTTCCTTATGCATTGGATAAATGGGATACATATGACAACACATATACAGACTATGTTATCCAAGCCACTGCAGCCACTCGTGCATTGCCATATGACGTTGATTTTACTCCGGTAGTTGGCACAAATATCAACGTATATCATATAAAAAATTATGTAATTTCAACACCGTCGGACGGTGCAACACTAGTATGGCCTTTTAATTTGTTTATTAGTCAGCCATCTGTGTCTGTGACCACTACTGTAAATTCAAGTAGTCCATCCAATGTTAGTTCTACATTAGTGGGTTATTCTACCAATATTCAATCTACACTGACATCTACCAACGGCACTGCTGGCCAATCTTCTATTGTGTTTGACGCTGTACCAAATGTTGTAATTGGACAGTATGTGAGTGGAACTGGCGTAGTTGCTGGATCTAAAGTTATACAAGTAGCAGGCACTATTGTGATAATTTCCAATAATCTCACCCTTGATGCCAGTGGTAATTATAATTTTTATATACTAGGCACTGTATTAACTGTTTCTAGTTTAACAGGCATTGTTGCAGGTATGGGGGTATCTGGAGCAGGCTTCAGTACTCAAGCTGTTATCAAAACACAAACTGTTGTGGTAAGCGGAGTTGCATTACGTCATGTGTACATCACTGCTGCACCAAATAATATTCCAACAGTGGGTTCAACGTTGACATTTGTTACAAATTCAGCAGGTTCAAAAACATTAACAGTAAGCAGCACCGAAAATTTAAAAATTGGCGATGTAGTCACATGTGCATCACAACCTGCATTTGGTTATAACACAACAATTGTTAGCATAGAAAATCTAACAAAAATAACATTAAGTCAGATTATCTATTCAACACTGGCCAACAGCACTTCTTTACTGTTTACAAGAGTACTAAGTCAGCCCGCCGAAGTCGTATCTTATGCCAACGGTACTATTTTACTAAGTGATCCAGTATTGCTTGGAAGTTTCATAAACATTTATGGAAAATTAAACCCTATTCGAATTGACGATGCCGCCCACGGAACTACAGTTACCGGCCCATGGACTACTCCTAATGCCTACGTCGCTGGCACTGTAGTTCTTTTCAATAACAAAAAGTATGTTTGTAAAATTGCACATTCATCATCACCACAATTCACAACAGATTTATCATTGGGTAAATGGAGAGAGTATAATGATAATGCAGTAATTGTTACTCCTGTATTGGGCACAACACCTGCTCCGTTAGTATTAACTACTGTTAGATCAGACGGCAGCAGATCTTACACAATTAATATTCCCAACGCATATGTTGTGAACAATGACGATGTGTTTATTTTACGTCAAAGCACAAGCGATGGAACAATTGTGCCAACTGATTACGATACTGATATATCCGGCGGCGATTTGGTGTATTCAACTGCTCGAGGCATACTTGCTGACGATATTGTGTTGGACGGTGATGCGTTTGTATCGGAAACAACCAGCCCAGCACCAGAAGAAGTTGTGCCAGGACAGATTGTAGATACATTGGCAATCAAAGTATTTGACAGACCGTCTTCTGGCTCAGCAAACATTGCAATAGACAACTATATTACCACTGGCTTTGATAGATATTTTAGTTTGAGAACTATACCTGTCAACCCTGGATCGATTATTTTAAAAATAGGCAATACTGTTAAAACTATAAATTCAGATTACACAATTGATTATGAAAATAAGTTATTGATTCTTCCAACAGCTCCTATCGAAAAACAAATTTTAACTATCTTTGTTATTGGATTTTCTGGATCAAACGTATTGGATCTTGATTATTTTGTCGGAGACGGTATCACCACTGAATTCGTCACAAAAGCACCATGGCTCGATAGCTTTACAGGATTGGTATATGTTAACGGGGTAGTTGAAAACCCAGTGTTCTTCAAAACAGACGACACTTACGAAATAAACAATTCTGTTGGAATGCGATTTGACATGCCAGTTGCAACAGATGCTCTCATAAATTATATCATAGTTAGTGGAGATACTCGTACGTTTTCAGTTACAAACTCTGAAATAATTCCAACAACTGGTGCTACCACTTATACATTACAAAATCTTGTGGGAAGATCTTTACCCAACGAAACCAACATGATTGTACGTGCCAATCAAACTATTTTAAATGCACCTGTTAACTCTTATTTCACTATCAAGAGCAACATATATTCGTACCCGTTGGATGCAAATCGTGTGACACCATACACTATTTCAGCACAGGACGTTATTGTGGTGGCAAACAACATATTGCTAGTGCCAGGAAACGATTACAGTGTTGATTTGGCAAGTGTCACTGTACAACTTACAAGATCTGCTTACAGCAGGTATAGAAATACCAAATTAACAATCAGTATAACAACTAATGCTGGATATTTTTACAATCCAACCACTAATCAAATAACATTTACACAAGCATATACCAGCTCTGATGTTGTACAAGTGACCAGTTCGTTTAACCACAACACATTAGACGTTGAACGAACCACACTGATGGTCAAGTCTGCTGCAAATTTAACCCCAGAAACTGTACAGTATTATCAGTATCAGTCAATTATTGGTGGATTAATCACGCTGGACAGAGCTGTGTTGAATGAAAGTTATGTGTGGGTAATAAAAAATTCTACATTACTAGTACCTGGCGTTGATTACAAATTGTTAGACGACCATTTGTCCATCCAACTAACAAATTCTCTTGGTTTAACTGATAAAATTTCGTTGATGACATTTGGTAGCAATGTCATCACAGCAGGAATCTCTTACATGCAATTTAAGGACATGCTAAATCGCACAATTTACAAGAGATTAAACTTGTCCAAAAGAACAGAACTACTTACAGATTTGCGTTGGAACAGCACCAGTATTGTGTTAGTTGACGGCAGCAATTTTCAAGAACCTGACACTGTAAGAAATTCACCAGGTGTAATTGAAATTAGAGGTGAGCGTATAGAGTATTTTGCAAAAACAGGAAGTGTTCTGTCCAAACTGCGTCGTGGAACCGCAGGCACTGGTGTATTTGACTTAAACTATGCTGGAACTGTTGTGCAGGATATCGGTTCAGCTGAAACTGTTCCTTACAACGACTCTGTACAAACTGTACAAGTGTTGTCTAATGGTACCAATATTGTAAAATTAAGTTTTGCACCAACCAAAGGCAATCAAAACTCCGTTGATACAAATTACGAACCAACGGGTGTTCGAACTTGGTTCTCTGATGCTGGATACTTACTGATTGGAACATTTGACCCAGCGTCCAGTTATAAAATTAAAGATGTTGTTGTGTACAACAATTCCTACTATCACTGTAGAAAAACAGTGAGTTTGTTATCCAGTAGAATATTTGGAGTAGATTACACACCAGTCAATTCCACATATTGGACCTTGTATCCAACCAGTATTCCAGTTGGATATGGACAGACAGACCAAATTGAGGTATTTGTGGGCGGGTATGATGATATCACAGTGTGGACACCAAACACAATTTACAACGAGTTGGATATTGTCAATGTTGGTAATTATACCTATCGAAGAAAACCAGGAGCTGCTCACACCAGTAAAAACACATTTGCCAATGACAACTCAAATTGGTCGTTCTTTATAGGCAACATCAGGTTGCAAAAACAACCGTACAAGGTCTTTAATATAAATCAAGCACCCTACAGTCCAGCAGGCGATGTGACATTTGACGCTGATTTTTCTGTCAACGGCACAGCCAACGAACTTAGATTAACTAACAAGTTAGCAGTTGGCACCACAGTAACAGTGGTCAAACGCACACTTGAATTGTGGGACAGCAGCACAAACATCATGAATGACGATGGTAAAATAGCGTCGTTCATCAAAGCTGCTCCGGGTGTTTGGTACACACAATACCAGCTAAATACGGGAGGCCCAGTTTTAGTGGAATCTTCTTCTTCTTTTGACAGTGCCTCAACAAGATTTGACGGTGCTGACCTAACATTTGACCAGGGATAAAAATGACAAAACAAATTATTGAAACAGGATCGTTAGCAAATGATGGAACTGGTGATACACTACGTACCGGCGCCCAAAAGATCAATGCAAACTTTACAGAATTGTATAATTCTATCTACTCCTTGCCTACAGCTGGAGTAGGTTCTGCAGGCGTATTGGGAGGCGTCAAGGTTGACGGCACATCTGTTGTGATTAATAACGGAGTTATCAGTTCTGCAGGTACAACTGGTCCAGCATCAACAACGGACAATGCAATCACAAGATTTGACGGCACTACAGGAAGATTGCTTCAGAATTCAGTAGTGACCATTGGTGATTCTGGAGCAATTGTTGCACCAGTTGCAAGCAGTGTTATTCCGTTTCACTATGAAAACCAGACCGAATTTCCAAGTGCTGTTACATATCATGGAGCTATCGCACACAGCCATGCAGATGGCAAAATGTATTTTGCACACAACGGCGCCTGGGTAGCTTTGGCCAGTGCTAGCGATGTTTCAGCGCCGTACTCTGTCACCAGCATCAATGCGCTAAGTGATGTCAACACAGCGAGTGTGGTTCCTACCAACGGCCAGTTTTTGTCTTGGCAAGCTAGTACAAGCCAGTGGATACCAACATCAGCGGTCAGCACTGCCGGTGGCACTGTGACATCAACCACTGTGGCCAGCGCCAACGGTTTTGCTGGAACTGTTGCAACAGCCACATCAACTCCTGCCATCACTATCTCAACCAGTATTACGGGAGTATTAAAAGGCAATGGCACTGCAATATCAGCTGCAACCAGCGGCACAGATTATGCTCCGGGTACCAGCGCATTGGCAACTGGTATTGTTAAATCCACCACCACCACTGGTGCATTGACTATTGCAGCAGCAGGAACTGATTACCAATCACCTGTGAGTGCTGTTGGCATATTAAAAAGCAGTGGCGTGAGTGGCAATGTGAGCGCCGCTGTGTCGGGAACTGATTATCAATCACCCATTGGAACTATTAGTGGTATTGTGAAAGGCAATGGAGCAAATGCTCTCACTGTGGCTGTGGCAGGCACTGATTATCAAGCACCTATTACGTTAACAACTACAGGCTCAAATGGTCAAGCTACTTTTAGTAACAATACTTTAAATATTCCTCAATACACCGCTCTGGCTGCAAGAAATTCAACCAGCGGCACAACAGCATCATTAGCAAATAACGTTGCTGGCAATATTACTATAACTGGTTGGAAAAGTTATATGTTATTGAGCATTCAAACTTCTGCTGCAGCATGGGTAACTGTTTATACTTCTTCTGCTGCAAGAACTTCTGATGCAAGTCGAACCATCACCACAGACCCAACACCCGGATCAGGAGTAATTGCAGAAGTTATTACAACTAGCGCAAGTACACAAATATTTTCTCCAGCAGTATTTGGATTTAGTGATGAATCATCACCGTCAACTGATGTACAAATTAAAGTAGTTAATAGAAGCGGCAGCGCCGCAGCAATTACAATAACAATGAAGTTGGTTCAACTAGAGATATAACATGAAAGATCCAATTCCTCACCTTGGTAATCCTGATGACCAAAGTTTAAAGAAGTACATTGTTACTTTAAAAAACTTTGATGATTCAACAGAATTTTATGACCATATGGAAACAGACGTTGCCAGTATTGATAATGTGTTACCCGCTAGATCTATAGAATGTGTTAATCGTAGACCGTCTAGCAGGAATACTGAGTACATGATGACATATGACGAAGCGGCAAAGGTGCGTAATGACTCACGAGTTTTAGCGGTTGAATTGAATCCTGAAGACCTTGGATTCATCAAAACACCTTTTAGTTTTGAACAAACGTCCGCTCAATTTAACAAAGCAACAGCAAGCAGTGCAACGGATATTAATTGGGGACTGCTCCGTGTACTTAGAGCAACAGACGTTACTAACTGGGGATCGACCGGAACAATTAATCAATCAGCTGCAATAATATCAGATTCTTCTGGCAGAAATGTTGACGTTGTGATCATGGACGACGGATGCCCTTACCCAACAACATTAGAATATCAAAAAAATCCAGATGGCACTGGTTATTCTCGAATGGTAGAATACAATTGGTATCAGCATAATCCAGTAGTTACTGGCGGAGCTGTTGGAGAATACTCTTACAGTGCTAAAAGACTACAAGAACATGGTGCCCACACCACAGGTACTGTTGCTGGTAATACTCTGGGCTGGGCACGAGATGCAAACATTTTCAATATAACCTTCTATGATTCAATTGATTATGTAAGAGAATTCCACAAAAATAAACCAGTCAATCCGTTAACTGGTGTAAAAAATCCCACAGTAATGAACAACAGCTGGGGTTATCGAGCTGCGTCCTTATCAACTGCTTCAATATCTAAACTAACAATCCGAGGTGTTGAATACTTTCCAACAAGCGGTACATCAGGATCTTATGTGTGGGATTCAAACATTATACAAAACATTGCTAGATTAAACATTGGAGGCGCATTTCCTGCTGTAAGCACAGCAACTGACACTGATATGATAGAAGCAATGGCTGAAGGTATTATCATTGTTGCCAGCGCAGGTAATAGTTATTTTTATCAAGATGTAGTAGGTGGACTAGATTACAATAATACCATGGTAAGAAACGGCGCCACAGTGTATATTCATAGAGGTAGTAGCCCTGGAGCAACAGATGGCGGCACCGAAGGCACAAAAATTATTTGTTCTGGCGCAAGTGGTCAACATAACGAAACATCTGGAAATATATATGATGCAACTTCAATTGAAGTTGGAGATTACAAAGCAGAATTTAGTAATTACGGTCCCCGTATCGATTGCTATGCACCTGGCTCTGGAATTCAAAGCATTTGGAAAGCAAATTCAGATTTGTATGATAACACCAATGCTACAGATCCTCGAGTTTCAGCACTGGGTCTAGCAGACACTGTTAATAATAATTTTAAAAAATGTCCAGGAACCAGCATGAGCGGTCCTCAGACCGCTGGCGTACTTGCATGCCTTGCTGAAAAATATCCTAGAATGACACAAGCTGATGCTAGAGCATATATCAAGAATGCTTGTCCTTCTACTATGTTAAGTACTAGTGGCGGAGCGCAAGATTCTAAAGACGCAGGACCATCATTTAATTCGTCTAGTAATGTACAGATGCTTATTCTTCGTGGAACAAGACACCCAACAGCAGATGTTGGGGGATATTATTCAACACCGTTTCCTTCAGTTGTTGACAAACACAGACCACCCACTGGCCAAACTTACCCAAGAAGAAATACTGTACACAGTTTTAATAAAAATGCAACTTTTGCTTTGTCAACAGATTATTCAACAAGGACTAATGGACAAACTGCAACTATCACACTTGCCACTACCAATATTCCGGACGGAACACCCGTTCAATATTTAATAACAGCCAAACCAGGATCACAAACGACTACTCCTACAGTAGTAGACAATGGCCTAAGCGGTGTTTATTCATCGGGCGCCACAATACTTAGTTCAGCTTTTTTTGATACTAGACCAAATACTGGTAATAGAATTGAAACAATTTCTGGATCTGCAACTCACAGTGTTATCACACACAATCTAGTTGGCGCAGGATCTCTAACATTATCAACTCCAACCGTACCTGGTGCGCTTACTTTTACAGGATCCGCAGATGATGGATATTGGACTGTACCACTGCCATTTGACATTACATATTTAGGCACCACATACAGCACTGTGTATATAGGCACTAACACTTATATCACATTTGGCGGAGGATCGGTTGCCTATGCGCAACTGGGTCCATCTGAGCCGCCATACCCTAAAATTATGATATCTGCGGCAGATAACAAAGCATTTCGAATTTATCAAGGGGTTGAAGGAACATCCCCGACTAGAACATTTAGAATTAGATGGGAAGGACATCATATTTATAACACCAGTTCAACTACCCCCACTATGATTTATGAAGCTACTTTTTATGAACAATATCCCACAAGGGTTGAAATACACACTGGAGTTAATGACAGATGGGCCTTGCAATCTGCAACAGCAATTCCTCCGTTTTCTGTTTCTGATATCAATAAGGCGCTGGTTGGTACAATGACAGTTAACAGTTCTCAGTCAACTTTGCCAATGACTATAAGCACCTTAAATGGATATGTTATGAATGTTCGCTTGGGGGTATTTCCCAGCCCAAGCATTGATATAACAATAAACTAGCAGTTAATAAACATTGATAAATATAAGATAAAGAGAGATCATTATGCAGACTAAAGACCAGACTGGAATACATATAGAAGGACATATTAAAATATATGACCCTATTTCTGCTGAAGTTTATATCAATAAACGCAATGCCATCCATTATGAAAATATCAGTATTGCCATGGCCCAGTCCTTGGCCAACGCGAAAGAAGGCGGATTTATCTATCAAATGGCATTTGGCAACGGCGGCACAGCAATTGATCCCACAGGAATTGTCAGTTATCTTACACCAAATTCATCAGGCGCCAACGCCAGTTTATACAATCAAACATACAGCAAGGTAGTTGATGAACGAAGTAGTACCAACACAGATCCTACTAGGAATTTTACAGAAGTTAGACACACCACTGGTACAAATTACAGTGATATTTTTGTCACCTGCTTGCTGGATTATGGCGAACCCAGCGGACAAACAGCATTTGATACCAC
>Ga0209353_10001095_pt1 | contig 15553 bp, 7 predicted proteins | sample LauGreSpBDMM15SD_2_FD_187561 | JGI IMG/M metagenome (GOLD analysis project Ga0209353, IMG submission 187561) | Freshwater lake microbial communities from Lake Michigan, USA - Sp13.BD.MM15.SD (SPAdes) (version 2) | ecosystem: Environmental > Aquatic > Freshwater > Lake | place: Lake Michigan, USA...
AAAAGTGCATGTAAAGAAAAATTAAAGTCATATGGCACAGGTGTGTGCATATAATTGAAGTCTAGCCCTCCAGTATTTACACCTCTAGATATTTTATGTGCGCTGTTTAATTTGCGTTGAGGCGCATATGACATACTGGTAAACTCAAATCCAAGTCTTGGTAATGTAGTAGAAATTTGGCGATCCAACTCAGGATCGCTAGTCACTCTTTGAATGAACTTTTGTTTTGGTCCATACTCAATTGGAACGTTGACAGTTTGAAGTTTAGTTCCAGCAGAATCGTATCTGTCAACTTGAATTTCGTTGAACAAATTACCAAACATGATTACGTAACGTCTTAGCGTTCCGTGATAGAAGTCGTGTCCGAACATCATATTAGAAAGTCCTTGTCAATGAGAATGGGTTTTGTTCTGAGAAATCTAGAATGTCATCGTCAATAATTTTCTGACCAATCTCTTCATTGTCTGCTGAAATCTCGGCTGCGACAACAACGTCAGCTTCGTTGACAACAAATGTGCCATCTTCATGCAAGAATAAGAAAGCGTCTTCGTCAAGCAATTTCTCACGATTAGCAGTTGACAAACTGTATTGATCTTCGATTCCATCAATCTCAGCAACATCAGTATTAATACGTTCGCTAGAGTATTCAATTCTGTCGCAACGGAGTTCGTATGTGTAGAGTTTACCTAATTGAAAGAAATTCTCAATGTTTTGAGTAAATTTAATTTCATACATGCTTGCAAACATAGGAATCCAAATCATGTCACCTTCTCTTGGCCTCACAATGGCATCGTAGTCATACTCTGATACATCATTTCTGTTACTTAATAATTCATCTCCATCTTCAGTTAACATGTTATATGAGTATTCTGTGATGATAGATGTTTTTAATGATTGTGTGAATCGTTTTTGTGAAATAACAAATGTGACTGATTCGTCAATTTGCAGACCAAACTTTGAAAGAAAGTCTTCTTGCCCCGCAAAACCATCAAAACTTTTTACATACAATTCCATTTCAAGTGCATCATCAAAAAGCATAGACGCATCTTCACCATAAATCTTATCTAAATTTACGTGCGTTCTTGGTAAGTAATAACCATCTATACCATAAATCTTGATAGATTCGATAATTAAATCTTCAACAAGACTTTGTTCCTGTTTGACAGGAGTATATTGATTAAAAAAACGATTACGTGCCATTGTGATTAGCCTAGCATGTCAGTAACTGGTAAAGAATATGTGCTAATGACTTCTGCTTCTAATGCTTGAATTTCGTCTGTAGCTTCATCCCAGATTTTCTGTCCGTTGAATGTGATACCACCTGGCATAGAAAGTCCTTCAAACTTTTTAAGATTTTCACCCCATTGTTTTTTGATTTGTGCAGTACAATACTTTTGCAAGAATCTATCATTGTACACATCTGTGAATGTGTCTGGATCAATCTTCTTATATCCTTCAATGATAATGAATTCACCGACAGTTACTTTTGTGTCCCAAGACATGTCAATGTAAACTCTGTTGATGTGGCGATTGAATCGGAGAGATTGTTTGCCAACAAACAGTTCTTCTGCCATTGCAACGTTTTGGAATGCCATGTAGTATGGCGCAAACGGACCAGTATTGAATGAATACAAATCATTCAATGAAATCTGATATCTCAAATTGAAAAGATTGTTTGTAGAATAACTGTCACCAATGTCAAAGATGTTCATCACACCAATGACAGCATCTGGTACTGTGATGTACTTGTTTGTTTTATCTTCTTGCGTGACTGCGTGTGCTAGATAGACTTTTTCTGTTGCGTCATAGTGATAGTCGTAGTAATATTGAAATGCAATCTCTATGCAGTCTTCAACTTGTTCGTCAGCTACGTTTATCTCTAAGAGAGGCGCACCTAGTCTTCTAAGGCAGAATTGTTTGAATTCTTCTCTTGATGCCGGTTTGCTTGTACTCATTTACTGTGCCCCTTAATGAATTTCATCTTCTATTTATAATAAGGCAGAAAGTAAAAAACCCACCGAGAAGGTGGGTTTTGTTAATATAATATTTAAACGCAGTTAAAATTATAGTTGAGTGACAATACAATATCCATTGGGCCTCTGATGAGAACCAGGTGATCCATTTGTTCCACCATCGGAAGCATTGGTTGCTGTGCCAATTGTGAAACAACCTCCACCACCGCCAAAACCGGTATTCTGGCTGCCGCCTCCTTGACCACCACCGTAGCCTGCGCCGCCACCGCCGGTACCGTTATCTGCGGCGCTTCCGCCTCCAGGAAAACCTCCGTAACCACCATACTGAACGGCATTTGTCCATCCATAATAACTGACGCCAAGCAACGTGCTGGGCGATGTGACAAACGGACTAATTGCCGCACCGTTGATTTGTCCTTGTCCTTGAGTCAGCCCAGTTATTGTGGAAGAAGCTGACCCAAAAGTTCCGCCGCCTGCACCTTGTCCGGGCGACGTGCCTGTGCCGCTAGCACCAGCCGCACCGCCGTTAAGTACCGCATACTGGGCACTACCCGCCGTGCCTGCGCCAGAAGACGAACCACCACCAGAACCAGCAACAGCAATTAATGTTCCGTCGTTAAGAAAAATAGCAGTAGCACCTCCACCTCCACCGCTTCTAGAATTGCTGTTGTTGAAACCATTACTAGCAGACTGTCCGATAACAATATTAAGTACTGTTCCCTGAGTAAAAGCGTGGTGAAAATTTATTATTCGACCTTTACCACCATAATCAGTGGTACTACCGCCGCCGCTGGCCCCGCCGTCACCCCAACCACCTGCCGACCCTGCGAGTTGAAAACTGTAAGTTGCTGTTTTCGGAACAGTCCATTGTTGATAGCCTAAGTATGTCATGGTAAAATAAGAAGAATTTTCATCCCAAGTTGTACTGTACGCACTACGACAGTTAGAAAGGGTTGGCCCTTGTTGGACAGTCGAACCGTCACCGCCAGCACCTGCAGTTGTAAAAGTGTGCGAAGTGAAAGCATATAATTCAGCCGCTGTTGTTGAAACTGCACTACTTGGACTACTTGCAGGACTAGTTCCAATAGCATTAGTCGCAGTAACTGTAAAGGTGTAGCTTGTAGATGCTGTCAAACCAGTAACAGTTAATGGGCTAGATGCACCAGTTGCAGTTCCACCAGCTGGACTTGATGTGACAGTAAAGCCAGTAATTGCAGAACCACCATTATTAGCTGGTGCGCTAAACGACACACTCATCGTGGTCGCGGTTGCACTACCTGCACTTACTCCTGTTGGTGCGTCAGGCGGACTTGCGCCTGCGCCACCAATCATCATGTTTCGTATAGACATATTAAGTTAAACCTCCGCCGTTGATTACGAACTCTCCAGAAGCAACGCATAGAACAGTACATACGCCACGTTGTGCAAGAGTTCTATTGCCTGTGCTTGCTGTGCCAGCTTGTCTCAATGTCACACTAGTACCTTGAGTAATTGTGATTGAAGAACTTGAGTTGTTATAGATTGTAACGTTATCACCAACTGCAAATACACCAGTATTAATCGTTACACCTGCCGTAGTGTTAATGAATCTGCCAACGTCAGCGGCTGTTGCTGTGTATGAAGTAGACTGTGCATTCTGTGGCAATGTTCTTAAGTTACCATATGCATCAAAAACATAGTCACCAGAGTAAATTTTACCTGCGACACCAAGACCACCAGCAACTGTCAACGCACCAGTCGTAGAACTAGAAGATGCTGTAGTGTTTGCAACGTTAGCTGAACCAACAACTAGTGGCGCAAAAGTTAAACCTGCTGTGCCGAAGTTGACTGTGTTAGCTGGTGTCGCAGTTAAGTCTGAGAACAATTTGTAAACTTTATCTGTTGCGTCACGTACAAGACCAGTGAACTTTGTTGTTGCGCCTTCTTTGAACTCACCAACTGTACCTAAGTCAAGAATGTCGGATGCATTGTTTGCACCAAGGAACACGATAGGGTTTGTAACAGATAGTGAAGATGTTGAAACTGTGTTACCAGAACCTTGCAAGCTAATCGCACCAGTAATTGTTACGTTACCACCAACGTTCAAGTTACCAGCAAGACCAATACCACCGCTAACAACTAACGCACCTGTTGTTGTGCTAGAAGAGTTTGTTGGAATGTTGATAGAAACTTTAACACCTGGTGTAATTTCTACTTGAGTATTACCAGTCGAGAAACCACCAGCACCTAAAATAATTTTGTTAGATGTGCCGTTAGCACCTGTTCCAATAATTAAGTCACCAGTACCTGTACTGCCTGCAGGTGCTTCATAGAGAAGATATGCGTCATCTTTCTTTGTCAATGCAAAATCTGGATCATTATAGTTAGAACTATTGATACCCATTGAGACCCAACCAGAGTCTGTGTTACCCGTATTATTCATTGCAATGAATTCTGAGTATGCTAATGTACCAGTGCTTTGGTTAACAACCGCTACGTCAATCGCATCGTTAGAAGATGCGGCGCCGATGAATGTGTGTTTTGCTTCATCAGAATTAGCTTCTGTCAAAAATCCTGTAACTTGAGAACCTGATTGAACAGCACTTGATGCTTTAACTGTTGCCACAGAAACGTTTGCAGTCGCACCAGAAATTGTTCCGTTTGATGCAGTAATAGTTAACTTGTCAGTATTGACTGTGACATTTCCAATCAATGAGGATGTTCCACTAACAGCTAGATTACCAGATGTGAGTGTATTCGTTGTTGTATTGAATGTCAATCCAGAATCGTCTACAATCAATCCAGCTGTTCCAACAACTGGCACTCGTCCAGCAGTTAGTGATGCTGATGTGAGATTCGTGATTGCACCATTAGTTGAAGAGATAGATGTTGCAGTAAATGTTGTTGCAAACAGCGGAACTCTAGTTGCAACTTCAGCAGTTAATGCATCTACCGTATTTGCGGCGTCATTATATGACTGTCTGAATTCGTTAAACGTGTTTGATAACGCTACTTGTGATGGTGTTGTCATGGTTATTCTCTCTCTTTAGTAATTTTTAATAATAGATGTTTGATTTCGCCGAGGTCTGACTTGATTTTGTCAACTTCTCCACGAATCAATGCGATTTCGTTCGTACTCTTATTTATATCAGAAATTTTTCTTTTCTGGATTTTATACTTTAAGAGAGAATCAATATCCGTATTTAGAATTGCTTTAGAATTCCTGTCTCTCTCTGTGAACCCACGGACAGGTTCGGCAATTAGAATTTTTTCTACTATCATGCTAGTGCAATTCCTCTCAAATCTTTAACTTTTGATGCGAAACTTGGATTGCCAGACAAGAAGACAATCTTAATTGCGAAATACTTGTATCCTTGGAATGTTCTTCCATCAGGTGTTGTATATGCAACTACATTATTTAGAACACGGAAAATGTCTTGGCTAGAAGCAACTGTGGAGAATGCAGACTCAACTGTCAATGATGTGTTATTTGCAATCGTAGAAACCACACGTTCTGTTCTAGCAGTACCGACAGCAATTGTGTCGCCAATTTTCAAGTCTTCAACGAAGCGAGTAGATGTGCCAATAACCGTTGTTGATACGTTGGAGATTGCAACTGTGCCAGCAAGTAATTCAGAACCACCAGTTTTTGCTACAGATGGAACAACATACTTTTCTTCTTTGTACTCATTTTGATTGAGTGTAAACGTTTCTGTTCCAACCAATTCCATAGGAGTATAGAATTTATCGTCAAACGCATCTGTGTCGTTTTCGTTCAACAACTTAACATAAACTTTAATTGAAGTTCCTGGTGGACGATTGATCTTCAAATAAGTAACTAAATCTGCGGCTTCAAATCCGTCATTCAACGTCACAACTTTAGTGATGTATCTAGACTGTGAAGAATATGGTCCAGTTGGATTTTCTTCATTGCGAGTTGTCATTGCTTGACTGACTGCATTTGATGTAGTAAAGTTGTTTACGACAGTTAAAACTGTATTACTTGTTACTGAAGAAACTCTGCGGTATTCGTCACCGAAATATGCATATTCACCAGGGAATACTTGTGTTAGGAAAGTTGTGCCAGTGCCAATAACAACATTATTGCCAGAAGCGTATTCAACTGTTCCGTTTACGGCTGTGCTGTCTAAATTATTGATAACGTTTTTATCAAAGTGAAACAAAATATTTTCATTATCGATGTATGGCGTAATAAACTTATTGCTTGTAGACAATGTTGCTCTTACTTGCAAAGATTTAAATCCACTTGTTGTTTCTGAAGCCGTAGTAGAAATTTGTTTTCTAGAACGCAATACCAATCTTTCATAATTCTTAATTGTAGTATAATCAGAATCAACTGCAAATGAACTGTCAGCAGTCTTGATATCATACGTAATACTTGTTTCAGGAAGAACTTGATCGCTAATAGCTGGAGTCAATGCATCGTAAGTAAATGCAGTTGTTTGTGGAATATTAGTCCAATATGCAATTTTACTTGAAGTATCGAATTCTGCAACTCTCATTGTGAATTTCATATCAATGTTTTGTTTTGCTGTCCATGTTCTATCCGTTTGAGATGTGAATAATACTCCGCTATTATATGCTTGTTCAATTCTAGTCTGTTTGTCTGGATTAGTAATGTCAATTGCACCTAATTCGGCAACCCAAATTGCAAAATCTGGATCATTATTGTCTGGCTTAACAGCAAAACAATACTCATTACCAGGACTCAAATAGATAGGATTTCTAAATGTAAATTTAGTTGCTTTAGACGCATCCTCACTAATTAAAATGTTCTTGTTGTTAACAAGTGCCTCGTCTGTCATGCTAATAAATTGTGGAGATGGAAATCCATTTTCCATTTCACGAATTTGAACGCTAACATTTCTAGTGTCTTCTTGTGATTTTGTTCTAAAAAACAGATCAATAGAAGTTAAATAGAATCCTTTTGTAAATGTATCTGGATCAACATAAAAACTTTGAGACAATGGATCAGTATTTCCTGCAGGCGCAGGTTGAGGAATTGCAACTCTATTTGTTTCAACTGTTTGTTGGGAAACAACTCTCTTACCCAATGGTTTAATATTATTTGCGCCATTAAATATTACGTTATACGGGCGAGAGTTAATCGTGAATGAACCAGTTGTTTGTAAAATTCCTTGTGAGTAAATTATATTTCTTGCACTAGTTAATGTTGTGCCATCTGAATTCGTAGGGCTGTCTGTGACTTTGAATTCACGTTGACCTGTAAAAAATTTACCTGCTGGAACTTCAAACAACAAGAAAATTTCATTGTTTTTAACAATAAATGGTTGTGATAAAGATCCATCGGCAATAGCTTTCCAAGTAACGTTTTCGTCACCAAGAATCGGTCCATCACCAGCAACAGTAGATGGAATAAACTTGTCGTTCAATGTTTCTGCTGTAGTAGATGCACCAATTAACTGAATTTGATAGCAATTTGCAGTAACGTTGACGCCATCAAAGAATGCATAAACTCTAGAATTATTTTTTAATCCTTTAGCACGAATAACAAACTCACGTTTACGCATTCTAAGTGCGGCTTCAACTTGAACAACTCTATCAAACTTAACGTCTTGTGTAGACGATGTTGTTTGATTGCCTGCGGCTAATTGATTATATGCATCTTGTGTTACTGTACGCAATGCTGTAGTAACATTAAATTGACCAACTTGCGTTGTGCTTTGATTTGTGTCTGTTGTTGTCTTTTGACCAGTTGGACCACCAAGCCATTTTTGATTTAGTGGTGCAACTTCTGTATTCCATGCTTCAACTAATGCTTTCCAGTTATCTGCACCTTGGTCATCATTGTAAACAACTGATTTTGTAGGATCGTTTGTAGTCTGAAAGAAATTGTCTGTGAATGGTACAGCGATTAAGTCACCATTCCAAATAAAGTTTAATTCTTCAGCAAGTCTTAATTGTCTAGATGCTTTATCTTGTTTTAATCCCTTTGCTTCAACTTCAGTATACGGCAACATAATTTTGTTGCCAGAATTTTTAGTTGTTGTTGAAAGAAAAGGCGCCGTAGTAGAATAACGAAGACCAGCAGTCTTTGTATTGTCCTGTAAACATGTCAATAATTTATTTTTCTTATCAATAGCACAATCTTTACCATCATTAGACGTAGATGCTACAGCCCAACCTGTAAATGGATCAACAAGAATACCATTCTTAAATCTGTCTATTCCATCATTATCTAATTCTGTGGTGTCAGTCGCTTGCTTCTCCAAGAAACTCAATGCAGTAAAGTATTCAAGTCTTTCAAGTCTTTCATTTATTCTTGCAACATCACGCATAGTAAATCGTTTGTTTTTCAACAATCTAATTGTTACATCTGATGGCAATGAAGGATATGCTGGAATATTAAGTTCAGCAATTTCTAATGTGTCTGGCTTAGTTGGTGGAGATTCTGCTCTCTGATTACCAGCTTGTGCTGGAACACCATCGTTGATGCCAAACACACCAGCATTATTAATGTATACTTTAGCAATTCTGCCTTTGTAGTAAATCAAATCTGCGTCAAAGTCAGACCCAGATTCTGGAATACGTAATCCGAATGTGGGTATTTGATATGTGCCAACATCAATTGGATTCAAAGATGTATTTGCAGTTTTGATTGGTCTAAAGTCAATAGAATCACGAAGCCTAAAAACTCTCTTAGTCGTAGGACTTGTGAATATAGGAATGTCGCCAGTTGTGATTGTAGTATTTGATGTTGCATCATCATCAACTGGATATGAATTGACTGACGTATATCCAACACCCTGAGATGTATCGTGTGTAAAGTGGTCAAATACTGCTAACAATCTACCTGTTGGAACATAACCAGCAACTGGTGTAATTGTTCCGTGTTCGTATGCATAGTCACGTTGTCCGTTATCTAACACATAATTTGCAGTAACGTCTGTATTTGCTGTAGTAGCGGCAATTCCAAATGATGATGACTGATAAACAGCGTGTAACTGATATATGTCACCAACACCTAAACCAAACGGACCAGACAACAAATTTGGATGTGTGTTTGGTTGGATATTTGCATGTGTTTGGAAACTTAATGTTTTAACTTTTTCTCTAGCACTTGCTCTATCCATAGATGTAATAACATCAGCAGTGAATGTTGCATTTTCTTGAACATCAATAGATGCAGTACCTGGAGAAGTAACACTAACTGTTCGTGTGCTTCCTTTTCCGCCATTTGCAGAAAGAGACAAAATTGTTCCTGATGGAAGAATTTTAGTATGTGCAACGCCAGTAGCACCAGCACCATGCGCTGTTGCCAAAGTTAATGCTGTAGAACTTGCAATGGATGCAATTCTATGCGTAGTAGTTGATCCAATTTTAATTAGATCGCCGACATTGTATTGTGATGTGAATAGTGTGCCACTGCCTGTAACAGCAGTAGATGATGCACCCACAGTGACAGTGCCCGTCAACGCAGATGTTTCTACGTTTGCGCCAGCATTGTTAACAACAACCATGTAGAAATCATTTTTCTGTGTCGCATTTAATGTGTCTGTGCCAACAAACGTTTCTGTAACAGCATCAGTCGCAATTGTAGCTACACCAGAAGAGAATGAAACAGTAAATTTCTTTTTAAATCTAAAAGCAGTTTCAACGTTTTCTGATGAATCACGGACAGTTTTAATTGCATCATATGGCAATGGAAAAATCATTGTGCCAAATGATGTTTCTTGCAAAACAGCACCGGCAGTTGTTGTCACAATATCAGCAAATCGTTTTGGTGTTGCAGAATCAAAAACAGAACGAACGTCTTTAAAATCTTTTCCTGAATTCATTACAATATCGTACAAGTACAAATAGTATCTTGCATCAGCAGTGCCTTTAACACCACTCACATATTCAATAGAACGAACTCTTGCAGTACCAATTGCACTACCGGCTGCGGTTGCAGTTGAGTGCGCTAAGTTTGTAATAACTTGCTGTGGTGTATCGTATAGATCAACAGTAGTTGATTCCATAATGTCCCATGCACCAACAACTTCTTTGACTTCAATATATTGTCCATAATTGATTTGTGTTTTAGTCTGTTGCACATAAGCTGTGCTAAGACCCTTTTCAATTTCAATTGGAGTTTTTGTGATAATTTGATTTCTATAACCAGACACATAGGATGTGAATGGATCAACTTCAACCAAAAGCAAATCTGAATTACCACCTTCAGCAGAAGTATATCTGCCTGCATTGTCACCAGTCAACAAATGTTCACGAACAAAAACAATCGGATCAGACAAAGTATAATTGCCAGACTCTTCTTGTGTACGTTTTGCAAGAACTTCTTCTAATTTGCTGTCTACCGTAATTGCTTTTCTTTTTCTAGTAACACCATCTTCAATTTCTGTAATTGTGATGAATTCGTTTTCATCTGTAGTTACCGCATCTAACGCAATTTTTGTTAGAGTTGTATCAATCTTGAATCTATCTGCTCCAGGCGCCTGTGCGTTGGGTGTGCCTTGTGCATTGTCAACAAGACTTTGATCTTCAATGTAATCAACAAAAGATTTGTTTGGAACTAATCCAATTCTATAAGATGGTTCGTTTGAATACTTATCAAGAATAATTGTTTGTGTGGAATGTTTAACAAAATGGTCTGCAACATATACGACACCTTCAGAAACAGTAATCTTAGAGCCGTAGTTATAAATTTGTTGCGTTGCAAGGCCTTCGTCAACAACATTTCTTACTGCATTTGTTGCCGCGGCTAATGCATATGATCTGCCTGTTGTGTTTGCAGTAAAGATAGTTTCAGAATTTGCAAATGAAGTATTTGAACTTTGGTCTGAAACATTTGTTATATTAAGCACTTGATTTGCACCAGTGCTTAATGTCGTGTTTGCTGTTGTCGCAGTTAATGTTCCGGTTGTGTTTGAAACAAAGATTTTAATTGCACCAGAAATTGGGTCTGTATAAAATGTCTCAATCGTAGCAGTATTACCCGTTGAAAAAGTAATTGTGTTTCCTGTTTGAAGCGTAGATGGCGCAACGTTTACTGTAAGAACTTGCGTTCCATTTGTTGCATAACTAATAAACAATGTTTTTGGATCATCACCATCAATATCAGTAACTAGCCCAGAGTATGCTTTGATACCGCTGTTTGCACCGTAAATTATGCTACCAACAAAATTTGCAACAGCAACGGTGCTACCATTATAAGTAGGCTGAAGTTTGACGAAACTTAAATTTAAATCTAGATTTTGTTCACACCCGTCAACTAGTGCGCCTTGCTTGAAAAAATATTCAGCAAAGCGTCTAGTCTGCACTTGTTGAAGAGTTTGTGCTTGTGTGAGTTCTCTAGCCTGAACAGCACGTCCAGGACGATAGAGAACTCTTACAAACTTCTTATCTTCATCATAATCATCAAAGTATGGACTGGTGTCTAAGTCCACACCACCAGGATTTGTATTTGCCATTTATTTTCAAACCTACGTTTTTTTAAAATTAAAATTGAATGATTAGTTTAACGTCTTCAATTTGGTCAGCCGCTCTAGAGATTGGCACACGATTTTCAACATAGATAATGTCGCCGCTATATGGTTGTAAACCTGGAGTTGTAATAACTGCAATTGTTCCAGAAGCGGCTGATGTGCCACCAGAAACGCTTGCTGTGTTAGCGAACGGAAGGTTTAACGGCAACGTAGTGAACAAGTTAGGTGTTGTAAATTCAACAACGCTTGCTGTGTTAGATCCGCTAGTGACAGTTTCATCTAGTGTAAATGTGCCAGAGATGCTGGACAACTGATACTTAAATGACTGTCTGAAAGAAGATGCAACTGCTCTTGTAGTTGTGCCATACAAGTACGGATCACGAACGATACCAACTTGACGGAATTCGTTAGCTGTAGAGAATGTATTAGATTCTGTGCCGTCTAAACGAACGTTAAGCATGATGTACTTGCCACCAAGTTCTTCAACTGCATTAGATCCGTGACCACCTTTTGGTGAGATTACAGCAGTGGCGGCAGCGGCACCAGAAGCAAACGTAACTTGCGCTCTTGTGTATCCTGTACCTGGTGCTGTAATCGTAACTGCGGTAACAACACCCGCAACAATTGTAGAGTTAGCTGTAGCGCCTGTACCATCACCTGCAATAGTAACTGCTGGAGCGGAACCATAAGCAGAACCACCTGATGTTACGTTGACAACGTGAATACCACCATCGATTGCGGCCGCTTGAACATCCCACTGGTCTGTGCCATCATCCGAATCAAGTTTTTGCACTGGAATATAGTCATTTGTCAAAAATTTCAACGCTTTAGCAGTTGTGACTGTGTACATGTATTTCCAGATGTATCCGTCAGCGGCTGTAAATGGCGTTGTAGATACACCTGTTGGCTTTGTCGTTGATGCTGTTCCGCCGGCATTCTTCAAAACTTTATACACATTAAAGTCTTCAGTAATTACATAAAAATCGTCAGACTCAAGCAAGTTTGTGTCTTGGTCATTATATGCATCATAAACTGTGCCGGATGTCCAATTATATCTTGGAATAGCGTGTGTTACGTCAGCAGTAGTAATACGCTTGGCCGCATACATGTCACGCCATGGCGTGTACTCAACGTTTGCTGTCGAGTTTACTGGTGTTGGTGGGTTATTATCGTCTGGGAATGCCGTGTTCTTACCGATGAACAAATACATGATAGTATTTGATGTTTCAGAAAATGCTTCAGCGAACTGTTCTGCATTGTGTACTCTGAATTTTGTGGTTACAATTGATGCCATGTGGTTTTCTCCTTGTGAATATTGTACTTAAAGTTGTTTTTCATTTACTTATTTATACAAAGTTTTTTGAAATTTTGTTGATTTTGCGCTTGTCTACCATTATTTAGGGGGCTATTTTATGCTGGAATCCTGTATGCAACAACACCACTAAATGGGCTTGCTGGTAATCTATCTGTTATCATAAATGTGGTATTTGCAATGCTCTCTACTATGAAATACTCATTGTTGGCAACAAATACACTACCCACAGCAAAGCCGAGCGGCAAAGACTCGTTAGAAAAGTCTGTTCCAGAACCAATTACTATCGAAGCTAAACCTGAAAGTAACGAATCATCAATCACATCGATTGCAGTTGTGCTAAATGTTGAAAGCGATAATGTATTAAATCCTGCATTTGCAGAAGAAACTGTTCCCGCAATCTTTGCATATTTTATATAATTAGACTTAGTATATATTGTTGGGAATATTGTACCAAAAGTTTCCAAACTCAATGGCCTGTCATAGAACGTTCCCGATATTAATAAATCTCCAATTGCTTCAATTGGAATTCCATCGTATGGCAGAGAGTGGCCGTCAGTAGGACTTGCTATATCAAGTATAAATTCGCCTCTGAATATGTCAGTTGAAGTTGGCTTCGCCGCTTGTCCTTCTGCGTATGGAGACGGAGACATTTTGACTGTCGCATCGTATACTTCACCCAAAATTGCATCGAATCTAATATCAGATAATGTAGATATTGGTGTTGAAGAGTAGTCTGACAACAATTCATCATTATACAACTTGTATTTAAATCCATGTCCTTCAGCACGTACAACGATTTCTCTATCTACAGATAGATTGTTCAATTCAACATTAGTTACAGGTAACTGTTTAACGTATTCGTGATATATTCTTGGGAATCTGAAGCCTAAAGTTTCAAGTGTCGATGTTTCAAATGTTGTTGAAATTCCTTCATATGCCGATTGGGGTGTCACATCGGTAAATGTGCTACTACCAACTTCACTAATAATTACATCACTCAATGCAACATCATATAATGATATGATATTAAGTGCTGAACCTTTTGCTGGTAAAACAGAAGAGAATGCAATACTAACTTCTCCGCGCATATCGGACGCATCATTCGGCCCATATATAAAATCGTCAAGTTCAATATCTTGTAATGTTGATATTGAATCCGATGAGAATTGTTCAATTAAAACTTCGCCATATCTCTTTAGTTGAATTGCGTGTCTACCAACAACAAATTCTCTTTTAACGTCTACTGTTGAAGTGTCTGTCGTTGTTACTGATAATTGTTTAACGTATTCTTGATATTGTTTTGGCTGTGAATTGTATACTGTTCCAAACGTTGAAGTTTCGTATGTTGCTGATAGTCCTTCATATACACTCTGAGGTATAATATCATTAAACGTTTCGTTTAAGACTTCATTGATCGCAACATCACCCAAATCAATTTTGTATAGATAAATTAAGTTTTCGGCAGATGCAATAGATTCTGGTTTAATAAAAGAAACTATAATATCAGCTTCAACATTAATATCAACTAAACTTGATGGCAATACAATAAATTCATCGAAAAATGTATTTGCATGTGTTACGATAGGAAGTTCGGCAAACTCAGACAATAAAACTGAGCCATACTTTTTCAACGTAATTGCATGATTTGTTAATACATATTCTTTACTGATGTTGAGAGATGATGTTTCAACAACTAATACAGGCAACTCACGTTGCATTTCAGTTGACATAGATACGCCAACATCATTGAGTGTAAGGAAGATTGGTATTTCAGTATCAATGTCCAAATCTTCAGTAACAATAATAGATTCTAAAACTGGTATTGTTCCGCTAACAGCAAATGTTTCGTATTTGAGTCTTGTTGTTGTTGATAGAGTAGAAACGTCAATCGTATTGTCGATGAATAAGTTCAATATAGATTGATAAGCTGGATTCTCAGAATATGAATCACTAAATCTTACGTCTTGCAAAACAGAAATTGGTGTTGATCCAAAGTCATCACCATATACACCAAATGGTGTCAGAGGCAAACTGCCATATGTATTTTGGCCATAAGCAGGAACAATATCGAATTTTGAAATAACAAATTTTGTTGTCGGTAATGTAGCAGAATTTGAAGTTACATCTAATTCAAATGGAGTCTGAATAATAAATGAATGTCTGATATCGTCTTGATTGATTACAACACCAACATCTGTGATTCCTGTTTCTTCATCACCTTCAGAAACCAAGTGTATAACATACTCTTGAACATCCAACAGGTCTGTGCTAATATTAATGAGTGGTGCTTCAACTTTAATTGTCCAATTAATACTAGAGAATTCATACTCTGCACCTACAGTAAGATGCGTGAATATCTGAACAAGCATTCTGTGAATGTCTGCATTATTAATCAGTTCTGCATGAACGTCAAGATCGTTAAGAATCTGAATCTCACCAAAGTATATGAGTCCAGCAGGGTGGATGATTGATTTTAATGTATCTGAATACGTTTGAAAAGTTAATCCACTCTTGATAACATAAGAGTAATCTTGATAGTAGTATGAGTCTTGAATAATTTTGTAATCAATTTTACCATCATCATCTAGAAAAACACCTTCTCTAATTCCTAAACCAGAAATGACTGGGCTTAGTATTGCGTTTCCGTCACCAATAGTGGCCGCTGACGCATTGGCCGCACTATAGTCGATACCAAAATTTGTAATTTCAACAGCACGAATAGAACCAATACCAGTAATATTGTTTGAAGTGTCTACGCTAACGTTTGCACTTGTACCTTGAATGCCTGTTGCAATTAAGTTTGCGCCAGCACCAGTTGT
>Ga0209353_10001099_pt1 | contig 15541 bp, 17 predicted proteins | sample LauGreSpBDMM15SD_2_FD_187561 | JGI IMG/M metagenome (GOLD analysis project Ga0209353, IMG submission 187561) | Freshwater lake microbial communities from Lake Michigan, USA - Sp13.BD.MM15.SD (SPAdes) (version 2) | ecosystem: Environmental > Aquatic > Freshwater > Lake | place: Lake Michigan...
TAATGAGTGATAAAGTATGGGTAAAGGTTGACTGCATTGCGCAGCATAAAGTAAGTTACATGGTTCAGGCTCCAAAGGATCATCCTGAATATGCTCTTGATGATGTCACTATGGAAACTGCCAAAGAATTTTCTCAGACATATCTTGGCGAAACTATTTTCAGCCATCGTGTTGTTTCTGAGGCAGAAGCACTTGATATTTGCGATATTGAAAATGATTATCTTAAGGATTGGACAGATGAACAAAAGATTAATAATCTGTTTACCAAAGAAGGTGAAAAGAGGGAATATTAATGTTTATATTTGACGTAGAAACTTTGGGTGTTGAATCAAACGCAGTTATCCTTTCAGCTGCATTGATTCAATTCGATCCAGAGAAGCGTCCAACATATCAAGACTTGCTGGATAATGCTTGCTTTGTTAAGTTGAATGCAAAAGATCAAGCGAAACGTCTTGGGCGAACTGTGGATGTTGGAACACTTGAGTGGTGGTCCAATCAACATGAGTATACTCGTAGCGTATCGTTTGATTCTCAGCCAACTGATATGTATGCAGAAGATGCAATTAAAGAATTGCATAACTATATGAACAAGTTCATTAATGCAAATGGCCAGACTATGTGGGCAAGAGGATCGCTTGACCAAATGGCAATTGATTCGCTTGCTAAAAAACTTGACATGCAACCAATTACAGGGTATAATATGTGGAGGGACGTTAGAACTGCTGTTGATTTAATGAGCGGTGGAACTAATGGTTATTGTGATGTGAACCATCCTCTATTTGAAAGAGCCCAAGTTATTAAACACCACCCTGTTCATGACTGTGCTCTTGATGCTATGATGTTAATGTATGGAAAGTCTTAATGGAATTTTATACTTCGGTGCATCCGATTGGAGATCGAATCTTCATTCGTGGTGTTGAGAATGGTAAGCGATACCAACGCAAACTAGACTTCTCTCCTACTCTCTATGTAACTTCAAAGAAACCCTCCAAGTGGAAGACACTGGAGGGATCATTCGTTGATGAAGTGAATCCTGGATCTATTAAAGACACTAGAGAATTCATTAAACGATACGAGGGTGTTCAAGGGTTTGATGTTTACGGTAACTCAAACTATGCGTATCAATACATCAGTGACAACTATTCGCATGATGTCAACTGGGATATGGAACAGATTAAAGTGTTCACCATTGACATTGAAACCTCAACAGAAAATGGTTTCCCTGATATCAAATCTGCCAATGAAGAGATTCTGTTAATCACTGTCAAAGAACTATCAACTAAACGCATCATTACTTTCGGCAGTAAGACTTATGTCAATCCACGGGAAGATGTAATCTATGTCAATTGTAAAGATGAGCAAGCACTTCTTACTCAATTCCTAGAGTTTTGGTCCAAGAGTCATCCCGATGTTATTACTGGTTGGAATACTGACTTCTTCGACATGCCATATCTAATTCGTAGGATTGAGCGTGAACTTGGTGATGGTGAATCCAACAAACTAAGCCCATGGGGTTATGTGAATGAGCGCAAGACTTTCATCAAAGGTAGTGAAGAGATTCACTACGATATCGTTGGTATTGCTCAACTAGATTATCTTGAACTGTATAAGAAATATACATATTCTAAACAAGAAAGTTATCGCCTTGACTATATCGCTGAACAAGAACTTGGTGATAAGAAGAAAGTAAATCCAGGCGAATCGTTCAAAGATTTCTATACTAATCACTGGCAAGAATTCGTTGACTACAACATACATGACGTAGAGTTAGTTGACAAACTCGAAGATAAGATGCGTTTGATTGAGTTGCATCTAACCATGGCGTATAATGCCAAGATTAATTTCGAAGATGTTTACTCGCAGGTTCGTATGTGGGATACGATTATCTACAATCACTTACGTAAAAAAGGTATCGTTGTTCCAGCAAAGTCTTACTCTGGTAAAGATTCTCAGTTTGAAGGTGCTTATGTTAAAGATCCTATTATTGGTCTTCATAAATGGATGGCTTCCTTTGACTTGAACTCATTGTATCCTCACTTGATTATGCAGTATAACATTAGTCCTGAGACTTTGACTTCTGAAAAGATTAGCGTCACTGTTGACAAACTACTCAATCAAGAGATTGATACTACATATGTTAAGCAACGAGATCTTGCGCTAACTGCCAATGGTTGGACTTATACCAAAGAGTTTAAAGGGTTCATGCCTGAACTTATGGAACAGATGTATAAGAATCGTTCTAAGTTTAAGAAACAGATGCTTGTCATTCAACAAGAGTATGAGAAAGATAAGACTAAGAAACACTTGCTCAAAGATATCTCTCGCTTGAATAACCTGCAGATGGCTATGAAGATTGCGTTGAACTCTGCTTACGGTGCTATGGGTAATCAGTACTTCCGATACTTTGATATTCGTATGGCTGAGGGTATTACTACGTCAGGTCAGTTATCTATTCGTTGGATGGCAAACAAGTTAAATGCATTCATGAATAAAACTCTCAAGACTGAGGGTAAAGATTATGTAGTTGCTATTGATACTGACTCAATCTACCTTACTCTTGAAACTCTAGTTGAAAAGATGTGTGAAGGTAAAACTGATGAGCAGAAGATTAAGTTTATGGACAAAATCTGTGAAGATGTTTTCCAACCATTCATTGATAGTGGTTATCAAGAACTTGCTGATTATATGAATGCATATAGTCAGAAGATGCAGATGAAGCGTGAGGTTCTGGCTGACAAAGGTATCTGGACTGCGAAGAAAAGATACATTCTTAATGTGCATAACTCTGAAGGTGTTCAGTATGAGAAACCTAAGATCAAAGTTATGGGTCTTGAGATGGTCAAGTCCTCTACTCCTGCGGTTATTCGTGATAAATTGCGAGATTCGATTGAGGTTATTCTTAAAGGTAATCAAGCCGATCTTCAGAACTACATCATGGACTTTAGAAAAGAGTTTGATAAACTTCCAGTTGAGGAGATTGCGTTTCCTCGTAGTGTGAATGGTATGAAACAATACGCTGGTTCGCCTATCTATTCTAAGGGAACACCAATTCATGTTCGTGGTGCATTATTGTTTAATCACTACACTAAGAAAATGGGACTTGACAAAAAGTATCAACCAATTCGTGATGGTGATAAAATTAGATTTGTCTATGTTCGTAAACCTAATAAATTCCAAGAAGATGTTATTGCGTTTAGTCAAGAGTTGCCACCAGAGTTTGAATTGCACTCCTACATAGATTATGACAAGATGTTTGAAAAGGTATTTACTGATGCTCTTCAAATTATTATTGGTTCGCTTGGTTGGTCCACTTCCGAGCAAAGTTCATTAGAGGATTTCTTTGGCTAATATTTTTTATTATTTAAATAAAGTTGATAGTTACCAACCAGTACTTTCTGTTGATAATTTGTTTACAGAAGAAGAACTCAACAAATTGCACTTGCAATTAAAAACTATAAGCATACAAGCTGCAATAGTTGGGGCAACTGAGATAACTAATAACGATGAATTTGAAAAAAAACGATTGTCTACCCATGCGGTAAGAAAATCTAATGTTAGTTTTCTTGATGGTCCCAGTTGGTGTTGGTTATGTGATAAATTATCAATTGCAATTAATCACGTAAACCTAACAAATTACAATAAATTGTTATATGGTATTGAACCATTACAATATACTGAGTATGATTCTAAATACAATGGTTTTTATAAACCACATACTGATGATGATCTTAATACGCGAAATCCTCTTGTTCGATCATTATCCTTTACGGTTCAGTTATCCAGAGAAGATGAATATGTAGGTGGAGATGTTTTGATTTACTATAATGGTAATACTATGACTGCAAATAAGAAGTATGGCGCAATTACTTTTTTTGATTCAACTATACTTCATGAAGTAACGCCAGTAACTTCTGGTTTTCGTAAAAGTTTAGTTGGATGGATAATTGGACCAAGAGTATGAGTAATATCCGTATCATTAAAACTGGAATCAATGTTTCAAAGATTGTGAAACAATTGAAACAATACCCAGCAGATTGGGGTTCTCAGAAGAACATGGAGAATGTAGGTTCTCTAGTTGATAGAGGGTTTGTTGATTTACCAGTAGATGCATTACAATTAGTAATGGGTGGTGTACAAAAAGCAGAAGACTTCGTTGGTGACAGTGAGATTTGTATTCCAACTCCTGCTATCGATCACCATACTGAAGTTGTAAGTTTTATGAAACGCAATTTCAAGAAGTTTAGTCGTTGTGGATTCCTTTCACTTCCAGTTGGAGGTCATGTTGGGTTGCACATTGACGAAGGAACTTACTATCTTACACGAGATCGTTATCATCTATCCATTTTAGGAAGATATAGATATTTTGTAGGCGATGAGTATGTAGACATTGAACCTGGAACATTACTTTGGTTCAACAATAAGTTAAAGCATGGAACTGAAAACACTGGCGATTGCACAAGGATTACATTTGTCTTTGATGTTCCACATTCGAAAAATAATCCATAGGAGAATATATGAAAGTTTTGAAATTTTACGCAGACTGGTGCGGTCCATGCAAAGGACTAAGCATGGTTATTGCAGGTGCTGGTGATAAGATCACAGTACCTATTAATGAAGTTAATATTGATGATGAACTTATGACATCAGTTGAGTATGGTGTTCGTTCTGTTCCTACTATGATTCTTATTGATGAGAATGGTACTGAATTGAAACGACACGTTGGTACATTAAATGAAGAGCAATTGCTCACTTTCCTAAAGGTATAACATGGCAAGCATCCTAGACAAAATTAAAAAGAATTCCACTATCAAAGACTCTGCGATTCTTTCTGAATCAAAGTTCTTTAAGAAGAAGGATATGATTCCTACTTCTGTTCCAATTATCAACGTAGCCCTTTCGGGTCGCCTTGATGGTGGACTTACTCCAGGTATTACTATGTGGGCTGGTCCATCGAAACACTTTAAAACTGCTTTCAGCTTATTGATGGCAAAATCTTACTTGGACAAATATCCAGATGCTGCTTTACTTTTTTACGATTCTGAGTTCGGTACTCCTCAGTCTTACTTTGATACTTTCGGGATTGACACATCCAGAGTTGTTCATACTCCACTTACCGATGTAGAACAATTGAAGTTTGACATCATGCAACAACTATTTGAGGTTGAGCGTGGTGATCACCTAATTATTGTTATTGACTCAATTGGTAATCTGGCTTCTAAGAAAGAAGTTGATGATGCCATGGAAGGTAAGTCTGTTGGTGATATGACTCGAGCAAAACAACTAAAGAGTTTGTTCCGTATGGTTACACCACATCTGAACTTAAAAGATATTCCATTGGTAGTTGTCAATCATACCTACATGGAAATTGGTATGTTCCCCAAAGCAATCGTTGGTGGTGGCACTGGTGCAATGTATTCTGCAGATAACGTATACATTCTTGGTCGTCAGCAAGAGAAAGAAGGAACAGAGATTGTAGGTTACAACTTTATTATCAACGTAGAGAAGAGTCGATATGTTAAAGAAAAATCTAAGATACCTGTTAGCGTATCTTTCGATGGTGGTCTTAGTAAGTGGTCTGGTTTACTTGATGTTGCTTTGGAATCTGGACATGTCATCAAACCTTCCAATGGTTGGTATCAAAAGGTAAACAAAGAAACTGGCGAGATTGATGACAAGAAATACCGTGTCAAAGACACAGACACAAAAGAGTTTTGGTTGTCAATTCTTACAAGCAAATCTTTCTACGATTTTATCAAGAACAAATATTCAATTGGTCAAGGTGAAGTAATGATGCGTGATGACCTTGATGATGCACTTGAGGCTCTAGAATTCGATGAGTGAACATCTTGCGAAACCTCCATTCGTTGTAGTTGAGAATCGCAAAACAGGAGTTGACGCAATAAAGTTGACTTCTGGACCGTATTCAGGTATAATTTATACTTACGGTAAGGTGAAGTTTGATGAACAAGATGATGGTACTTGCAAACTTTGCTTTGAGTATGAGGTTCTAGAAAATGAACAAGAGTATGTTGCTGAAGAGTTTGAACACTACATCGGCGACTTACTTCAGTTTATTATGATGGACCAACTACAGAAAAATAATATTACTTACACTGGCGGAACTGAATGAGAATTGAAACAAAGATTTTAAGTAATCTTGTATATGATGAACAGTATTGTCGTAAAGTAATTCCCTTTATCAGAACTGATTATTTCTCTGAACGAAAAGAAGCAATCCTTTCTAAGATTATTGTGGAGTTCTTTACCAAGTATAACAAACCATTAACAAAAGAGATCCTATCAATTGAGGTAGGAAATCGAACTGATATCAACGACAAAGAACTTGCTGAGATTAATAGTTATGTTGACACAATGACTCATGAGGAAGTTAATGAGTCATGGATGTTGGAACAAACAGAAAAGTTCTGTAAAGATAAGGCAGTCTATAATGCAATTCTACACTCGATCCGAATCATTGATGGCGGAGATAAAGTTAACACCAAAGATTCCATTCCTTCTATCCTTTCTGATGCTCTTGCCATCTCTTTCGATAATCACGTTGGTCATGATTACATCGAAGACTCAGATGCTCGTTATGACTACTATCACCGAGTTGAAGAAAAGGTTCCATTCGACCTAGACATGTTCAACAAAATCACCAAAGGTGGTTTGTCTAAGAAAACCCTTAACATTGTTTTGGCTGGTACTGGTGTTGGTAAGTCTTTGTTTATGTGTCACGTTGCAGCTGGAGTATTGACTCAAGGTAAGAACGTGCTTTACATTACTATGGAAATGGCTGAGGAACGTATCGCTGAACGTATCGATGCGAATTTGTTGAACCTTACCATGGATGAGTTGAAGGTAATTGATAAAGATATCTTTGATAATCGTATCAAGAAGATCTCTAGCAAGACGCAAGGTAAATTAATCGTCAAGGAATATCCAACTGCTGGCGCACATGCTGGTCACTTTAGAGCATTGCTTGAAGAGTTGAAGTTGAAGCGTGAGTTCCTACCTGATATTATCTTTATTGACTATTTGAATATCTGCGCAAGTCAGCGAATGAAGCAAGGTGGAAGTATTAACTCTTATACATATATTAAGTCCATCGCTGAAGAGTTACGTGGTTTGGCAGTAGAATATAATGTTCCGATTGTTTCAGCCACACAAACTACTCGTAGTGGATTTACAAATAGCGATCCAGGTTTGGAAGATACTTCTGAATCATTTGGATTACCTGCCACTGCTGACTTAATGTTTGCGTTAGTTTCAAATGAAGAACTTGAACAGTTGAATCAAATTATTGTGAAGCAATTAAAGAATCGTTATAACGATCCTAGTTATTATAAGAGATTTGTTATTGGTGTTGATAGAGCAAAGATGAAGTTATATGATGTTGAAGCGTCTGCTCAAGTAGGATTGTCTGATGCTGGACAAGTTCAAGATGATGTACCTATGTTTGATAAGAGCGAATTTGGTAAACGACAAAAAGCAGAAGCATTCAGTGGGTTTAAGTTTTAGGAGAAAAATATGGTTAAGGTAATTGTAGCTGAGCAAAAACATAATTGTGAACATCTTCTTGGTAAGTTTGTTGACGAAACAAATTATGATCATCTTATTGAAGAAGATACTGATGTTTATATGCCACCACAAATGGGTGAAGATCCAATTTCAGAGAAACGAATTGTATTAAAGTTTCGTAAAAATTATTTTAGTAAAGAACAACAAGACAATGCATATGTCGGACTTAGAGAAGCAGCTATTCGCACAGAGAATCGTGGACTTGCTTCTGGTATCAAAGATGGCATTCTTGCCACAACTGAAGGTCGTGAGTGGGTAACAAACTATCAACAAGAAATGATGGAGTCTTTGTTAAAGAATCGTAACTCATCACTTGATGAAGAAGATGTAATTGATACTATTCGTGCCAAGTACCCTACTGAAACTGATAAGCGTATGGCTGGTGGTAGTGGTAAAAACAACGTATGGGTTATTTCTCGTTTCCGTGGAAGTAAGTTTGATTTTGAAGCATGGTTAGATACTATCAAACCACTTGGTCGTCAGAATCGCGCAGAAGCATGTGAAGATGTTATGGAAATGATCAGCACAACTACCTATGGTACTGCAGTAAACTCTGGCATTGCTGGTTGGTTCGATCGTTATCCACGTATTCCATATGGTCGTGCCACTTCATATACTCGTGACAACTTTGATAAATTTAAAATGTCATATCCATTCCTACAGAATCTTTCTGATGGATTTAAGAATCTTCTACCTGAACGCTATGCAGCACAAATGGCTGCAGCAAATAAACTAGATCCACGATTCCTAGTACCTGGAACTCCATTCACAACAGTCACTGTTAACAAAACATTTAGAACTGCAGCACACAGAGATGCTGGTGATTTGAATGAAGGTTTATCTAATCTGCTAACACTATCCAATGATGGTCGTTACACTGGTGGTTATTTAATTGCGCCTGAGTATCGTGTGGCAGTAAATGTTCGTCCAGGAGATTTGCTTCTGATTAACAACCACGAAGTTATGCATGGTAATACACCAATCGTTTGTGAAGAAGGTTCTGAGCGTGTATCATTGGTAGTTTATTTCCGTGAGAAAATGTTAGAACTTGGCTCACATGAATATGAAGACACTCGTTATAACTTTGTTGAATCCCGTAGAACTAATAAAGAACATCCACTATGGAAACCACTATGGAATGGTGTATCTGAATCTATGTGGGATAGTCAAGAGTGGTATGATTATCTTGAATCTAAATTGGGTCAAGAAGAACTACTCAAGTATCATCCAGAAGCCAATGCTTCTTCACTAGAAAGTTTCTTCTGATGTGTTCAGTCATTGGTGCTTTGATTCAGAATCCTACTGCCAAGGATTTTGAAACTATCCGTAAAGTATTCCTTGAGTCAAAGATTCGAGGAATGCATGCCACAGGTATGTCTGTTGTCTACAATGGTAAGGTTCTAACATTCAAAGAGCCAGTTCCTGCTGATAGATTTGTTCATTTAGATAATTTAGAGGAGATGGTTAATGATGACGGTAATCTTTACCTTATTGGTCATTGTAGATATAGCACTAGCGATCTATTGTATAACCAGCCGATAGCGAATGATGACCACTCTATTGTTCACAATGGGGTTATCACTCAAGAGTTATCAGAGAACTGGGATAAGTTATTCAACTACAAATGTGAAACTAAGAATGACTCTGAATTAGTATTACATTCTGGTTCACCTCTTGAAGAATATCCAGATGCATCAATGGCAGTTTGTGAACTTACTGCTGATAAGAAACTCCTTGCATATCGTAATGGTAAGCGTCCATTATACTTGACTTCTTTAGTGAATGGAGTTATAATTACTTCAACTGCAGATATCCCTAAACGTGCAGGTATTAAAATGCCAGCTGTTGAAGTGCCAATGAATACATATCTTACATTTGATGAGCGCATGACAATGAATGTTGAAGTTGTTCAAACAACAAAAACTGATTTACAGAAAGTAGATTATGAAAATCAAACCATATCCAACTGATAAATTTACTTACGGAATGGAAATAGAGTGGGGTGATGTTCCTCGCTCTTTTTCAATTCCAGAACATCTCGGTACTTGGGAATATTCAGAGCGAGATATTATTAATCTAAGAGAGCCATATCAATATGTCTGCGCTGACCCACTTGGTATCGATCCTCCATTCGGTGGTGAGATCAACACGAAACCGACTAGAACTTGGGAAGAACAAGTTGATCGGTATTTTGAACTTCAAAAACTATTCACGGACAATGGCACTCCACCTACAATTGGTGCTACTGCTCATACACACATTCATTGCCGTGTGCCTAATCTACGTGATGATATCGATGCACTGAAGCGTCTAACCAAATACATTAAAGAAAACCAACACGATACTGTAGAGAACGTGTATGGTTACTTTGAGCACAATCAAATGAAAGGTGCCAAAGGCGCAAAGATGTATTTGAAGTTTGATGGTGGTCGCACTCTTCCAGATTACATGGCAGATAACATCATCAATCTAGCAACAGACTTTCCTTCATTCATTAAGATGCATGCTGCAGGTAAAGATGGAGTGTCAATGGGTCGCCCATTCCGATACGCTATTAATATGTACGCATTGAAGCATATCGATACGGTAGAGTTTAGATTATTCCGTGGTACAATGGATAGAACTCAACTAGAATCCTGCTTTAGATTTGTTCAAGATTTTCTTGATGCTGCGCTAAATGATGGGCAAAGTGTCCTTGAATTAATTTCAAACAATAACTATAATTTCCCTCCAATGATTTGGGATCTCAATCAGTTTATTGGTTGGGAGAAAACTAAGCATCCAGAAGATCGTGGAGAAAAGGTAAGGACTTATGTTGAAGTTGTCTAAGTGTTCTCGTGCTGATTTTGTTTCAGCAATAAGCACTGACAAAGAAGATAACTTCGCCAAGACATTTGTTGCCAAAGCTGATATGCAAGACCAATGGGATTATTGCATTGGCGCATTCGATGGTAATGATTTAACTGCTGCAATTATTACCACAATCTCAAAGACCAAACCTCACGTTGCTAACCTTCAACTAATTCACACTTTCGTAAAACATAGGGGTAAAGGTTCGGCTCGATTGCTCTGTGAGGATTCCTTAATACGAGCCAAAGCCAATGGCGCAAGTTACTTCAGGGTATCCTCTGAGAAGTCCGCAGTGGGCTTCTACGAGCGTCTTGGGTTTAAGTTTTGGGGAGCCCAAAAGAGTGGATGCTCCCTATCCGTGTTTAGAATAGGGGGAAATACCTTCTTAGAGGGCGACTACGACCTCTCCGACACGACTATCAATAAAGCGGTCAACCGTAAGGGTAAGGGGGGTTGTACGACCCTCTACGACCTTGCTAAGAGCCAAATAGGGGTCAAATTAGATGGGTTTTGAGTCAAATATCGCTTTACTTTTATTCGGATTTAAGGTATAATAATTAGATGGATTATAGACTCTCAGAGAACAATCGAGAAGCGTTCATCCGCTGGTACGCATGGTCATTAAAATATGATGATTGTGACCCAGCTGTTTGGTGCACGAACTATCTCAACAAACGCTACGAGCATAATGACGAACAACGTCTTTGGCTCGCTTGGCTTTACGGTAACACTTATCAACTACCAACTGCTTGGGTATTGATGAATGAGTTTCCTGATTATGAATTAGCAACAGTTGATCGAATCACGCAGTGGAATACTACAAACTACAAACGACTACGTTACCAAACTGATACAAAGTGGAACAAGGGGCATCTGCCTGCCATGTTTGCTTCATATCAACAGTTTATTGGTGGTAGATCACAACGAGAAAGAATGGAAGGGTTTTATGGAGACAATGAAGAGGCAAACTTTGATAACCTGTGGGAAAGCGTTAAGTCTGGGCTGCATAAGTTTGGTCGCTATTCCACTTGGTTTTATCTTCAGCATCTTAAGCATACCGCTGGTATTCGCATCAGCCCTACTAGTCTCATGCTGGATGATTACGATGGCTCTCGTTCTCATCGTAATGGATTACTTTGCGCCATTGGCAGACATGACGATATGGATAGAAAACTCACTAGTCAAGAGTATGCAACTCTTGAGCACGAAGCCAAATCTATACTCACAGAAACGAAACATAGATTCCCAGATTTGGAAACGCAAATAGATTTCTTTACAATGGAAACTTGTTTGTGTTCATTCAAGAAAATATTTAGAGCGCATCATGGACGTTACCTTGGGTACTACTTAGATCGTCAAGCTGAAGAGATTATCAAAGCTGAATGTGATGGTTGGTATGGTATTGATTGGGATGTTCTTTGGCAAGCAAGAGATGAAACTATTGACTTACGCCTAGACAATAAAAGAGGAATTGATAAAGAAAAGTTTTCTGCATTTATAAATTCAGGTAAAATAGAAAACTTAAATTGGATGTTTGATGATGAACAAGAAGTCTTAATTGGACTAGACAATTTCTAATGGCGCAATGTATTATATTAACTGGCGGAACTCACACTAACCCCAATCAACCACATATCCAAAGAAATTTGGGTGCGTATAGAGTAGCATCTGCGCTACAGCAAGAAGGGTATTCTACTTTTGTTTTAGATTATATTATTCATATGTCTGTAGAAGAAATAAAAACTGCATTGAGTAAACATCTTTCTGAAGAAACATTATGGGTTGGTTTTTCTTCTACGTTTTTCTGGAGTAATAATAGCAATTCTTTTTTACAAACTCAAAAAGAAAGAATGTACTATACTTCATTAGATGACATTGAATCTATTATTAAATACATAAAAGATAATAGCAAAGCCAAACTAATATACGGTGGCGGTAAAGCACCATACTTCCAAGCGGATGAAAATATTGATTATTATGTTATTGGTTATGCTGATACTTCTATTATAGAATTAACAAAGCATATTCAAACTGGTTCAGAAATTAAATTAAAATATGTTAATGACACACAGATAGTAGAATCTACTAATTTTGATGAACCAAAAATGGATAACATTAAAACTAATTGGAAAGACCAATACGTTATTCATAAAGAAGGTTTACCAATGGAACTTGCAAGAGGATGCATCTTTAAATGTAAATTCTGTTCATATCCATTGCTTGGTAAAAAGAAAGGGACATATCTTAGAGATCCTTCTGAAATTAAAGATGAGATGATTCAGAATTGGGAACTGTATGGCACTGAATCATATTATATGACAGATGATACATTTAATGATGATAACGATAAGATCGATTCTCTACATAAGATAATTACTGAATTGCCATTCAAATTAAAATTCAGCGCATATCTTAGAGTTGATTTGATACACAAATATCCTCACCAAGCCACTCTATTAAAAGAGATGGGATTGATTGGAACTTATTTTGGTTTGGAAACTATTCAACCAAATAGTGCTAAATCTATTGGTAAAGGTTTACATCCTTCTAAGGTTAAAGATAGATTATATTGGTTGGCAGAAGAATGGAAAGATTCTGTAAATATTGGCGCAGGATTTATCTTAGGATTACCACACGATACTGAATCATACTTTGAAGAATTAATTTCTTGGTGCATGGAATCTAATAATCCACTGCAACATATATCATTTTATCCATTATACTTATTCCCAAGAAAGTCTGATCACGATCTTGCTGCATATACTTCAGAGTTTAGTTTAAAGCCAGAGATTTATGGATATGAGTTTAATGATAAAACTAATTGGATGAATTGGACCCTGCAACAACAAAACCTAAGTTACGAAAAATGTAATTTGATTGCCAACAAATTTAATAGTATAATTACTCCTAGGAATAAAGTTGCTGAATTTCAGATGATTACAAATTTAAATATTGGCATTGATATTAACGATTTGTATAAACATACAATGATTGAGTTAAATCAAAAGTATGATATACCAAAAATGAATTCTATACGTATAGATGAATATAAACAATTGATTGGAGTTTTATAATGGCAATGACTAAATCGCAGATGACTGGACTTACTGGTGCTATGTATGAAGATGCAGGTGGTTGTATTACAATAGCAACTTCACCTCATGTTACTATTGGTCATGGAAGCACAATTACTACTACATCTGGTGGAACTGGTAGTATCTCACCAATGCGCACTCCAGCTGAAGTTATTTTAGATCGTTATCAATTAAATGAGATAACTGTTCAGCATAGAGTTCAAGAGTTTGAACTTATGAAACTACGTGAAAGTAATGTAGATTATGCTACTGAGATTAAACATAATCTAGCAAAGCATGCTTCAGAAGAAGTTACTAATAAAATGACCTTTACTAAGAAAACTGAAATAGATAGTGACACACATTCATTCCGTGGACGAGTTTGGGTCTTTAGTAAAGAAGAACTGATTAAAATGATTGAGGAAATTAGAAATGGCATTTAATGAAAATGTAGGTGTAGTTGACACCATTAATGTACAAAGGATTACTAACCCTATGAAGACCAGAAAGATTATCGCAGTTGGTGGTTCGCCTGGAACTGGCAAGACTACTTTGTTCCGTAAGTTTATGGAAGATAAAACATGGCTAGAAGTTTCCCCTGCTAAGTTGGTAAATGCTTCTTATAATACCGAACGAGATCTATACGTTCTAGGTAAGTATGAGGAAGGCGAAGTATTCGCTGGGACTGACCGACTATCCATGGCAGTTCAACCACCTCTTCAAGAATGGGTCGCTTCTCATAATTGCAATATCCTTTTCGAAGGAGATCGGGTTTTTAATCAGTCATTCCTAGAGTTCTGTATGGGTCTCCCAAATACTCAGTTAGAAGTGGTATTCCTAAAGGCTCCAAAAGATATTTTGGAACAACGCTATAAAGCACGTGGATCCGACCAATCTGAGCAATTCCTACGTGGAAGAGAAACTAAATATAGTAATCTGATGTCTAATTTTGACTTGATGCCATATATTACTGAGTTTGCAAACACTAACTTAGAGGAGCAGGAGAAGGTTCTTGCATTTATTGAGAAGCAGTTTATTTAAGCAAGTATCTTCTGGGAACCATGAATTTCCTAGAGAATGTAACTTACGACTGGATGGACTTACTCAATTTTGATGAGCGTCCATTTAGAGCAAAACTCATTCCAGCAAAAGTATGGAGAGATCTAGATCTCTATGTAAATGATAAAGATGGCTTATCTAATTATGTTAAAAAATGGCGAACCAAAATAGAGTGGAAGAAAGAGAAGTCTAAAGCAAAGTGGACTGAAAACTACGTGGCGATTGGTGGGGAATATGATCCAGACAAACGTCAATGTTCTCTTCATATCTATACTGAAAAGTTTAACACATTCCCATTCACCCAAACCTCTTGGGCATCATTCAAGATGCGTTTAATGCAAACTTTGATGCATGAGCTGATTCACTTCATGCAGTTCAACAGACGTGGTGATGAGTGGAGCACTTACGTAGTTCCATATAAGAAAGTAGGAATCGCCAAGAAGGATGAACAGAGAGCATACCTTTCTGAGTTCGATGAGATACAAGCATATGCGCATTGTGTGTATCTAGATTTTAAAATGCGCAGACCAAAGGTAGATATTAGCGTCCTGCTAAATCGTTATAAGACAAAACGAGATTCGTCTACCCTTCACTATTTCTTAAAGACGTTTAACTACGATTTAAGAAACAACATAGCCACTCGTAAGATTATAGACCAGATCGGTAAATGGGATCGCAAGTATAATCGCATGACCTAAATATACTAAAAGTATAGGGGTCAACATGGCACAACAAGGTTTTGTTTACGAAGCAAATGCTTATAAAGCATTAAATAAAATGGGTATCTCCGTTGGAGGTATCGCTGGCGCATCACATGATAAGCCAGACTTATCTATCGTAACACAGACAGTTAAAACTCCTGCTGGATGTGAGTTAAAAATATCCCCCACTGCTGCTGGATCCTTAGTATTAAAATACTTCAAGGGACAGTGGGACTTCGGCGATATAAAAGGCGATCCAGAAAAGATGATGATGCA
>Ga0209353_10001104_pt1 | contig 15501 bp, 27 predicted proteins | sample LauGreSpBDMM15SD_2_FD_187561 | JGI IMG/M metagenome (GOLD analysis project Ga0209353, IMG submission 187561) | Freshwater lake microbial communities from Lake Michigan, USA - Sp13.BD.MM15.SD (SPAdes) (version 2) | ecosystem: Environmental > Aquatic > Freshwater > Lake | place: Lake Michigan...
ATTCCTCTAGAGTATCAGCAAGTCGAACATGCTCAGGATTAACTAGATTATTTCCTTGGACTATGTATTTAGTCCCAGCAGGGATAGAGTTCCACCATGCATCGTAAACCTCTTGTGTTACATGTTCACTGCTGGTGTTGATAACGAGATTCGGATATGGTTCATAAGACACCATACCATTGCTCATATCATGTTGTTGGTATTTAACATTCCTACTGAGATTGATTTGGTCAAATACAGTTTCACATTTAGAATCAAGATCTGTTGTTATGATATTAGTTTCAGGAAATCGTTCAGCAATAAATTGCGCCAGAATACCATACCAACCGCCGAAGATAACGATAGATTTTGTCTCTTCTGGAATGCATTCGAGCAACCACTTCTTACTCTCGATCTGACTTGACCAGAAGTTTTCGGAGAATCTGTATGCATTATTCGGATTATTGCGGATGTACTCCATCCACTTCATTACAATATCAAATTCAACCACGGCGCATTTTCGCAATCTCTAAAATTTGTTCATTATTGGTGACAGGAACAGCATTGCTCTTATGCAAGACACTGATGCCCTTGATTAATGTTCCAGTATATGTATTCTCTTTGCGAGCAAAGGTAACGCCAATACCATCACCAGAAGGATACTTTTGACGATGATCGCTGACTTGATAGTCAGGAAGAGGGGTGCCACGCAACTTGGGATTGTAATTGCCTTGACGATAAGAGACATACTCATCGAACGTCTTAGTTTTAGAACCAATGCGCTTCATCTGCTTGTTGTAATCGATCCAGTCTTGGGAATACTTCGCAGTCACGCCCTTGTTAGAAGTTTTGCGCTTGCGAGTGCTGGTAGTAGTGAAGGCATGTGACATAAGTTGCATAGACATAATATAATCCTTTTCATAGACGACATAGTCAGTATACCCGTATTCGAGACAAAAGTCAATGGAAAAAAGATTTTATTTTGACAAATAAGAGCTTGACTTTTCCGCAAGAATGGGGTATAGTGGTAATAATAAATAAATGGAGATTGTTATGAATGATTTTGAAATTTCTACTGAAGCAGAAACTCTTTTGACTACGCTCGGTTATGAGTGGAATGGTTGGGGATATATCGCCGAAGATTTCCTCGAAGTCAACTTCGAATTGGAAGCGAATGGTATTCCGCAGTATCAGTCGTTCGAAGAGTTTCTTCGTCGTAAATTGGAATGGAAACAGTCGCTGAAGAGCGACATGATTGATGAAAAGGTTGTAGCATAATGAGTACATCTATCCACGATCAAGAACTTGATCAACATTTTGGTCGAGTTGAAAGCGAACTTAACACGCAAGAAGTAACAGAAACTCCTGTTGTATTTTTCCGATTCAACGAGGACAAGGACAATCCCCTACTTACATGGACGTGGCACGGTAAACCCCATCGAAGTTAGCAGGAGGTTCGCCCTCCATGCGCTCGAGCATCATATCGTAGTAATTGTTTAACTCTCTTTGCCAGCAATGCTGGCAAACTTTTTAGCATTTTCGACTACTTGGTATACATCCCTAACCAGTTCGGCAGTTTGCGGTCCGACGATGAGTTTGACTCCATAAGACTTGGTTTGACCTTCCAGACGAGCAGCCAGATTAACGCCATCACCCAAGCAATTACAGTCAAAACGCTGAGTGCTGCCCATATTACCAACAACCACAGTGGCAGTGTTAATACCAAGACCCATCCCAAAAGCGGGCACACTTTCTCCTTTAATTTCGTCATTGAAAATCTCCAAATCTTTTAACATTAAAAATGTCGTTGTGTGTTAATAAATATACTGGAAGATAGTAAAAATTACAGAGAATCAAACCGAGAGAGGAAGATAAATGCCAGAGCAAGAACAAGAAAAGAAACAAGACCCACAATTGTTGACAAATTCGGAATCGACACAGAATCACCACTCAGGAGAATTTCTAATAGATTGGTCTGTAACTGATGGGGATGTTGGGCACCTGAGAGAGTCGCTACAAGATTCGCAATTCCAGCAGCAGATACGCCAAGAATCACTATCTTACCAGCCAGACCAGAAAGTGGTTCGCCAATTTCGACCGACTGAAATCGGTAGTTCGGATTAATGAAAACCCGACTGTATTCATCAGTCGGTACTTTCTTTAGCATTCTCTTCCTTTTTCTTTTCGGAAGAAAAACTAAACTCAAAACAGAATACTTTGAGGATCTCAATTTTTAGATTTATCGTCATTGTGATCCTCTTTTATTTGCAATACGGTACTCACCTTTTGGTTTAATCTTATCAAATCGTTATCGAGCATACGAACTCGATCGATCAACGCAATCAAAATTACATTCGTTTCGCCAATCAACGGCATTAATTTATCGGTTACGAACTTATAAATGAACCAAACAAAATAACCCATACCGACAGAAGCGACAATAGGAAATCCATACTGCTTTACAAGTTCCGCAATGATAGAAGGATCCATTAGTCCTTCCTTGCGTCATTCTTCCCGTCGGCTCGTGCGATTCTGTCTAGATCTGGTTTCAGACCGAGAGCGGAACTTACAACTGCATCAACGCGAATAATATCATGGTTCATGGTCTTCACTCGGTTATCTAACCCCATGATGATACCCTGCATTCCCTTGAGTGCTTTAACAACACTTTCAAGAATATAGTTGATGACAAAATATACGAATACACCTGCAAGCAATGCGCCTGCGATCGGGAAACCAACGTCTCCGATTAATTTAAAGATAACATCGTAACTCATACGATTATTTATAAGAAGTTATCTTATAATGTCAATTTTTTCAATTGAGTCAGCATTCCAAACTTCTAGATCGCGGCGTAATCGACCTTCTGCAACCAGATTATCATATCTAGAAGTTGCTTTACGCTTCCACCACGAAATAATATTATCCATATAATGTTTATCAAAGTTTTGTCCAGGAATTAACTTATCCTGCTTGCCGAGAATAACTTCCTTGGAATTTTCATACCCGTATGTTGAAATATAGAAACGCTTCTTGGTGGTAATCTCTTTATTTAGTTTAAGCGCATCGCAGAACACCGAATACTGTTCGGATTCATGCTCCTTCAGTGATTTGCTGATGATGCTGTTCATCTTGTTCTGCATCTTCATCTTATATGATGCAACACCCTCACGACCAAACAATGGCGCTCCACTATTTTTCTCGTAGAACCATTCCATGGTCTCGTCCCAGAAATCGTCGGAGAAAGAAAGAACAAAATTGCTAAGAGTGTCGCCTGTGTAACGGATAAACGGTTTCAATCCATCGTACTGAGATGCTTGCTTGATGCTACCATATAATGAGGTGGTTTCAAATAGACAAGTGTCCATGTTATACTTCTTGTTAAACATCTCGCGGAACTCATGCGAGGTGCAAAGAAGTGCAAGAAGTTTACCGCCCAGATAATTAAATCCGAACGGTTGAGCAGGAACAATGATGAACCCCATGACAGCATGTTTGTTGAACGACCGAAGATCGGGAACTTGTCCGAACCATTCATTACGTGGTCGTGAGTTTATGAATGGACTGGCAACTCGGCAGAATCCTACGTGCTTGCCAGTATTCTTTTCTCGTACGATGAACTTGATTTCCTTACCGAACGAATTCTCATTACAAAAGGAAGAAGTGATTTCTACCATTGTAGAAAATTCGCTCGGTGAAGGTTCATAGATCTCAAGATCCATGTCTTCAGGGTGCATATTAAAGTCGGAGAACAGATTGTTCTCAGGTTCAAACCCTGGAAGAGAGTGAGGAAGGGTTTTCAACCGCTCCAGTTTTTTCATGCGCATATGATCGTCAATACGACCATAATTTGACATGTAGTCAACGAATCGTTTTGCGATGTATTCTGCGTCGTGTTTTTCTAATATCATTTAACCAGTATAAAGCATTTTTTTAATAAAGTCAATGATTTTTTGCTGATCGTCAAAAGATTCATTAAGAAACTCGGTCATCTCCATCTGAAGAACGAAGTTAGAGCGAATGTTGTTAATTTTACTCTCACGACCCTTCAACCAAGTCTCGTCTTGATTGCTACCACGTTCTGCATAGCGAACATTCCGAGTTTCCTTAGTGGTTTGTAGATAAACGATACAGGTGTCATACTTATCGACGCATTCTTCTAGGAATGAACCTGTGCAAAGACGATCGCCTTCGAATAGAACAATGTCATTGGGAGCACGAGATGCGAGAAACTTCACTGCCTCTGGTTGAACTGCCATTGACATCTTGTCAGTGCCGCCAAACACTTCGCCTTCTTCATACTTACCTAAAACGTAAATGTTGTCCTTATTATGATAGGGAACCAACTTTACATCAGTCTTCACTTCGCGAGAAATGCCAATCTCGTCGAGCAAACGTTTCATAAGGGTTGACTTACCGCTTCCAGGTTCGCCGAAAATTGCAATTACATTCATCCAAATAAATCCTCTAATCCAACTGGTTTCTGTTCAACATCAAACATCCAATTCATTCTATCTAGTGTTCTAGACCGAACGTATTCACCACACTTGTCCTTATTAACACCATACCGCGAAAGCAATCGAGAGTCAAGGATTTCTTCGCGAGATTGCCATAAAACATTCCACTCAATACCATACCAACCGTCTGCTGCTACTTTATTAATCTCGTCTGCTTGACGATCTAGATAAAATCCTAGATATCGCGACGACCTTTCTCGAAAGATTTTCTTGAACGAGCAAAGACAGGTTTCCATAGTAAATGCGTCGAACTGTGGCGCAAGAGTTGGATAGCGATGACGTAATTCATCCAGAATCGACTGAGACTGATCTTCCAACCACTGATATTCCGCTTGAGTGAGTTTACCATTAATCCATTCTTCCTTATCGAGAGCATAACAGAGACCATTGCGGTGTGACTTGCTACCTGAATAGTCATTCAACATTAGACTGGTAGGTTCGATCTTAATTCCTGCAGTATGCTTTAGATGCTGCATATAGAACCAAGTCGTGTAGCGACCGAACTTATGATAATTGGTATTGATAACCTTCCAAAGATTATCGAAGTTTTGAGTTTCGTTATCGCCGTAGTGAGATTCTAATACATCACGTTGAAGTTTCTTACCCATAAACTTCTGATACGACTCAAACATAGAAGGCAAATGCCCTTTATTGTATTTGGTATCTGTTTGATAACGAAGTCTTTTATAGTTTTCGTTATTCCACCATGTAATACGGTCTACAGTCGCAAGTTCGTAGTCTGGGAACTCATTCTTGAGCACCCAAGATGTTGGAAGGTAATAGGTGTTACCGTATAACCAGCACAACCAAATACGTTCCTCGTCATTGTGTTCATATCGCTTATTGAGGTAGTTGGTCTGCCAGACCGAAGGATCACAATCCTTGTGACTAACAGACCAAGCATACCAGCGAATGAATAATTCTCTGTTAGATACTTCGATCCCAGAAAGACTCATATTTCCTCACAATAATATTGCGAGCAGTGCTTGTAGTCATATTAAACAAATGTAACGGAGAATTGGTATCCAACTTAGTACCAGTCACATCGAATACAATATCTTCGTCGATGATTTCATCAGAAAGATATTTATCGAAGCAATAGGCAATCCATCCACAATATAGTGCACGGTCGACTTTATTTTTAGAAGTCTTAGTTGCACCATCAGGAATAATGCGACGCGAAGTCCACATATTATTCACGTGAGGATTAGTAGTACCATGAATGGAATCTGAAGTTTGCAACTCGTCCATCATAATGAACAGATTGATCATCGAGGGATATTTCAACGTCGAATAAAATCCATTTACATAGGTTTTATTGGATGGTCGAGTAAACGGAAAATATCCTGCTTTTAGATAATCCACCAAACGATTGATACCTTCTATAACCTTGTCGCGTTGCTCACCCTTAGTGGTCATGAGATAACGAATTAGCATTCCCATCAATGGAGAAGTCAAAGACTTAGGAACATTATCGCGAGAAATAATATTACCAAGAGTAACAAATTCTTCAATGAAGTAATCAAGAACTTCAGTGGTCTTGATTGCCTTTTCCTGCATATCATTCGAGTTAAGTCCCGCGAGATTGATGGGGTCATGTTCACCAACAGGAACATACTGATCGACGGCAACAACTGCAATGTCATAAACCTTCTCACCCTTTTGAAAAACTGTAGGGAGATTCAAATGGTAATTCTTGTAACGAAGATAACCGCTCAGTTTTTCAGAGAAAGTTTCCGCAGTATCGCTGGAGTCAATTGAGTGGTAAAGACGTTCTGCTTCTTCTTTATCATTTACAGGATAGAAAAGAACAGTCCAATTCTCAGGTTTGACATAATCAGGAAACTGAAGGTTGTTATTGAAGATATGAGTTCGCGTGTTACCGTCAAGACGTTCAATTTTTCCGTCAGGATAAACCGCAACTTGCATTATACCATGCGTCGCTAAAGAAACATGCCCAATTGCACGCTTAGTCTTTTCCCAACGCAATGTTTCATTACGCTGGCACCAGACTGCAGCCCACGACTGAGCAATTTCTGCAGGAACATCAGTTCGAACAGAAATCTTTTGACTCTTCAATTCAGCAAAGATTTGGGAAAGATCATAATTAATTACATTAGACGTTGATGTTTCAGATCCAATAAGAGTATCGATGATACCATTATCATACCAAAGTTTAAGAAGTTCGGTCGACTTCTCTGTCAGTTTCGATCCCTTGCGAAGATTATCTTCACGAGAAATCCATTGTAAGTTGTCATCGCGACAAATTACCGAAACTGGGATATTGTGCTCGTAACCAAACTTGATCGAAATAGTATGGTCTAAATTTAATTCTTGACCATAAGATCCGATCGGAAGAGGAATATTTTTCTTCTTCAAATCAGTAAGTTCGCGAGCTTTTGTTTCATAAGACTTGTAGTCACTGCTGACAGTGTTAATAAAATTAATCATAAAAAATACTTTCATTGTAAACTACGAAAGGAATTTGCGTGGTGAACCATTAACGGTTGTGACAAATCAACATTCGGAGTTTTGTTTCATGTAATAAGGGACATCCTCATTACAATACCATTATACTAAACTTTACAGGGAAAGTAAATGGTTTTCTTCAATTTTTACAAATACTTTTACGCATCCACCCTTACCTTTTCTATATACTGCTTTATTAATAACAGTATCGTTGATGTCATATAAACCATCGCGGTAGGTTGGACCATTGAGTTTGAACATAGACAGTTGACTGCCTGACTTCTGCTCACCGAGGAAAGTGAATCCACATTTCTCGTAGAATTGCACTGCATCTGCTTCTGCTGACACTCGGAAGTATGTGGCATTGTATCGATGCGCTTCAGCAATGGCAAAGTCACATAACGTCCTACCAACACCCTTGCCCCGCGAAGCATAGAATGTATGGAGCAACTGCAGGTTAGCAATGACGGGAGTTCGCTTAGAGAATGATACGATGATGGCGCCGAGAAGATTATCATCTTCCCAGACGCCCATACAGTTATCCCAGAGTTCTTGCATGTCTGCCTTTGCGACAAAAGTCTTTGCAAAGGAATCTTGCTTCTGAGTTGTAATATGTTTAGTAAATTCCTCGCGGGTTGTCGAACGCAACCTAGACAACATCGTGGAATTCTCGTTTCTTTTCACCACGAGACTTATCATACTTGGTTTTAATCCAACCAGCATATTCATTTAGATCCCAGATGAATGGTGGGAACTTGAAATCATTGTTAGCAAGGATTTCTTTGACACTCGGTCCATCATTCAATGCTGCATCAATAAATGCAGTTGCAAACTTGAACTGATCTTCCATCTCACGACGATTTACAGTTGAACGGAAGCAACGGAACTCAATTGTGCCAGTATGCTTCATGCAATACATGTTGATCGCATAACGGAAGGGTCGACCCATCGAAACGCCATCTTTACCTGCTGCATGCATCTTGATAAACGAATTAAAATCTGTTGCAAGGTTGGCAATATTGTCACACATGTAATCAGGCATCTCACGACCACCGTCGAACTTGAGATATGTTGTAGCACCCTTTGCCGACTTCATACCACCACCATCGCGGAACTGGTAACATGCTTCGATAGTGTCTTTCTGATTTACCTTGATATATGCAGTGAGACGCTTCAATGCATCAATGTCATCTTTCAGTCCTGGAACAAAAACGTGAAGGTGACCATGATTGACACAGGAAGCAGTTGGTTCATTACCAAAATCTTCGAACAGCAGATGAATGTCCATGATACGATCAACCTGCTCCTCCCACGTACGAGTAGGTTTGGTATTAATCTCACCACCGAAGGCAGGTTCCTTCCCCAACGGATCACAAGCGATGTAGCGATAGGGTGCATGAATGTTTACAATATCAGTTTCCGCAAACTCCCATGCACCAAGTTCTTCTGGAATTTCAACGCGACGATCTATGTCACCCCACTCAATTTCGTACCCATAAGTGAAGTCTTCAGGATTATATTTCATATTTACCATATTGCAAGTCCTTATTGTTAGTATTTACCGCTGTTTCAGTAATTTCACCATTAGAAACAGTATAAACTATATTCATGTTACAGTCAATAGTTTTTTCTACACCTGCACGATTAAAAATATCATGTGTAGAAGCAACAATTACGCCATTTTCAGTTCTATACTGTGTAAGTGGGCGTTTACCGTTGCGGTAGAAGCGAAAAATCTTGTCAGAATGAACTTCACACGCTGAAATTGACGCATCAGGCCAACGTTCAAGTGGATTTTCACCATTTTCAACGGTTTTTAGCAAAAGTTCGCTGTCATTTCGTGTTTCAGTCGCGTAAGAACTGATTTTTGACCAATTTTCGGGCAATTCTTGTGTAATTACACCATTATGAACGATTGCAACCTTGTCAGTGAACAATGGTTGGTTAAATTCTAGGTCTGAAGTGCTATAACGACAGTGTGCAACCATGTAAAGGTTGCCATCTTCATTCAGCATGCTATACATGTCAATGCCATCAAGGAATTCATCTGCTGGAAGTGGTGCTTTGATGGTAAAGATGTGATTTTTACGAACAAACGACACACCTGTTGCGTGCAATCCCCGAATACGAGACTCAGAGATAACACGCTTCAGGAGCATCATGTCTTCAGCACTGGGATTTCTAAGAAATGCTCCAACAACACCACACATTAGAACAAATCTGCCAATGAAGACTCCACCGTGAACGCTGTAGGGTGATACTTCTCTAAGATTTCAGTGCCCATCTTGTTCTCGAGATATTCATACCACTCAGGTTCGTCCCACATTCCAGGCGAAACGCCATTCCAGAGTGGGCGATAGAACTTGTGGTTACGATCCATTCGACGATCGGTTACAAACTGTTCACGAGTCTGCTCATATTCCCATGGTCCAAGATCTAGCATTGCTTCGCGAAAATAGCAAACCAACGAAATACGTTCAGCATCTGGAGTATCTAGAACAATCTCAGTATTAGCATGCATAATCTCGTGATTGTTAACCAGCAAAAGATCTCCTGGCCGAACATTCACTGCCATACGATATTCTGGGAATACCAGATAACCACCAGTATAGTTACCCTTACCAACTACGAGAAGATTCGACAATCCACTGTCTAGATCGCCAGCATCTCGGTGACACGCAGTGCGGAAAGTCTTGTTAACGGTAATGGTGGTAAACACTGTCTCGGGAACGAGGAAGCGAGGGTCCAACTTGTCTGCCGCTGCTCGCTGATTACCCCAACGCCATGGTAGGAGTTCCTTAAAACCTCTGTCCAGCGACTGGAGGAACGGGAACGAGAGAGCAAACTTCTCTGGTTCATCGCGAGTGTATGAGGTGGCGCGACCGAAGGGAATGCGAGGATAACGGTCGAACCATCCAGCAACGCCAGAAAATACTGACTTCGCGTAGTTGGTCTGTGAAACCCACTTAGTGGCAATCATCTTCGCTTCTTCTGCGCACTGTTCCTTGGTCTTATTATGAAGACCGTCGACCCACTTGTCAAACCATCCGAAGTATTCGGGATATGTCTTACAGACCTGACTGCGCAACCAGACTTGACCACGAGTCTCGTCCTCAGTAGAACGACCTGCGCCTTCATACTTCTTACGAATGGACTCAATGGAAAGGTCATCAATCAAACGACCGTCTGTATTTAGCAGGAAGTCTAGAACCTCGAGTTCGTAACTGGTAACCCAATCACGTCCACCGCGACCTTCGACACCGAGAAGTTCTCCGCGAGGTCCAGCAGCGAGTCCACGATTCTGGGATTCTTTTGCTGCCTCGCGGAGACCGATGTATGCTGAATCTCGTTCTTCCTGTGTAAACCAGTTCTTGCGGAACTTGAACGCAATACGCTGCTCATTCCCAAGACTGGGTGAACCCATGACCGATTCCATGTAGCAATCTGTGTCTTCATTAATAACAATATCATAATGACTGTCATCAACATATTGACCAAGCAAATGCTCACAATCGAGTTTAGAATCTGCAACAATAATTCTTACCATAATATCTCCAAAACTTTCTTACATTATATGTAGGCGACTTTTAAACCGCATTGTGTGCAATCCACTTATGATTTAAACCTACTTCGCGACCATATGCTTCGATCTCCCAAGGAGCATCGAAATAGGCATCTTCCTTGCCCTTGGGTTTCCAGATCTGTCCCATCCACTTGCTGTAGATTTTAAGTCCACCACGTGCGGCGACCGCATGTCCTGTCGCGAGTTCGTTCTTGGCATGCTGCTTGACGTGAACCATCTCGTGACCAAGAACCTTGATCATCTCATCGATATCTTGGTTCTTCAGACCGATGGTGAACCATCGTGGGTTCTTCGTGCCGTCCTCATCGACACACTCGCCCTCAAGGTCAAAGTTTTTCCAAACTTCGATATCTAGTGTTAGGTTACGAACCATCCGAGGATCCATTAGTTGCGCCGCAAAAAACTCTGCTGCTTCGATTAACTTCGCCTTTTCCTTGCGCTTACCAACCATACCTGTTACTGTGATATCCATAATCAATTCCTTCATAACCAATACAGACAGTATACCCTAAAACGAGGCAGAAGTCAAGCCCCTAAATCATCGAGGAGACGATTAATTATATCTTCGAAGTCATCATCAGGGTGAAGGCGATAGTCAATAGAGACGCTTTGATAGAGATCATTGACATACTCAAAGAGTTCGTTGCCATGACTTCCAGAGATACAATCATAGATGTAGTCGAATGCATCAGGCGCATTGGCGAGACCACGAGCGAGGACTTGTTGTTCAATCATTTTATTTTCCTTTTCAAATTATATACACAGTATACCCCAAAATGAAGATAAAGTCAAGCCCCTAATTTGCTAATTTGTATTTTATTCTTGCAGATAAAGATTCATATGTCTCATCGAAGATGGATATCTTGAGCATAATACGCTCGGTATCTCCGTTCGTCACGGAGTGTGGCAATGTAGTGTTTAGCAATGCTTGTTGATACGTATAGTCAATACCCTCAACGGTAATCGGAGCAGGATTCTCGGTTATGATCAGATTGATAGAACACTGCGTCCCATTGTCTACATGCTGCGGTATATCTGCGAAAGGTTCTAACCAATAGAATCTTGGACTTCCATCAACTTCGAAATCGCGCATTATCTTATCGATATGCTCATCAGTATATCGCCCAATATACCAATCCTCTTTCCTTTGTCCTGGATACCGCGAATCAGTATATGGTTCAGCACACAGTTTCGCATTCACTGCTGACTGTAGTAGAGCGACAGTGTCCAAAGGATAATCTAGTAGAGTAAGTGGATTTGTCATACTTTATCTAAGAATTTCTGAGTGACTGCTTCGTGCCATTCTTTTCCTGGATGCATCAGATCTCGACCCATTGTTCCCGTCCATCCTTGGTCAGTCATAAGAGTTGTTAACTCTATTTTATCCAGAGGTTTTTCTATGAGTGCTGCACCGATGCTGTTGCATATAGACTGCACACCCAAGGAACACTTCAATAGGTTCATTTCGGCATTAGCAGGGTGCGACAACCAAGTATTATAAAACGGTTCAACCTTTTCTCTGACGCCAGTTCTTTCAAGATGCTTCAAATAGTTTGGCATTAATTGAATAATCGCTTTGTCCGCCAATATCTCCATTCTTCCCCCGTAGGGTGTGAGCATCATCACATATTTCGGACGAAGTCTAGGGATCCAGTGGTGCGCCAAACGGAAACACATATCGGGTCCACCACCTCCCACACCAAGGTTATATCGACGAAGTCCAAGTCTGCTCGCCACTTTATACGCCCAAGTACTCTCCAAATCTACGCCAATACCGACAGTAAGGGAGCAACCGAGGAAAAGCACGGAGTCGTCTGGTTCGTAAGTAAACTCCTCCGAGCGAAACCCGTCTTTGTTAAAGGTATACGTAATATTGTCTTTCGTCCACCCGTTCTTCTCCAGCAATGCACGCTGCTTCGGGTCTGCCATGTTCTGGTCGAACAGTTCTTCGAAGTCACTGGGGCACCAATTAACTGTCGTGTCGATATACTTGTTTAAACCATACCAACTCTGCCCGTAACTATCACATGTTTCACTCACTAGCAAATCTCCCCTTTGTAATATCTTTCCACTCATCTGGTGATACTCTTTCCTTATTCGCCATAAAATCCTTATAGAGATCTACCTCATTCTGCAACTCCTCTAGGGAATATCCCACATTCTCCACATATACATCCTCTGCTGTAACAGAATCTCCGACATACGAATCCGTGCGACGAGACTGAAAGAGTTCGTCTCTTCTAGGAACATAGTTATTCAGTTCGTAGAAGTCTATAATACGAAAATTCACTCCCACCAAGATATTATACATGTATGGAAAGGAGTGAGAATATAACGCATGCAGAGATTGTCTATAGTTTTCTTTCCCAAGTTCGACAGCATATCTAAAGGTCTTCGCCTCACTCCACTCATCCTCAGCGAGAGCAACCAAATCCCTATGCATGTCTGTAGTCAGTAGTATCATGTCTTGTGTAGCATAGGAAGTCGCAGACCTAACACGATCCAATGGATGGCGAAGAACTACGATGGGATTGTGGTGTTCTTTCCATTCCTTTACGCTATGTGTATGCATCTCAGAATACGCTTCCATACCATGATAGTAATACATGTTGGTATGCCCACAGCGAGTCGCTGCTAGTATCGCGTATTTACTGTTACATCGAATGAACATGGTTATCTCTCTGTGTGTTCGTCAATTTTTTCCATTCTTCTACTGATACTCTGTCCTTGGTTACCATAAATTCGTTATAGATGTCCAATTCGGTTTGCAACATCTGAAAGGAGTAGAACTCATTCGCGACATAAACATCCTCAATCGTTGCATCTCCGACACGCGAATTGCTGCGATATGACTGCATCTTTTCCCTAGGAATATACTGCTCAAGGTCATAAAAATCTATGATGCGAAAATCAAATCCTATCATATTGTGCATATAGGGTAAAGAGTGTGTACCAAAAATTATGAGATTTTGTTCCTCATCCTTAATAAGTTCGCAATACGCTGCAGCAGACATCACACGGTCTAAAGGATTACGAAGAACTACTATAGGATTGTGATGCTCTTTCCAATGCCGAAAAAGAAACCCAGTGTCAGAATGTAGTGCCCGACCGAAGTAATGATACATGTTGGTATGCCCACAGCGAAGTTTCACCATGACAGCACAATTACTGGAGCAGAGAATAAACATGTTGAACCTTTTCGAACCCTGTATCTGGCCGCAAAAAAATTAAAGACGCATTATATAGGAAAGTGTGTAGCGGGAGAGCGATTGCGTTTTTCAGACGATGTTAAAGCAAGTCGACGCTTAACCCCTCGCACCGCTCGGGTACCTTGTCCAACTTTCCATAGCTCACTTTCTCTAGAGCCAGTACTACTACACGCCACGAGGGACGCGAAGGAGGCGCATTACATCTTTGTCAAGATAGTTACCCACAGCGGACCACTGACGGAAGGCGACACACTCGGTCGCTCGAGCAGCGCAACGGTCGATGTTGGCGCAACCCTCACAGGGAACATCGCGGACGTTCTCTGGGGTGTTCAGGGGAAGGAGGGCATTCGCTGATCGACCCTTGATGTAATCTTGTTCACAACCAACTGAGAAATATTCGGTATTCATAATAACTTTTCCTTTGCTTTATTGTGAATCAATTTCTATTATCCTGTCCCAATTTATGCTGTACGGTAATTTTAGGTCTCTAAACTCTATGAGCTGTGCTACCTTGTCGGTCGCTTGTTGATATATCTTATAAACGTCTGCTAGGGTGTATTCGTAAGCCATAATTTAATCCTTCATTTCATAGACGACATAGTCAGTATACCTCGATTTGCTGTATAAGTCAACACTTTTCTTCATCTTTCTACAAATAAAATGATCCCCCTGCCATCGCTGACAGAGGGACCAGTAGGTGCACAGAGAGAGAAAGGAAGGAAACTCCCTATGCAGTAACACCAAATTCTTCGTCAACCCACGCCTGTCGACGAGCATCAGCACGCTTGTTGTATTCGCGCACTTCGATCTTCTGGTTGGTGTAGTCCACCGCAGAGACCAGTTCGTCGATCCCGTCCTTGGCGACCGCAGCAAGCACTGTCTCGAGGTAACCAGCAACGTAAGAGTAGTGATTCCCCGAGAGGTCCAGCAGGTTGTTTACCAACTGCCGAGCGAGTTCGGAGGAGGTGTAGACACGAGTCACAGCAGGGTGAGTGTAAGGGACAAAATCAGTCATAATCAATTGCTCCAGTAAGATTCAGAGGCAGGTGAACAATGGTAAGGAGTATTCTCACGTTCGAGGAACTTCTTACCAGTCATCATATTGGTTTTTTCGACCATAGTAGTATTACCTAGTTCCAACGCATAAGCGATGGCGAGGTGCTTGCGAGGAAAGGTACGAAGCGAATTGGTCACCCCAGCGACGGTTTCAAGCACGTGGAAACCCTTGAACATTTTGTCATAGGGAGTAACCGAGAAGCGCGAGTGGCGGAGGACATTGGTAGAACGAAGCATAATTTTTTTCCTTTTCATATTATATACACAGTATACCTTATTTTTAGGATAAAGTCAACACTTATCTTGCTTCCCGACAACTTTTTTTTGTGCCCTGTCGCGGTCAGTGGCGAAGTGTGAGCGGACTAAGACAAACCTCGACACACCCCAAAACGCCCCATTTCGCTCCATTCGATTCAAGAACAGGACTATGCGTAAAACGTACTAAATGTTAGCGAAAAGTACTAACATTCACATTTTATTCATATTAGAGACATCAATATCACACCAGCAGCGAATGCATTCAGTAGTGATACCTTACGTATAGTATCATTCTTCACATCTTTCCATACATAATATGCATTCAATAACAATAATAGTACACCAATTACATTCCATATCATTTACTTTACTCCAAACAGTTCATTTAATGCTTTTTCTTTAGATTCATTATCACGGAATTCAGGATAGA
>Ga0209353_10001105_pt1 | contig 15499 bp, 35 predicted proteins | sample LauGreSpBDMM15SD_2_FD_187561 | JGI IMG/M metagenome (GOLD analysis project Ga0209353, IMG submission 187561) | Freshwater lake microbial communities from Lake Michigan, USA - Sp13.BD.MM15.SD (SPAdes) (version 2) | ecosystem: Environmental > Aquatic > Freshwater > Lake | place: Lake Michigan...
TACCTCGCTGACGACAATGTTGTTCATATACTGGCAGCAGCACGTCTAATATGAGGGCTTCTAGTTCTGCTGTATAATTTGGTTGAGTTGACATTAAAATTCTCCAAGTCTGTCTATTATATCATTGCGGCAAATATTTTTCAAGACAATTTCATTTCGTGGTTGGCGCAGACCTTAAAAACACACTTGTGCACTGCTTGGTCTTGTGTTATAATTGAAAGTTCATTTACACATCAAACAAGCATGAGCTACGACATATTAATTAATAGTCTGGTCAACGGGGAATCAGTTACAATAAGCAAACCTGATGGGACTACTTATCAAGAACCAAGACCACCAAATCGCACAGCATTAGCAGCGGCTAAAGCTCTTCAAAATTTACAAAATCAGCTTAATTTTGGTACAGGTGCAATTAATCAACTTACTAAAGAACGAAACGAATTAATGGATTCCATAACTCGTCTTCAGGAACAAAATAAGAGGTTACAAGATGAAATTAACATTAAAACAAGCGCTGTTGCCAGTGCTGCTGGGGACTCTGATAGCTCTACCACTTGATAAAGCAGAAAAAACACTTAATACTGCATATCAAACAGTAAAAGCCACTAACGCTGAACTATTATGTTTAGCCAAAAATATTTACTATGAGGCTCGTGGTGAGCCTATGCATGGTAAAATAGCCGTTGCACAAGTTACGCTTAATCGTGTAACACATCGCACCGAATTTCAATCAAGCATTTGTGGAGTTGTATATGCAAAACATCAATTTTCGTGGACTATGGAACCACATCGTGAGCCTCGCGGACCAGCTTGGCACGAAGCTCAAGCAGTTGCTAAAGCCGTCATCATAGGCACAGCATACCTACCAAGTTTCAAGGCTTTGTACTTTCATAATTTAACAGTACAGCCTCGGTGGAATCGAACTAAAGAATTAGTTGCCAGAATAGGTAATCATATTTTTTATGCTTAACCAAAAGGGCAGACAGGCTAATTATTTTTGGCTTGCTGCCCTTTTTCTTTTCTGTTATAATATAGGCTTAACAGAGAAATTTTATGAAAATCAGACTGCTCAGCGACCTTCACACAGAATTCCGACTACCTTATAAAACTCATGCTATGAGTGAATATTGTGGCGAAGACGTGCTCGTGTTGGCTGGTGACATTGCTAGCGGTGCTACTAACACAATGGATGTTATTAAGCATTTCTTAGACCAAGGTTTTCCTAAAGTTATTTACGTGCCTGGTAACCATGAGTATTATGGAAGCACAATCAAGCACTTTGACGATAAACTGCTTGACTTATGTGAACAGACTCGCGGAGCACACTTTTTACGACCAGGCACAGTTACCATTAATGGAGTAATGTTTACAGGTGCTACACTGTGGACTAATTTTGCTGATAATCCTATTGTGCAAAGCGTGTGTGGTCGTGCAATCAATGACTTCCGTCAGATCAAAAACTTCAAAACTCGTGATGCTTATGACTTGTACTACAAGCACCTAGATTACATTAAGTCCAGTTACGAAACTCGTGGCGATAAACCAGTTGTCATCGTCACACACTTTTTACCAGCTCGTGAGTGTATTGCGCCCAGGTGGCGTGGCAGTGATTTACTCAACGACTACTTTGCTAACGATTTAGGGTCATGGATTGCTGATATGAAAAACACTACATGGCTGTTTGGTCATACTCACGACGCTATGGATTTTATGATTGGAGATACTCGTATGGTATGTAACCCACATGGTTATTACAACGCTATGAACGACGGCGTTGGTTTTGAGCCTTTTAAGACAATTACAGTATGAGAAAATTAGAATATCACGAAATACGTAAAAGCTGTAAACTAATTGACTACGATCTAAAACTTGCTGGAAAAGGCAAGCTTTGGGTCGAAGTTTACCGAGACGAAAAATATGAATATCGAGCACTGTTTCCAGACGTAGCAGACTGGTCAGCAGTGCCAATGACAATTTTAACACACCCAATACATGAAACACAAACTGATCTCAGCTAAAGTTATTGCCGATAGCGTATGCCCTAAAGGTGTACGTATGACTACTATGGAGATTGAGTATCCTCGCTTTATCTTAGCGGAACTCAATACACATCGTATGTTATCAAAAAATAGTGCCTCTTCACGAGCTATTCCTGTTAAAGCTATGCATGAGTTTATTCGCGCTAATCCTGCTACTCCTGTTAGTTGGGGCAAAAACCAACCAGGTATGAAAGCAGAAGAGCAGGTAGGTAGTAGTGTAGCCGAAGAAGCAGAACAATTATGGAATAAGGCTAAGGAAGACGCACTACATTGGGCGGATGCTTTAGCACACAAACTTGCAATACATAAACAAATTGCTAATCGCATAACAGAACCTTGGATGACTATGAAAACCGTTATCTCTGGAACTGAGTGGACTAACTTTTTCCACCTTCGCAATCACCCAGACGCACAACCTGAAATTAAGGCTTTAGCTGAAGCAATGACTGTGGCTTACACAACCCATCTACCAGTACCTCTTAAACCAGGCGACTGGCATTTACCTTACATTACTATTGCTGAATATGTACCTACTGGTGAACTTCAATATTTTGACGAAAACTTTAATCAGCTTAGTCTTGAAGATGCTAAGATCATTAGTGCTAGTTGTTGCGCTCAAGTCAGTTATCGTAAAAACGACCCTGGCTTTACTAAAGCATTTAAGATTTGGGAACAACTTATCGAGAATGATCCTGTACACGCCAGTCCGATTGAGCATCAAGCTACCCCTATGGATATTGATAGTATGTGTAGGTTTGAACCAGACACATGGCAGCCAGGTGTTAGTCATGTCAGTGCTAATTCTGATTTATGGTCAGGCAACTTGCGTGGCTGGATTCAGCATCGCAAACTTATTCGAAGCGAGGCAGTATGGTAAATAATCAACCGCTTAAACGCTGGGTTGTTGAGCTTGAAGAAGATGGTGAAGATTTAATACTTCCGCTTAACGAAGAAATATTAGAAGCTACTGGTTGGAAAACTGGTGATGAACTGCTATGGGAACAAAAAGCAGGTAATGCTTGGACATTAAGGAAAAAACCATGATTGTTGTACTCTACACTGAAGACCTTGAGCCTATTATTCCCATAGATTTACCATTATGGTTATTAGACCGATTAGAACAAGAAGGAGCTGTCCGTGTAGCAGTAAGTAAGCCTATGGGATTTAAAGGACAAAGAATTCCCGTTGGTATGATAGGTAATGAAGATACGCCTACAGTTCGTATCCGTTACGAAAAATTACGATGGCATGACGGCTCGCTTAAAACACTTTTAGTTACCCCTGACGAAGAACTTGCGCTTACACTAACACCTGAATGGCTGCCTGGTCAGCGTGCTCCGATTCAACTATACTTGAACACGGTACGCAAGATGCACGAAGAACTAATCAAACAAATTAGAAAAAATCAAGATTGACTTCTGTGTTAAATCAAAGTATAATATATTATTGATTTAAGGAGAAAGCCGTGTTTTATTGTTTGATTTGCACCAATGACGTTAATCCTCAACGCTGGAGTTTAGGCAGGCATACCTGCTTGCCGTGTGGTGAGCGTGTAGCTAAGCAATATAAGCACACTATTGTGCCTATGCCTAAATCAAACTATATTGTAGTTACTGACAAATCACTACTTTTAAACTTAAACTCAAGCCACAAAGGTGGAAGATAATATGAACAATACTGCTAAAAGAATGGAAGAATTAATGTTATTAGTTGATAAATCATTGATGTTAACCGATAATGACAACGAAAGACTTATGTTAGCCTGTGCTATGATGCAACGAACAAATGAAATTTTTGAAGAAATCCTTGGAGAACAAGGTAGAAAATCAATGTATAAGGAGTTAGTATGAATATTGACCGCGAATTTGTTAAATGGTTTTATGAAGATGCTTATCCTGAACAAGGCAGCAACCGCCGTCAAGTATACTCTACAACTGAAAACTCACAGAACATCAATATTATTGACTACTGGATGCGGGAAGCTTTTAAAGCAGGTGCAGAAGCAGCAACACATGGCTACGAAGTTAATGCACTAGAACAATTTGAAGCATTTAATATAAACAGGAATTATCCACTATGAAAGTCGTAATCGGACCTTATACCACATGGATTGGTCCATACCAAATTGCTGAAAAGCTTTGCTTTTGGGCTAAGCCTGAGCTTGATGAAGTCGGCATGAAACGTAAGCCCGACTGGGTTCATGATTTTGGTACTTGGCTTAGTCAGAACAAAGATGGAACAGACTCATGGCTAACTAAAGTCTGTCAGTGGGTTGAGAGCAAACGCCATCGTCAAATTTATGTCAGAATCGACAAGTTTGATACTTGGGGCATGGATCATACTCTTGCACACATTATTCTGCCAATGTTGATCCAATTAAAAGCAAGCAAGCATGGAGCACCAAACACAGATGATGTGGATGTTCCAAAACACCTGTGGAGCACTAATGCTGAGCCTAAAGAAAATGAGCATGACACAGATTCAAATCACTTTAAGCGTTGGGACTATATCCTAGACGAAATGATCTTTGCTTTTGAAAGCAAACGTGACGGCACTTGGCAAGACAAATATTCTAGTGGAGACATTGATTGGACTTCAGAGCCTTGCGAGTGGGATGAGAACGGCAAGGCTAAAATGTTTACAATGGGGCATGGACCTAAACATACTTACAAGTGTGACTATGAAGGAATGGAACTTGAGCAAAAACGTATTACCAAAGGTTTTAAACTGTTTGGCAAGTATTATGAAAATTTATGGGATTAAACTATGACTATTGAAATAGCGCTTATTATTTTAGGACTTGCTCTTGCAGCGTGTTATGTTGTGCTTGAGTATCAAAAGCTGGCTAAACCTCCATATCAAGAACCTGTTAAGCCTGATATGGCAGAGCAGTGGAAAGCGGCAACTAGAGCGGATACACTAGACAACATTGATAGCTGGAACGCAAAAGTTGGCGATAAGATTTGGCACAAAGAAGCCGCAGCAGAATTAGAGCCAACTCCAATCAATCCGCAAGCTACCTGGCCGTTCCCAACAGGGAGACAACCATAATGGCTAAACCTGATCCTAACAAACCAATTACACATATTAATCCGCCTACTCAAGTACCTACTCGTGTAATGCCTCACAAACCTGGGTACAATGATCAAGTTGTAGTACCAGAAACTGAGGCTAATCCTGACAAACCCAAGAAGCCTAAAAAGCCTCGCAAATAACCCCAAGGGGACTTAAGCTAAAAATTATTGGCTTGAGTCCCCTTTTGTTTTGTGTTATAATTGTTTATTAAAAAGGATAATTATGAAAATAACTATTGAAGACAGATTGCTTGCCGCTTATACTGCTCAGAAGATGCGGCTTAGGGACAGAGAAGACGAAGATTATCGTGCTCGTATAGAAGATAAAGCATTTGAAAAGATTATTGTTGAACGAGTTCGTCGTAACTTACGACTAGACTTGGACAAAGGCACTAACGTAGATTTGGATGTGTAACATGAATAATAAATTTAGTTATTTAGCTGAAAAAGCTGGATTAAACATGCACAACGATCCTATTGATGGACATGATTTTAGTCATGAGCTAGAGAAATTTGCAGAATTAATTGTACAAGAATGTGCTCACTTAGTCGACACTCTTAACGAAGCATATGGAGCTCCTAGTACTGCGGGAAAATTTATTAAAGAACATTTTGGAGTTAAACATGATTGAATTAGCAGAAGACAACAGAACAGAAGTTGCGTTGGATTTAACTGACGCAGAACTTTTAGTGCTATTTAAAATGGCACACGAAAAAGACATGACGTTTAACAATTTTGTTGAACAAGTATTAAGAGATTTCTTGGAGCAACTAGAATATGATAACGTACTCAACGAACTGGATGGGACCAGCGAGCATGGAGTGGTACAGAGCTCGTGGCCTTACCCAGAAGCAGACTAAAACTGCTACTGAAGACACCATGTTTTATAACACAGGTGATACTTATACCACAGAAGATATAACCACAAACTATAGCTGTGGCAGGATAGATATACGTGGTATTCCCAATGAGCCCTATGGTGATGAACTTGGAGTGCCACCAATGCTTTCCACAGACTGGCGTGCATTTGGCGATTGGCTAGACACTGTTGAAACCATGTCAATCTGGACTTTAGCAGACTTGGTAACAGCATACGAACAACATAACACAAAAATAACATGGGATACACATGAATAAAAACACACAATGGGTCTTAGTTGAATGTGTTTCAACTTTTCACCACAGATACGTGGTAGAAACGCCCAAGGATAAAGACTTGTGGGCATTAGATACTGTTACAATGAACCAAGCCAAAGAGTTCTCTCAAAAACACATAGGCGAGCAGATTATAACACACCGCGTAGTCAGTGAAAAAACTGCACTAGAACTATGCGATCAAGACAATAGTTACGCACAAGCGTGGGGAAACCAAAAAAAGATTGATACCTTTTTTACTACCATCAAAGATCAAGATGAACATTGAAAACTTACTACAACAAGCTATTAGACAAGAAGGCGAAATAGATATCGTTCACTACACAAACTTAATCCTACTAGAAGCCTGCAAACTTATCAAAGACACGCCTACTACCTCAGCGTTTACTACATTTGATCAAGCAGTTGCAGAAACACAACGTGCAGATTGCTTTAAAGCAGTGTACGACCAAATTGTAAGGAACATTGAAGATGTTGCAGCCGCCAAATAAATTTCAACTTCCTGCATACGCTGCACTTAAATCAATAACTCAAGAAATCCTAGAAGCACCTGACCCTAAACCAAAGCTACCTCCAACTTCAATGCGTGAAGCACAGATTAACTTCCTGCTAGGTAAACTGCAGGAAGAAGCGGCTGAGGTAATCCAAGCGGTAAGCAAAATCCGTAGGTTTGGTGAGCAAAACAAACACCCTGATCGCGACACTACCAACAAACAAGAACTCGTCAACGAACTTGAAGACTTTCTTGCAATTCTCGCGGCTCTTGAATATACTAAGTACTTGGATTTGGTTCCACATCAGCCAAACATACTCTCAAAAACGCATAAACTAATGCTCTGACCCTAAACCGCAGCAACCATAAACATCGAGAAATATGTGCAATAAAAAATTATACTTGCAAAGTCACTGTCCAATGTGCTATAATTTAGTATAACTTAAAGAGTTAGAGACTAGGTTGATTTTAAGAATTGATCTAAATTATCGAAACCACGTAATGACGAGCCCAGTCGAGGAAATCTAGTGTGGTTTGATACAATTTAGGGTCAAGTCCATAAAATCTAAAACTAGTCTCCTTGCTTATCGACTCGAACTATATTTGAAACCAAATTATAAAATGCTTTTTAAAAAACAAGAAATACACTCCATTGATTTTACGGGAACTGAAGGCATGAATGTGGAAGCTTGGGAAACTTGGGCTGAACAAATGCAACTGTCCCACCTCTACACCTGGTTGCTGCCTCAGCTTGTTGCGTGGTATGGTAGCTGGACTTTAGTATATGATGACAAAAGCAACTACGATTGCTTAGCAACTGTTAAATTGAACTGCTCTGACCCTAAATCTAAGGCATTTTATATGTTGTCACGAATTAAGAGATCACTTTTAGTTCCTATAATGACTAAATCCCCAGATTATGGTACACTAACCCCACTTATCTTAATGGGGCTAAAACGTATGCAAGGTATCAATTATGAAACCTTTCGTGGCTCTAGTGGACTACAATACTTGCTAGAACCCAGACTACTAGATGCAGTTGTTTTAGATAGCACAGATTTGGAAGTTTGTGGCGGTTTAGGGTCAAACAGACTACTAGAAATACAAAAGCAGGGATTAACTACTAAGTCGGGCAAAACAGCAGGCAGCATAAAGCCTGCTAGATCTACTTGGAGCTTGTCAGGAATACAAGATACTGAGATTGGTCACCTGCCCAAACTAACACAAACTATACTAACACAATGTTGGTTAGCACACCCTGAGCTACGCACACCTTATATGATCTTAGACTTACAAGACTGGGATAGGATGCCACAACCACTAGTTACAAACGACATTTTTAAAGCAGTACAAACACAACAACCTACTAAAACGAAAGAACTGGCAGATGTACTGCCTTGGGACCTATGAAATACACCAAAGAAATAACAGACAAATTGATCGCAGACTACAAAGCAGGAATTGCTGTAGCAGACATATCAGCAGAGTTAAACGTACCAGAACGTTCAGTGATAGCTAAATTAAGCTCTCTGGGCGTGTACGTCAAAAAGAGCTATGTCAACAAGCGTGGTGAGACGCCAGTAAAAAAATCGGAGCACATCGAGCGTATTGCAGAACTGCTGGACGTGGATGAAGAACTGCTGGAATCGCTGGAGAAGGTAAATAAAACGGTACTGAAGCTAATCGAGAACAAATTAGCCCAATCTGACCCTAAATTGGACCATGCGGTGGTAAATCGCGACATATTTGCACTTAATTGACCCTAAACTGGGCAAATCAGCCCACACAACACAAAAGCCTACTTAATGTGAGTTAAGTAGGCTTTTTTGCGCTTATTGTAATCAGGTCTAAGCGGGCGTCTAATCGGGTAAGCTTGTTACGGCTTAGGGTCAGACACTGAAGAAAATACACTTGACAAGAAAGGTTTACCACTTGTATAATGGCGCAGGACCTCTAAAATTTCGCATTTGCACTTTGGCGCAGGCAAGTAGGGGCAAAACAAAAGCCCCTGCAGAACAAGTCTGAGGGGCTTTTGAAAGCATTTGCTGTTGCAACAGCTGTATCTTTTTTACTCTAGCAGGGCTTTTAAGGGGATCACCACGACCTGACCCTAAACCGTAGCCTGTCGCTACATACATCCGCTGGTGATGAGTCCATTGCGATGTTGTTTAGGTAAGTGTTGCACGTTTCAGTCCTGTCAACCGCTACTCAACGCGAAGCGTCTCGATCGGGTATGCAAGGATATCCGTGACTAACTAGTTTAGATTTATGTGGTTCCGCACAACTGTTTTTTCAATTATTTTAACGACCCGCCACAGTTTAGGGTCAGCACCATTATTTAAGCACCCGTAGCTAGGTCTTGTGCATATTAAGAAAGTATGGTTGCCACCGTACTTAATCGCCAGTGAGATTCCATACTCACATTACAGGCAACTAAGCCTGCTCTTGGTTAGAAGATAGCTGTATTTATTTAAGGAGTTCTTTCTCCTAGAGGTTCCTACCTTGTTGTTACCTCAAAACCAGTTTCCAGTTTTTAACTAACTCATAGAGGAGTCGGCATGGGATATAGGCGAGACATGCTGCCTAGTACTACTACTTTCCTAACACCAGCAAGTGGTACACGCTAGGGGTTTCGTCCTGACCCTAAGGTACAGCAGGTTATGAGGTGGGAACACTCAAAGACCTGTTGTGAAGTCTTGGGTTTCGCTGAAATTACATCAGCTCATCAGAGGATTATAAAAGGGCTGCAACTTAAGACCTTCAGTCGCAATTAAAAACTTATCCAGTTGCAAGCAGAGCTGGTCTTGGTTTACCCAATCTGTAGGGGGCTGTGGCTCGGACAATTATTTCCCACAATTAAGACGCATAGCAGATATATCCCGCTTCCGCTGTCACCCTTATTCATCAATTTATAAGTAATTATACACTATTTGGATAACTACTTCAAGTAAAAAATTAGACACTCGTTGCAATCAGACTGACATACATTTAATCAAAATTTGAATTTGTTAGTTTGCGTATGTGTTCATTTGCAGACGGACACCAACTTGCATTGGTATTCATTAAGCCCTTCCCGACTGTCTAATATATATTATACTTGAAAAACAGTTGAAGATCAAGTCAATATTTTTTGACCCTCAACTGTTGCAATCAACGCAGGTTCTGGAGGATTGCTTCCAACACTTCGTGGTTGGCTTTCTCCAAAGAGTCGAAAGTCTCTGGGGCAACACCAACACGGTTGGCGATTGCGTCAACAAGGTCAGCCTTCTTGACACGAGCAACGCCAGAGGCTTTGCTCTTAGCGGTATAAACTCCCTCACGAGAGAGTTTAGCAACCACTGATCGAGTGGTCTTGCCGAACATTGTTGCCAATGCCTCGACAGTAGCGCCAGCTTTGTAGTTGGCAATGAGCTGAGCTGTTTGCTCAGGTGTGTAGTTCACAGGTTTGTCAGTCATCATATGTCCTTTATGTTTTGGTTTCTGTGCTGTTTAAAGAATAATTATATCATCAGTAAGGAACATCGTCAAATTCAAAAAATTCGTCGTGATCGTTGGTACAGACGAAAACTTCCGATAGTTCTGCACCCGCAAATTCTCTGAAGTAGTCTTCCTGAATTTGTGCGTAAAATTCATGTTCTGTCATCTCAGAGCCTTTCTTGATTTCATAAATAAATTATAAAACTTTTTGAAAGTTTGGCCAAGTGAGAATTTTTGTCCTTGACAGCGCCTGAACTGAAAATACACTTGACAGGAAAGGTTTACCACTGTATAATGGGCGCGCCACACACAAAAGAATTTGCACTTAGCCGCACGGCCACTGGCGCACGCGAAAAATAAAAGGAATTCCACTGGCGCACGAGTTTCGTGCGCCCAAAATTAATAATTACCAAAAACGCTGGAGTCACAAAATTACCGAGCAGTCACAAAATGAACGCTGGAGTCACAAAATTACCGAGCAGTTTTTGATAATTATGCATTTTTAATTATAAGCAAGAATCGTGCCAGCCTATAAGGCGCAAGAATCGTGCCAGGTTGCGTAAAAACAACATAGGGGTAAACACCTATTGACATCGCCCAAAATTATATGCTATAATTTTGGCGCCTGCGAAGTGAGTGCTTACTTCGCTTGGAGATAATAAAAAACCGATTATCTGATTATCAGATAATCGGCAGATAATCATATAATGATTATATTGGCTTTGAATTCGCCAATGCTTCGAAAATAACTTTTAAAGCATTTTTATTAGCTTTAGTTAATGATTCAATATCATTTTCGGGTAATCGCAAAATCGCACCAATAGCATCTGCGTGAGCATCTTTTTTAACTGGAGTTTCTCCAGTTTTAGATTTATATTCTTTTGCAATATAAACCTTTTCACGAGATAATTTAGCGACAATACTCCGAACAGTTTTACCTAGATTATCTGCGATAATCTCAACTGATAATCCTGCCTGATAATCGGCAATAATCTGAGCAGTTTGCTCAGGGGTATAATTAATCGTTTTCATTTATTTTCTCCTTAAAATGAATTATACAAACCAAGAATATTAGCTAAAAAGAATGTACCATTAAGGGTAATTAATGATTTATCTTTTCGATAATATCCAACTATTAACCAAGATAATGATCCTATAATAAAGAAACAATATCCTAGAAAAAACAATTTACTAGCGACAATAAATGCGCCAATAATACTGGATATAGTCCCAATCCATGAAACTATATTAAGTAATTTAGTAATATTAAAAATCATCGTTTTATTTCCATTGAATGATGAATATCGGGAGATAATCCATATTGTAACATTAACATTTTCCAATTATTACCATGACCGCATTTTGCTTCTGATAATCCGAATAAATTATAATCGGCTTGATGGATTATCTCATGCGGTAATATAACCTTAACCATATTATTAGCATAATCGGGAGAATATGTAAAGAATTTATAACCTAATTCGATTATATTAGATTCTTGATGCGCTAATCCTGCAATACGCCATAATCTGCCATTTAATTCTATAATCGGTGGATTATATCGAGATAATCGGGGATGAATCTCGCACAGAGTATCCCAAATAATCAAGGTCTGATTATTTAAAATATTTAAAAGCTTTTTTCTGTCCATAGCCACATTATACACAGTTCACCGACCTTTGCAAACTATTTTTGAAAACCAAAGTACACATTCGCCAAAATACAACATAGGGGTTTACCCCTATTGACACGGGCTCCAAAATTATGATATAATTTTGGCGCAAAATTGAATACCTGAGTATTCAATTTTTATGGGAAACAAAAGTATTACTTTTTCGGTTTTATTTTATAATAAATAATAACTGATAAAAATAATAAATTAGCAGAATAATTAAATAATAATGGTAAATCCATTTTAGGAAATACATAGATTATTGTAAATACTTCGCCCATAAACCACATTGAAATAAATCCCCAAGTTAATCCCTCAGAGGATTTTGTTTTATATGATTCTATTGCCTGTGGTAATCCACAAAATGCTAATAATATTGAACCAATCCAACCTATATTTTCTAACATATTATGCCTTAAAATTATCTCTTACTTGAAATTTATTCCAGTCATATGGAATAATATTATCTTGCCAATTACGTTTTTTGATTATGTGCGTGAGAATAGGTAATTCAAAATCTCTAGCATCTTCTAATGCAGTATGCGGTTCAATAATAAAATTATTATTAATATATCCGCAAACCATTTCCGCATTAGTTTTAAATGTCATATTACCATGTTTAGTAACATTATTAAAACCATGATTATCTAAACAGAATTGTTTATATTTTTTGGTTTTGCAGATATTACCAACAGAGGCTTGCCATAAACAAAATTTACTATTAAATCCTGATAAATCAATGCCAGTATTAGCGCATTTATTAATATCAAAAGCGAGATTATAGGCAGTTAATGTAGGATTATATTTGCCGATTGCCTGATTAATCCATTTATTAATAGCATTAACTGACGCAATCATTCTAATGCCATTTTCTAACATGGCAATATAACCCATTTTGCGTTTAGTTAATCCCTCATAACCCCAAATATCATTTGCTTTTTTATCGTGGAATAATTCCATTGTATTATAATGCCCATTTACTAAAACAGCGCATTGATTATAAATGCGACCTTCACGATCACAGATAACCATTGCAAAATCTGCAACAGTATCGCCCATTGTGGTTTCTGTGTCTAGGATACAAAAGTATTGCTTTTTAGCCATGTGTGCTTTCAGTTGGTAGACCTGCATCTTACCATAAATTTTAAAAAATGTGTGTGGTATTTTAATCACACACAAAAAATAAGTTATACGAAAAAACTTGACACGGGCTCAATTATACTAGTATAATTGGCGCAAACTGTGGTTTTAAAACCACAGTTATTTTGCAAACCTGAGTATTCAATTTTTTCTGCAAACCTGAGTATTCAAAAATATGGTTGTGCCGATTCGCTTTTGTCCATGATATCCGCCCAACCATGCCAGCCCATTTGCCATGCTTCCGATTGTGCCTTGTCTAGTGGCTCACCTAGTGAGCGAGCATCAAAACCTATTTGATAATCTCGATTATTAAAATAATATAAAGCCTGAATATCAATCATTTTAATGTCCTCTCACAAAATATTCTAATAATGCAAGTTTTAATGCAATAAATGCGATAAAAAATAGTATTGTAATCATTAATGTATTCTCTTAGTTAATATGTCTAGAATCTGTCTTAATGGTATTTGCATTATTTCCGATATATCATAAAGATTTAAGCCCTCGGCTAAAAAATCTTTAATTAATGTCTCGGCATAATCAACATTAATGCCCTTGTTTACTTGGTACATATACACCCCTTATATTAAATCTGTCACAAACCGCTTTTAGATAATTTGTATTATCTTCGTAAAATGTAAATTCAGCATCTTTAAATGTAACTAAATTAAAGAATTTAGCTAAACCATTAATTTTTAATAAACCGCCAGAGATATTAGAATTCTCAGGTCTTGAAATAATATAATCAGGTTCGCCCAATATCTGATTAATAAATGTATAATCAGGGGTATTAAGAACACGGGCAGTAGCAATAATGACATAACACGATTCATCTTTTAAATCCATTTTATATTGTTCGGCTAATGGCAAAAGAGAATCATTCAAGGCTAAATCTTGATTTTCTCTCCAATAATTTAAATCTATTCTCTCGCCATTTTCATCTACGATTGTGCGATACCTATGCAAAGAACAAACGATTGTCCCATCCATGTCATAGATTGAAACCTTTTTAATTTTAGCCATTTTTTAATCCTTGAAATATTGGTTAATTGCCGATTTGTATTCTGCCATTGTAGCAAATTTTAAACCATGACGCAAGCAAAATTTGCGGAATTCTGCAAATTGTTTTAGTGTGTATTGTGTTTTCATCATAGCCCCAATTATACAGCAAAAACCGCCCAAAAACCATGTGTGTGAAAATACAACATAGGTGTTTACACCTATTGACACGGGCTCCAAAATTATGGTATAATTTTGGCGCAAACCGAAGTAAGTGCTTACTTCGCTGCGGCGCAGACCTGAATACCTGAGTATTCAATTTTTTCTGCAAACCTTGGTATTCAAAAAGAAACAATGTCAACCTTGTAATTATCATTAAAATATTTTCTCCATTGGGTGAAACCTGTTTTTGTATCGTGACCTAAATCTTGATTGTTTTCCATTTGCCATGCATGAACATACTCATGTGCAAGTGTGCAAAATAATTGCCTATCCGATTTTATTTCACTAGTGGAAAGCCTGATTTTGTGCGCTATCTTTTTTTCTGAAAATTTTGTACCTTCATACATTCCCATGCATGGATCACCATCAAAACGGATAACTTTGTTTTTTGCAAAGTTAACCCTATGCTTCAATTTGAATTCATCTTGAAGCATAAGCTGGAACAATCTTGTTTTATCTGATCTAATCATTTTGAAAACCAAAGCAATAGTGCAATCTTAACCCATACAAAAACAATTACTGCTAGGCACACATAAAATATTTCAGTATTTGTCATTAGTCAACCTGTATATCTGTAATTGTACCATTGTTAACAATGAAGTACATTTCAACCAAACCCATAGAAACCCAAACGCAACCATTACCTTCACGGATAGCATAAGGTTTATTAGGATATTTTTTAGCTAAGTAGCTTTCAACAATTTTAAAATTTTTCATAGGTGTATTATAGCATGGAAAGTTAAGATAGGGGCAAAAGCCCCTATTAGTTATCAGGTCTTTTCAGCCTTGATAAAATCAACAATTTTCATCAAAGCAATTTTATTTGCTTTAGTAAGTGATTCTGTATCGGATTCTGTCAAACCCAATGCCTCACCGATAAAATCGGCATGAACATCTTTTTTAACAGGTGTCTCGCCTGATTTTGTTTTGTATGCCTTAGCAACGTAAACCTTTTCACGGCTCAATTTTGCAACAACAGAGCGAACAGTTTTGCCGAATGTCTCGGCAATGGTTTCAACGCTAGTGCCTGCTTGATAGTCAGCAACCATGCGAGCAGTTTGCTCGGGCGTGTAATTCACAGTTTTCGTAGTCATCTTCTTTTCTCCTTAAAAAATATATTATAACATCAGGGTTTCATTAACGCAAGCCATATCCACAATGGTGAAAAGGTTATTGCAACAAACAAGGTAGCTTGCGCTACCTCAACTATTAGTTGTCTCATTCTGT
>Ga0209353_10001108_pt1 | contig 15479 bp, 13 predicted proteins | sample LauGreSpBDMM15SD_2_FD_187561 | JGI IMG/M metagenome (GOLD analysis project Ga0209353, IMG submission 187561) | Freshwater lake microbial communities from Lake Michigan, USA - Sp13.BD.MM15.SD (SPAdes) (version 2) | ecosystem: Environmental > Aquatic > Freshwater > Lake | place: Lake Michigan...
TAAAGAAAGTGTAAAAGATTTTGCCTACAAGATCTTTATCAATATTGAAAATCCATCTCTTTCTAAACCAATTTTTCAACAACAAGATGGTAGTCAAATTATTATGACACCTTATATTGCCCGAATGAATGGTCTAACATATACTGCGAATCTATATGCGGATATTCATATTCTCACAGAAACGATTAATGCGGATGATATTACCGAGCGTAATGAGATTAAGGTTCCAGCTGTAAATGTTGGAAAAATCCCTATTATGGTTCGTTCAAAAATATGTATTCTCAATCAAATTCCAGGAATCTCGGAAAATAATGTTCGTGAAGAATGTCGTTACGATTATGGAGGATATTTTATTGTGAATGGAAATGAAAAAGTTGTTATTAGCCAAGACAGAATCAGTGAAAATAAAACCCTTGTATTCTCTGCGAATGGGTGCCTAACAGATGGTCTAAGTGCTGAAATTCGTTCAGCTCCGGATGGTGTTTTTCTCCCCCCAAAAACAACAAGTATTAACTTGAGTGCTAAACCAAACCATATGGGTAGAACGATTCGTCTAAACACCTCTTTTCTTCGTGCGGAAATTCCACTATTTGTAATGTTTCGCGCCCTTGGTATTCAAACTGATCGTGAAATTTTCAGTCATATTCTATTCAATATTGATGATGAAAAACAAAGTCGTATGCTAAGCGAGTTGATGGCAACTGCGGATGATGCTTCTGATATTTATACACAGGATCAAGCACTTAAATTTCTAATGCGATATGCGAGTCTATCAGGCACACCCCGCGAATATCTAGAGGATCCTGAACAAGCACGTAAAATTCTACTTCAAGTAATTGAACATGATTTTCTGCCCCATGTAGGTAAAAGTCTACGCCGCAAAGCTCTTTATCTTGGATATATGGTTCGTAAAATTCTAAGAATTTATCTGGGCTATCAAATTCTAGACAATCGCGATAGCTATCTTTATAAGCGCATTGATACACCTGGTGTACTTTGTAGCAATCTCCTTCGTCAATGTTGGGGAAAAATGATTAAAGAAATGCGCAATTCGATTCAGCGTGAGCTTCAGCTATGGCGAGCAACACCCGTGATTCCTGCGAACATTATCAACGCTTCCAACATTCATCGTTTTATTAAAAATTCGGTCATTGATACAGGTTTTCGATACGCACTATCTACTGGAAATTGGGGTGTAAAAACACTTGGAAGCTTCCAAAATATTCGTACAGGTGTAGCCCAGGTACTAAATCGCATGTCAAATTTGTCTACCTCTTCTCATTTGCGTCGAATCAATACACCTATGGAAAAGAATGGAAAGTTGGTTCAACCACGTAAGCTTGAAAACAGTCAATATGGTGTAATTTGTCCAGCAGAAACTCCAGAAGGTGGTTCCGTTGGTCTTGTTAAAAATATGGCAGTAAGTACCCATATTACATGTTCTACAAGCAGCATTTATGTTCGTAAATGTGTTGACGATCTAGGTGTTCGCATTTATAACGATCAAGTCAAAAATCCGATTGAATTTCTAAAAGAAATGGGTGATCCACGATCTGTACATATTATGATCAATGGTGAAATCCTTGGATACCATAGAGATCCAGTAATGTTTTATCAAACAATGAAAAGTTATAAGCGTCGTGGTCAAATTTCACCCATGACAAGTATTGTATGGGATGTTCCTCAAAATCTGATTTCAATCAATACAGAAGCAGGTCGTATGTGCCGTCCATTGTATATTGTAGAAAACAAAGAATTGCGCCTTAAAAAACTGGTTCGTGAAAACCCTGAGTTCTGGGCGACTATGTCTCAAAAATCATTCATGAATTACCTTGTACTTTTGGATAGCAACGAAGAAGGATTTATTGAATATATGGATGTGGATGAAATGGATAAATCGATGATTGCGATGAATCAAGAAGATCTCAAGAAGGTTGCTAAAATGACGTATATTCCACCAACTTATACACATTGTGAAATTCATCCCAGTTTGATTCTAGGTGTATTGGCATGTAACATTCCATTCTCAGATCATAATCAATCTCCCCGTAACTGTTACCAATCAGCGATGGGAAAACAAGCAGTTGGAATTTATATGTCTAACTATAACCAGCGAATTGACACACTTGGTCATATTCTCAATTATCCACAAAAACCACTTGCCCGTACATGGTTGTCTAAATACACAAATTCAGATGATCTTCCATCGGGTATCAATGCGGTTATTGCGATTATGACAAAAACAGGTTATAATCAAGAGGATAGTGTTATGGTAAATCAATCTTCTATTGATAGAGGGCTATTTACAAGCACTTATTATAAAGCTTATCGTGATCAATGTTCCAAAAATCATAGCACTGGTGAAGAAGAACAATTTACAAAACCTCTTCCTACTACAACAAATATTAAGCCTTACAATTATGATAAACTAGATGAACAAGGATTTGTTCCCAAAAATACTTATGTAGATGATGGCGATATTATGGTTGGAAAGATTATGCCTCATAAAGTTCAAGGGCATATTTTCCCAAGAGATGCCAGCATGGTAATGAAAACAAATGATCAGGGATTTATCGATATGAATTACCAAGGTGTTAATGGAGAGGGATATAAATTTACAAAGATCCGTCTCAGAAATTATCGTAAACCAACTATTGGTGATAAGCTTTCTAGTCGTCACGGACAAAAAGGTACGATTGGAATGACCTATCGCCAAGAAGATATGCCATTCAGCAAAGAAGGTATTACACCTGATATTATTGTAAATCCTCATGCGATTCCATCTCGTATGACTGTAGGACAGCTATTGGAATGTATTATGGGTAAATCAGCAAGTTTGATTGGTGCGAGAGGTGATGCGACACCTTTTACAGGACCAGGTGTAGAACAACTTGCGGATATTCTAGAGTCCTATGGAATGGAACGATATGGAAATGAAATTCTTTACAATGGTCGTACGGGTGAAATGATTCATACAGAGATTTTCATTGGACCCACATTTTATCAACGACTCAAGCATATGGTTCAAGACAAAGTACATTCTCGTGGCAGTTCTGGACCAATTGTAATGCTTACACGACAGCCTGCTGAAGGTCGTGCCCGTAATGGTGGTCTCCGTTTTGGTGAGATGGAACGTGATGCGATTGTAGCCCACGGAGCGAGCTGTTTCCTAAAAGAAAGAATGATTGATGTTTCAGATAATTATCGTGTATTTGTATGTAAAAAGTGTGGTCTATTCTGTGTAGCAAATCCAGAGAGAAATATTTACAAATGTACCACATGTAAAAATCAAGTGGATATTATTCAATCTCGTGTTCCTTATTCGATGAAACTACTACTTCAAGAATTAATGACAATGGGTATTGCTCCTCGTATGATTTTGTAAAAATTATTAACAATTATATAACTAAAATTATAAATTAACAACTGAAAAATGAAAAACTTTATTTTTATTATTTTATTTATAATATTATTTTTGTTATAGCTCACATGCCATCATTTCACATTCTCGAACTAAGCGCTTTTGACAAAGTGTGCGATTAGGGTCATAGTAAGCCGTCAAAAACGTGCGCTGAATAATTCGTGCGGCAAAATATTCTCGTAAAACTCTCACCATTTCAGTTTCAGGTAGTTTTGTGATATTTCTATTTAACGATAATCTCCACCAATTCCAATGTTTTTTATCACTAGATAATATGTATTCCAATGTTACATTTGGATTTTGACAAATATAGTCATAGAATAGCCAATATTTTCCAGATTTTAATAAATCATCTGGTGTAAAGTTAGGATTTTTTGATAGTTCATTATAATACCATTTTTGTTTAGGATGTGCTTTCACAAATGCAGGAGTAATATTTGGATTTTTGCTTAAACCAATGTCATCCCAATGAAACGAAATATATGAATTCCCCATGTAGGGCATGTCACCATTTAGGATGTCTAATGTTATATTTTTGTTAGCAGTCAATTGTTCCCAATTCCATGATTTATCTAAGTTATTTTTAATAATTTCAAAAGTTGTACCTGGGTGAGCGCTTAGAATCCGATAGTTCCATGGATGTTGTGGATGTGCTTTGACTATTTCCCATGTTATATTTGGGTTTTCACAAATCATATCACTGTCCCATGGTTTATCAGGATTGGCTTGGATGATTTCCCAAGTGATATTTGGATTACGACTTAAGAAATACCACATCCATCCAAAGTCTGGGTTTTCTTGCACAATCTCCCATGTTATACATTTGTGTCTGCTTAATCCTAACATATTCCATTCCATTTCAGGATGAGCTTTAACAAACTCCCATGTTAAGTTCGGGTTGTAACAAATTCCTGAACCACACCATGGCTTTTCTGGGTTTGCTATGATAATATCCAATGTTATATTGGCATGTCGACTTAAATCATACCAATTCCACTCTTTGTTAGGAAATGCTTGTATAATTTCCCATGTTATATTTGGATTACTACTCAATGTATCCCAATCCCAAGGTATTTTAGAATTTTGTAGCTGTTTAAGCAACCATGTATGTTGGGCATCATTGACTATTTTTTGTAAAGACATGATATTATAACATATTAAACGTATAATATATCAATTTTTATCCAATATGTCACATCATATAAAGTATTACAAAAATACCTATATTCATAAATCAATCTGATTGTTTGCAATTAAATTATTTTATAAAATGGTATTAATAAAAATTTGATTTTTCAATCGAAAAATTGATTATAAAAAGATACAAAATGGGATCTTCTCGTAAGCAAAGTGATATGGAACAGTTTGTATTCTTTCTACTTTGTATTGTGTTTCTGCCTTTTCTATTGCTGATTGCTTGTGTTGGACTGACTATGGGTTGGACTGATATAAAAAACAAAAAGATACTATTCACTAAGTAAGTTTAGTTACCTTTATTTAAATTGTGTTTATTACTGATAGTATTTATGATTAATAGTCATACGTCCATTTTGAATCCTAACAAAACCAGGATCCAATCTACCAAAAAACCATGAAAATATAACTCTATATGTTGTATTTCTTTCAAGTATTAATTCTCCATAAGTTGGTAATGACGTCCATGAGGCATCTAAGTTCTTTTTTTGGATCACCAAAATTCCAGCCCCTGTTTCACCTACTTCATATAATGACCATGATGTTACATATGTTGATTCAATTGGGTTATAATTACCAGTTGTAAACTCAGGTGTTAAAACCTCAAATCCTCCAAATGGTGGTACATTACCTCCTTTACCACGTTCATATGTGAATAAATTTGTTTGAAAAGTGGGAGCTGAAACAGGAAGCGCATTTTTTGCACCATAAAAACTACTAAATCTTAAATTAGTAGTTGTTGAAATTTTGGAATTTTCAGCGGGGCCATTTAAAACATACAATCCTCCACGTTTGTATTCTGAAAGATAAATAGGATTAACCCCTCCAAATAATGTTTGAATTTGACTTAATCGTATGGGTCCAGTTGTCTGCATTTTATAATCTAACTATATAGTTATTTATTTTTATAATTTTATTATTACTTTTCCTAATAATACAAAAAATTGAAATATTTATTTAATATTATTTAATAATATAACAAACAACTATCAAGGCAAGTACAAATGTCTACCATGCGTACGCGTTCTATGTCTATGGAAAAAGCTAAAGTTTTCTCTAGCCCTTATTTTCATAAAGGCTTTGATAATGAAAATGACCCTAAAACGATTGCTGGCTTTTCAATTCCTACAACTGAAGCTGGATGGACTGATCGCCTTGATGAAATTGAACTGTTTGTTAAAATTTGTAAAGATCGTATAATGAACCATGAAAAAATTATAGATAAAACTAAGGTACAAAGATATATTAACTTTCTTAATGTTTCAAGCTATACAGCAGTTGCTTCGCGTTATGGTCTATTTACTAAAAATAACATTGTAATAAATGCTTACAGAACCTATACACTTCGAATGGCGCTAAAACATCTAAATCAGCTGGCATAAAAACAAAAAACATAAAAACAAATAAAAAACATTACTTTTAGCATTTTACAATTTTATTATTACTTTTTCTAATAATAAACAAAAATTGAAATTAATTTTACGTTTAATTTACTAATACAATAACGTATCAAACAGCAAAAAAAAGCCAGAAAATGCCGGTCACGACTCGTCTAATGGAGCGTATGGAGCCTATTCTGTCCGCGCCGCCTCTTGCTGGAATGGAGGAGATGATGCAGCAAGCTCTTGACATTGTTCGTATGGCTACAAAGAATGGAGGTCGTGTTAGCACAGAACAGCTTGAGGAGTTTAAGATTTGTAAGAAGTCTCTTACCAGATTTTCAGAGATTCCTAACATGGAGACATACTTTCTCAAGCATTTCATTATTAATGAACAGCTAATTAAGTTGATGGATGAAACTTACCTCATCGCAGCATAAAAAATATAAACAAAAACGAAAAAGCATCACTTTTAGCATTTTATTTTTTCATTTTATAAAAAATAACACACTTAAAGCTATATACATATTTATAAATAAATAAATGTTTTCTTATGTAATTATTAAAGAAATTGGTTCACATTCAGACTTTAGATATGAACCAATTGCTGTGTTTACAAGTGAAGAAGCAGCAAATGAGTATGTTAATATTATTGAGTCTAGACAACAAAAACTGGATGAAATCGCAACACTAAAAAATAAATGGTTTGATGATGGAATCGTTTATATTGTTCAAAAAGTTGCGACAGGTAATGCGCAAATGATGCAAATTGATGATAGTCAAATTGATAATGATCTAAATGAAGCTCGCGAATGGCGAAAAAAACAGGACGAAAATGAAGCCCAACAAGATAAAATTATCGCAAATCAATTTTTAGATTGGTGGGAAACCGAAATGCATAAAAATCCATCTTTTGACTCAACTGAACATATTCGTTCTCATACTCCTATAGTTAAAAGATACGCATGCCGAACAAACGATGTAAGGGCATGGGCATGGGTAAATAGAGAGATGCACGCATTAGAAAAGCTTTTACCTTGGTGCTCTTAAAGTAAAAATGCCAAAAATAATTTTTATTTGTTTTTAAATCTAAGAAAAATATTATTTTAGTTTATTATACACGTCTCATTCGAATAGCACCTTCATTTACAAAAAAATCAAATAGGTTTCGTAAAAGCAATATAAAGATCCCCAATAGTGATCCAGATGCGACTATTGCTGTTGCCTCTATTACATTTGGATTAATCTTAGAATCATTTGTTTGTGTAATAATATTTTTTTTAAAATATGGATAAAGTGAAAGGTCATCTTCCATATTATCAAACTCGTTTCGCAAGCGCTTTTTACATAATTTAAACGAAGGATTTGTAAAAGCCTCTTTAAATGCTCTTTGTATTTTTCGGGCAGCAAAGAATTTCTTAGCACAATCTAGTTCATTTTCCTTAGGTAAACAAAGTATATTATCTAATTTAACAACATTTAAAATCCATGGCTTATGAAGGTTTGCTTTTACGATGTCCCATGTCATATTTGGGTTTTGACTTAACTCGTGCCAATCCCATGGCAAGTTTGGATTTGCTTTGACTATTTCCCAAGTAACACATGAATGTCTACTTAACTGTATCCAATCCCAATGTGAAAGCAACATTCCAATATTGATCTTTGATTGAATAATATCCCATGGTAAAGATGTGTGTTTTACGAGTTGATGATAATCCCAGCTTTTAGTTGGGTATTTGCGCACAAGATTCCAATCGATATCGCTGCTTTTAGATAGATGACACCAATTCCAATTTTTATCCATATGGATTCCCACAAGATCCCACAGAATATTAGATTTTATACTTAAAGTCCACCAATCCCATGGTCGATCAGGATTTTCTTTAATAATTTCCCAAGTGATATTTGGGTTCTCACTTAAATATTTCCAATTCCAAGGTTTATTTGGATGTTTTTGAATAATATCCCATGTTATAATTGGATTTTCACTTAACTTACTCCAATGCCATGGCATATTTGGGTGCTTTTCAATAATATCCCATGTAATATTTGGATTACTTTTACTAATTGAATTCCAATTCCATTGAAATTTAGGATATTTTTGAATAATATCAAATGTAATACATGGATGTTTACTTATCTGATCCCATCGACCCCAAAGTGCTAACCCTTGTATAGAAGTGTCAAATAATTGCCTTACAATCCATTCATTTTCAGCTTCTTTTATGGCATCCGAAAGTGACATGTTATTGTTAAATATATTGTTAAATATATTGTTATATGTATTAATAAATTATACGTAATACATAAAATCAATTTTTATTATTAATAATATCTATATTAATATTAATAATGTCTCAACGTCAAACACGATCCTCTACAAAACAAGGAAAAGAACAAAGATTATCCGAAATGGAAATAGAAAGGCAACAACGATTAAAACAAAGAGAAATAAACGCAGAAAATGCAAGACAGCAACGTATAACAATACAAGAAAATAAAGAAAAAGAATTAAAAGAAATGTTTTTAAATACAAAGTTATCTCAAAAAGATAAAATGACTATTATAGATAATATAAAAGACACATATTTATATAATTATGATCTTTGGGAAGAATATTTATTATCACGCATTGACGCAAATGATTTTTCAATAGTATCATATTATATTATAAAAATATTAACTGAAAAAAGTGGTTACACTATCAAAAATATATATTTTATGACAGAATTACTTGATAAAATGAGAGATTTAAAACAAAATTATATATTTTATGATAGACCTGTATGGGATAAAATAAAAAGTTTAGATTATCAATCTTCAAAATGGTGGGAAGAACATATACAAAATTCTATATCAAATGAAATATATATGAAAAAATTATTTAATAGTAACTGGAAAGTAGAATTTATTTTATTAAAAGACTCATCTAAATTTATTACATATATACCAAAACTATCTTATGATTCAATTTATAATCTTGTTTATTCAATTTATAAAAAAGAAGATTGTAAAGTTCTACGTTTTAATGATAATGGTCAAGATGTTCAACATGCTTATATTTCTTTAATATGCCAACATTTATTAGAATATATTTCTAAACAACATGAAACAGAAAATCTTGAAAAATTAACATTAATTGATCAAATGACACCCGAAGAAAGACGTAATTATGTTGAAAATAAAAGTTTAGGTTTATCAAAATTAAATAATAGTAATTTAGAAAATTTTAAACATAAAGTAAAAGAAAATAAAGATAAAATTAGATATTTTTTAATTAAATTAATTGAAAAACGTAAAAACGAAGATCCTCCATTAACTTTTATCACAAGAGTAACAGCAATGAATGTTTTAGATTATAATTATAAAGGTTTATTTGCTTTTATAATAAAATGTATTCGTAATCAAGAAGATGAAATATTAAAAGCGGTCGTATATTCATTCGATATTAAACTTCCTCAAAATGATAAATGGTTTACATTTTTATTTGAATGTTTAATACGTCCTACGTATATGATAAATAATTTAGAATGTAAACTAAGAACAAGTGAAGAATATGTTTTAATGATTAATTTTATTTTAAAGGGTTATAAAATCAATATAAATAATGTTTATATGAATATGAGACCAGGATTTATGCCATCGCGTGATCCAATTACACATCCAGTATTATGGTTAGATAAACATATGCCTGTTATTGCTTGGGCAGTTCTTTATAAAAAATACGATGTAATCAATTATTTACTTAATATTGGTGCTACTTTAAAACGCTGCGCTGTTTCCATGCAGGATTTAACAAAAGATGATCCTCGTATTTTAAAATTATTTGCTAGTAAAGAATCAAAGGCTATTAAAATTCAACGTTCATTTAAAAGTTATTATTATAATCCATCACATTTATCACAAGCTACTAGAAAAAGTACTTGGGCTAAAAATGTTGAAGATCAAAAAAACACTACTAAATAGATTGTTGTTACTAGTATGATTTGTTTTTATTTTTATATTATTATATTATTATATTATATATATTAAATTTATATATTAAAAAATTCTATAAAACGAAGGAACAAATAAGTACCATAATGGAAACATTTCGAGACTTTGAAATTTCGCCAAAAAGGGTCTTGGGAAGTTGCGCGCGCTCCCGACCTCTGCTCATGACTCATATGAAATCATGGTAAGCGTTTATAGAATGGATGCGTTTTTATGAAACCTCATATGTAAGGCTGCTCACTTACTCACTTGGTACGTATACCTACTCATATAAATTTATTACTATAAAAAATAAACATACAATATAATCATATCATTATAATCATATAAACATCTATAAATAGAATTGTAAAAATGTTGATGCATGTGTAAAAATGTTGATGCAAATGGGCTAAAATCCCCTAAAAATTGTAAAAATGTTGATGCAAATTGTAAAAATGTTGATGCATATTATAAAAATGTTGATGCAAAATAGATTAAGTATCATTTACATATTAATAGTTTATTAAAATAAAGTTTATTCTTACGATACAGTAATAAATAAACATAAAAATATCTATAAAAATAAGAAATAAATAAGTATCATAATGTAACCCTTTTAAGTTTTAAAATTTAACCAAACAGATTCTTTAATAGTTGCGCGCGCTCCCAATTCATTTACTCACGACTCATGTGAAATAATGGTATGTAAATATAAAATATATATGTATTTATGAAATTGGCGGCATCAAACAAGTCCATTTCTGATGCCAATCGCGCCAGCCGCAAGGAGTCCGGATCGTCCAATGAGTTCAAATGAAGAACCAGATAGCAACTTTTTTGTGTGGGATAACCCAATTAAGAAAAATCAGGATCACCGTTTTTCAACCCTTGAAAAATACGCAGGCATTATGTCGTTGCGCACAGAATTTTGTGTTTTAACAGTGGTTGGGCGTTTTGGGCTATTTTCAACCCTTGAAAAATACGCAGGCATTATGTCGTTGCGCGGAGAAGCTTGTTTTTTAATTGTGCTTAAGCGTTTTGGGCTAGTGTCATTGCGCACAGAATTTTGTGTTTTAACAGTGGTTGGGCGTTTGGGGCTATTTTCAACCCTTGGAAAATACGCAGGCATTATGTCGTTGCGCGGAGAAGCTTGTTTTCTATTTGTGCTAGTGTTATTGCGTAGGGAAGTTTGTGTTTTAACAGTGGTTGGGCGTTTTTGGCTATTTTCAACCCTTGGAAAATACGCAGGCATTATGTCGTTGCGCGGAGAAGCTTGTTTTCTATTTGTGCTAGTGTCATTGCGCGGGGAAGTTTGTTGAACCCTTGGAAAATACGCAGATATAGTGTCGAGTAACTTTGGTACTTTTCTCATCTTTTCTATATGATGTATACATTTTTAAAAAGAACAAAAAGTTCACCAACTTGTTTTTTTAAATTTCTGTGATTTCTTTATCTAAATTTGAATTTTCAACTTCTTTAAAACAAATAGGCTCACCTTATAAAATATAGGAAACAGATATCATTATCATAATATAATAAATACAAACTATTAATATATCTTACTATATAGTAATAAAATAAACTTTAAAATATCTATAAAAATAAAAGGATAAATAAGTACCATAATGGAAACATTTTGAGACTTTAAAATTTCGCCAAAAAGGATCTTGTGAAGTTGCGCGCGCTCCCGACCTCTGCTCACGACTCATATGAAATCATGGTAAGCGTTTATAGAATGGATGCGTTTTTATGAAACCTCATATGTAAGGCTGCTCACTTACTCACTTGGTACGTATACCTACTCATATAAATTTATTACTATAAAAAATAAACATACAATATAATCATATCATTATAATAATAAACATTCTAAGAATACCACGGCTGAAAATGTTGATGCATGGCTGTAAATGTTGATGCATACAAGGGAAAATGGCTGAAAATGTTGATGCAAATAGGGAAAATGGCTGAAAATGTTGATGCATGTGTCTGAAAATGTTGATGCATATAAATCATGTATCATTTATGTAATAATATAATATATAAATAAATTTAATGCTTACTATATAGTAATAAATAAAAAACTATAAAAAATATAAAAACATAGAAACAAATAAGTACCATAATGTAATCCTTTTACAGTTTAATAATTTCATAAAAATAATCATATAATAGTTGCGCGCGCTCCCGCTAACTTTACTCACGACTCGTATGAATTAGTGGTAATCATATTTAATTTTTATGTAATTTTATAAAACCTTTCTAGTAATGTTGCTCACTTACTCATTTATTATGTATACATACTCACTTAAATTTATTACTATAAAAAATAATCATACAATATAATCATATCATTATAATCATATAAACCTTTATAAGTAAAATTGTAAAAATGTTGATGCATGTCTGAAAATGTTGATGCATACAATGAAAAATGGCTGAAAATGTTGATGCAAATAGGGAAAATGGCTGAAAATGTTGATGCATGTGTCTGAAAATGTTGATGCATATTGTAAAAATGTTGATGCATATTATAAAAATATTGATGCAACTTAAAATAAAAAGCATTATCATAATAAAATAAAAATAAAATATAAATATATCTTACTATATAGTAATAAAAATAACTTTAAAAATATCTATAAAATAAAGAAACAAATAAGTACCATAATGTAAACATTCCGAGACTTTAAAATTTCGCCAAAAAGGATCTTGGGAAGTTGCGCGCGCTCCCAACCTCTTACTCACGACTCATGTAAATTAATGGTAAGCGGATATACATTTCACATGTTTTTACGAAACCTTTACAGTAAAGCTGCTCACTTACTCACTTGGTACGTATACCTACTCAACTAAATATATTACTATAAAAAATAATCATACAATATAATCATATCATTATAATGACATAATACTATAAACATTCATGGCTGAAAATGTTGATGCATGTCTGTAAATGTTGATGCATACAAGGGAAAATGGCTGAAAATGTTGATGCAAATAGGGAAAATGTCTGAAAATGTTGATGCATGTGTCTGAAAATGTTGATGCATATAAATCATGTATCATTATAGTATTATATAAAAAATATAAAATAATAATATCACACTATATAGTAATATATTTAATAAGTATATTATGATTTTTATATTAAAAGAATATTTTCTTTACTAACTTATATATGATGCTCACTTGCTCGGATAAAACATATAAATGCTCACATTGCGCTTATACTACATTGCGCAAGTATAACTATGACAGGCATATCAGTTCAGTACATAATATGTCGCTACAAGAAGAATATATTAATAACAATTTAGTGGCTGAAAATGTTGATGCAACGGCTGAAAATGTTGATGCAATGGCTGAAAATGTTGATGCATATAAATGTCCTTCATGTTATAAATCGTTTCAATGGAAAAAAAATTATAATAAACATATTATTATCTGTAATGGTAAGGAACATCCTTATCAATGTTTGGAATGTAAAAAAAGTTTCTCTTCTCGCAGCTCATTAGCTCATCATCGTAAAACGTGTAAAGGGTGTCCTATAATTCCAGCACCAAATCAAGAATCAATCGCATCAACCTCTGTACCAACAATTCAAAATGCAAATCAAATTAATAATATACAAATTAATAACAATATTCAAGTAACTGTTCTTCCCTTTCCCACGTCAATTGAAGATCTAAATTATGATTTTATTACAGATAAAATTACAAATACCATTATGAAGAATATTATGAACAAAACAACAAATAAATTTATAAGACTTAATAATTTTATAGGAAAGGTATTTGAGAATCCACAGAATCGTGTAATAAAAAAATCAAATCCAAAACAATCTCATAGTATGATTCATACAGGAGATGGAAATTGGGAATTCGCACATGATAGCATTGTATTTCCATTATTAACACATCATCTTACTACAGCAGCTCTTCAAAAATTGGATAAGGTTAAAAAAGATAAGGAAATTACGAAACAGTTAATGTATTCCCTTGACGATTTTATAAAATATATAGAAGATATTAATCAAGAAAACTTTAATCAACAAGAGTATAATGCTGTATTACAAAGAATTAAAATTATGATAGTTAACCTAACACAACAATGGTTACAACAAGAAGAAAAAGCACAGTGTATTACAGCAAATTCGATCTAAATACATCTGTATTATATAATGGTTCAAAATATTCACAATCGAATATAAATTCTTCTTCATTTTCATCCATTTTTTCTAAAGCAAATACAATACCTACATTATTAACAATCGGATATAGTAATGCTTTTGATAAATCAATAGTAACTAAAGAACATGATAGTTTATTTATATTTATTTTTTTTGAAATATAAAGACGATTTATTTTCATATTTTTATATTGAATATCTGTAATATATATTTTACTACCATCGTGTACGTATTTTTGTACTTCTTTAGCATGTTTAACTAACGGAAATCCTACAATATATGAAGCGTTATTATGATATAATCCAAGTGTTTTAGAACTAGAATGTAATAATGATAATTTGTAAGGGATTGAGGCTGCCATTTATAACTATTATTTATAATAAATTTAATGTGTATAATCTTTAACTAAACTAAAACCATTTAAACTATTATGGTATATATAATATATAATAAAAATAAATAAGTAATATAAAATGTATAAAAGTAGAATTCAAAATGTAAAACAACGATCCAAAAGGGATGAAAAAAATCGTGAATTAGAATTACCGGATACATGTCAAGAATTTGCGATTGTACAAGAAATGCTCGGAAATGGTAGAGTTCGTATTATTTGCGAAGATAAACAATCACGTATTGGTCGCATTTGTGGATCAATGAGAAAATATAAATCAAAAGTATTAATTGAATCAGGTGATTTAGTTATTATTTCGAAAAGAGATTATGAGAAAGATAAGGTAGATATTATTCATAAATATGCCCTAGATGAAGCTAATAAATTAACATATGAGGGATATCTTCCCGAGTATTTATATAAGGTTTTTACAAAAGATGATAAATTTAACATTGGTTCGAACATAGAAGAATCAACAACGACTGACTATGTGTTTTTTGCGAAAAAGGACAATGATGAATTTAATGTAGAAGATATTTAATCTTATTGGAAAATAAATGAAGTTATTACAATTTGATGGAGCCTCTCGTGGAAATCCAGGGTTTGGATCAAGCGCTGCTGTATTATCAGATCAAGGAAAACAGATAAATGTATGCTATAAAAGACTACCAGGAAAAGTAACAAATAATCAGGCTGAATATATGGGATTATTATCAGGTTTAAAAATGGCTTTACATTTAGGAATTACTGAATTACAAGTGGAAGGTGATAGTAAATTAGTAATAGAACACTTATTTGGGTCATGGGAATGTAAACATCCTCGTATTGTTCCATATTATCAAGAAGCTCGTAAATTATTAAAAAGATTTAATTTTATAAATGGTCGTTGGATACCGCGTGAACAAAATAAAGATGCGGATTCATATT